>Ga0065711_1031228_pt1 | contig 30230 bp, 12 predicted proteins | sample Hoacrofraction12_FD_59098 | JGI IMG/M metagenome (GOLD analysis project Ga0065711, IMG submission 59098) | Hoatzin crop microbial communities from Cojedes, Venezuela - Epithelial fraction 12 v2 (version 2) | ecosystem: Host-associated > Birds > Digestive system > Esophagus > Crop | place...
GGGGGGGGGGGGATTCTGCAGATAGAGGGCATCTGCACGCTGCTGCAGCCTGCTGGTGTTGTGGGCTTGGTCAGAAGATAAGCGTTTGAGACACTGTTCGAAGGTAATCATTGGGATCTTGCAGTTGTCCTCTGCAGCAAACGATTTGTGACAGTTTTTTCTCTTTCTCAGACAAGGGGAGAGTAAATCTCGGGAGCGGCTGGCCGAGGCCACAAGCCCTGCTGACAAACGCAGACCTGGAGGAGGTGGCAGGTCCTTGGCCAGGTGCTCAGAGCTCTGTGGCTGCCCCCCGGGCACTCCCTTTCTGCAGCGCTTGCGTAGTTTGCTCGTTGCAGGCTTTTCCAATAGTTTGTGCTGTTTAAACTGCTAAAGTGAATTATTAATTAACCAGTTAATGCACAGCCCTGGTCCATGGACAGACGCATGTGCGTGTGCGAGATATGCATGGCTCGCCTGGGAAGCAGAGAGGGGGCAAGTGTCTCCTGTCGTGCTCGGCACCGTCCCACGGCTGGCTGGAAGAGGTGGCAGCATCCAAAGGGGTTTTGCAGGGTTTGTTCTTCACTTCTGTGTTCTGTGATTTCAGGTGGGATTGCAGTTCGTGATGCTGGAGCTTTGCAGTGTCTGTGTTTTGCTAAGACAGGGTAACCCTTCCTTTTTAATGGACTATTTAAGAATCAAAAGCCTGACTGAGATACCTCATTGTCTGCGCTGCCTGCGTTCTGGCTGCGGATACGATATACCTGCTTCCTAAAGCCTGTGTCTCAAAGACTTTAGTGGTGCTTTAGCAGTTTTAGACCAGGTGCTGTAGTGGTTTTGCAGTGAGCTGTCGCTGAAGTTACTTGGTCAGTGTTGTGTTCACCCTCTCTTGAGAGCTAACAGTGAACTACACGCAGCCTCTCTTAGCCGCCGGTATAAATTGCTGCTTGTGCATGGCGTGTTTAGACTTTGCAGTGCAGAAGGTTAGGCACTGATGTTGCTGGCCTGATGGGTGGAAGGGAAAAGGTTTTTTCACTGTTGGTTAACAAACTGTCGGTAACTACTTACGGGACAGTCTCTGGTAGAAGAGTCTGGCTAATCATGCCCAAGAAACATAGATTTTACTAAGACCAAGTGCAGGTAGAGAGTTCCCCTCTGGGAAAGTATAACGTGGTTTCTCAAGTTTCACAGAATCACAGAAGTTCTGAGGTTATGAATTGGAGAAAAGCATGGGAAGGTGTGGGGGCAGAGGACAGACGCTGAGCTGAATAGAGGCCTTTGGAGAAAACAGATACTCGCTTCTTCCAGCACCGATCTCCTTCGATGAAATTAGGGTGAGGGTCCTGCGGGTAGGCTGGAGTAAGATGTGTGTGTTAGAAATGTGGTTTTTCTTTATATCTTTCCATGCGTCTCCAGACCAAGTTAACTGTGTTGTTTAATGTTTGAGTTGTAGTAAATAAATGAAAACATCACTTGGCCCAGTTTCTGAGAATTATTTCAGAGGACTCGCAGTCATCAGACTTTCCATCCCCAAGGACAGGCTAAGCCTTAAAATGGGGGACACAAAACATCCCAGGAAAGTTCAGAAATACCCACACAGTAGCAAAGCCCCTGCTGGAGTCAATTTGGGAGATGGTAGTGCAGGTCTTCTGGTTGAAGGAGGCTTGTCTTTCTATGACAAGTGCTAGTTGGAGTATTTTTGGCAGGTATCAGAGCTGTGGGTTAGAGTATCTGGAACTCAGGAGTTTCCAGTGAATTTCTGAGATGTAGTTGTTTTCCTACATTGAGGCTGGGGTTTTTTTTTTGTTTGTTTTTAGTGGAGGATTTTTTTGGTACTCTTTTGTACTGGACAAAATGAGCCTAAAACTTTTTATCAGACAGTGGCAGAGGGGGTGAAACACTGTCTGTTCTAGAGCGGGTATTTCTTCTCTCTTGTTTCCTAGTGACTCTTTGGAACCAACATTTTCTGTCAATAACTTTTGTTGAAAATACTGAAGAAGCTTTGCTGTTTGAAGCCTGTTTTGCATAACATGCTATGGTTACGCTTTGTGCTTGAAAACTCTGAATCAAACCTGAAGAACAACTAAATCACCATAAAAAGCATGCACAAGGTGTTTAATGTGTGGGAGGTTTTTTGTCGTCTTTCTTGTTTTGCAGCACTTGAGATCCTCAGAGTTTCTTTCCAGAGGAGCAGGTGAAAGGAAAGAAGGCATATTTTTCATTGCCACAAGGACTAGAAACTTACTTGTTATAGCAATTGAGAGTCTCGCCTCATCATTTACTTCAGGATCCACACATTTAGGTAAAATACCTTTTATTGTTTGATGAGGGCTTAGATTTTGTTGGTGAAATTGTGATAGCTGCGTTTAAACAGTCCTTTAAAAAAACGTGTGTGCTCCGTGAAGCATGGGTATAGTTACAAGTTACTTTATTTTCCAGTTACGAAAATGACTTGAGAAGTTCTGTACCTTTAACCCTGCAGTTATATTCATTGCTCCTCATGTGGGTGATACGCCTGTGTGGGGAGCCCTGCTGAGAAGTGAGTCCAGGCGGTTCTGTCGCTGTACTCCGGAGTAAATCCTTGTTAAGGTTTCAGTGAAGCTGTAATAGGTGAGATGTACAAATGCTCACAGCGCTTTGCAGCAGTGCTTTGGGTTTTGTTCTGCAGTTTGAATTACTGGATCTGTTACCTGTATTTCAGTATAAAATTAATAAATGTTCTCTCCCTTAACTTGGCTTTTACGGAGTTGCACATGGTGTATCATAGGCTTTTCAATGGAAGCAAAGTGTATTTCATGATGCTGAGGTCAGAAGACAGCCTGTAAACAAATTAAGGTGTATTCCTGTTGGTGTAAAGTATGTGGGGAAGTTCTGCCATGTTTTTTAAGGCAGCCCATGATGAGGGATCTGACAGCCTGCAGGCTTTTCTGCCTGTGCCATTCATGATGCTGTGTATCAAGGGCCGTCAACCTGCCTGGCTCAAAGAGTCACACGCCAATGTTTTCATGCAACTGAGAACCATATGATGTGCACTAATGTCATGGAGAGCCATAGTAAGGGACACTTCATGGGAGGGAAAATACAGTGATCCCACTGCTCAGTTACAGAGTCTTGACTGTATCTGATGATCCTCTCATTTTAGCCCAAATACTGGCAACCTCCCACCTTTTTGATTTCCAGGGTACCCTATGGCTGGCCGCGTGATCTGGTCTGCCCGAAATGACCAAAGAGTTGTAGCTTAGTAAAGATAAACAGAAAGTGCTACCCCGAAGGAGGAGTCCTCAGGCTGATGCCTGTACTGGTGACACTGATACAGCTCAACGTGTCCCAGTTTGGTGCTGCTCATAGATTTCCTCTTTGTCACTGGGGCATGCTGTAGTGTGTGCTGCAAAGGTCGGGAGGGGCAGAGGAGGCAGGGGATGCGCTGTTCCTTGCCACGCTGAAAATTGGTGTAGGTGAATGATATCCATCAGGCCCTGCAAGAGATCAAGGCGACAGTGTTGCCACGTGCTCCAAAACCATGACCCAGGCCTCCCAAGCCTGTAAGCTGATGTTGAAAAATCAGTAGTTTCAAGTCTCAAAAAGAGCAAACGTCCTGACTGACTCTTTGACGTTTAGTCTGCCTACCTCTGGTTTTCAGATATTTCTCCTGCAGACATGTGAGCTAGAAACAAAAATATAAAACCAAGCTGAGTTTCTCTTTTGTGATGACCTGGTTTCAAGTGTTATGGAGTTAAGAAAAACACCAAATACCTTATATCTGGTAGCAATTCTGGCAACAAAGCTGCAGGTCTCCATTTTAGGGGAAAAGGAGTGGATTAAAGGTTTCCCAGTAGGCAATCTCGGCACGGGGAGGAGTGATTCTTGTGATCACATTTGGTTTTGGTGCTTCCTCAGCAAGAACTGTGCAGGACACGTAGTCACGTGTTTGCCATGCTGAAGGCACAAGGACAGACCTCCAGAGCTTTTCTCCCTTTTTGCCTTCCCATTGCTTGCTTGCCTCTTCCTGGTTCAGTTCTTCACTCTCCTCCGAACTTTCCCTGTCTCCTGCCTGGCAGAGGGATGCTGTCAGAGCTTATTCTGTTGCCTTAGTTTGTGCTTTGTTCTCCCTTGAGACCAGGGGAAGGAGAGCCGTGTAGAGCTGGCCCCTTGGGAAGGAGAAAGAGCAGTTGCTCATAAGGTGTTGCTCAGCAGCGCTTGCCTGCCAGGAGTCACTGAGCACCACTCGTGAATGTCCCTTGCTTGAAACCAGTAGATGAGTCACAGCAGTCTGGGACTTCACAAGTTCATTTGCAGCATTAGATCCATGACTAGATGGTTCCAGAGTTGGGGCAGTGGAAAATTAGGAGTTGTGCTTGACGTGCTCACTCACGAGTTGGAGACACTGGAGAAGTGTTTGCTTCCTAGACGCTGCAGCAAGATGCGTGATGAGCTCTTGTCAGACCGTGAACAGAATAGTCACATGGACCTGGTGGTCAGCCACATGTCTCCAGGGTAGACCCTACAACCAGCAGCCTGAGTGTGAATCGCTTTAGGTCAGTGAATATGAAACGTGGAGCAGTGTAGTAGTGTGGAGATGTGCACCTTTCTGAGACTGGAAAGAGGAGCCTTCGGGCTCCTGAACTGTTGCCCATGTTCTCAGCAGTTAGCATCAGCAGCCACTGGAGCACGAGTCAGCGGTCAGGATTGCCTTGTGTCAGGTAACTCTTGCTAGTGCGTGATGGACCTGTGCTCTGTTGGTGCTTCTCTTTGGTCCGTTGAGCAATGAAATGGAGGAGCTTCAGCAGGGTATACCGAGAGTTACTGTGCTTCAGGAGGATTCTACAGGCTAGGGCAGTGTGGGTGCTGGGGTTCAGATCTTGCTAGGAGAACCCAGAACTTCCACTCAGGGCTGTCCTGTCTTGTAGCAATGCAACTGCTGGAGGAAAGGTGCTGCCCCCTTCGTCTTACACAGTGCTTCATCTCTTTGGTAACAGATAAGCTCATCAGGAAACGCAGGCAGAAGTTTCTGTGTTGCGGTTTATGGGAAGGATTAGGTAAGAGGGAGTTCTGCTGATTTGGTTAATGCTGTCACGGTTTCTGTGAGCAGGTGGGTGCGCGGGGAATTTTAATGCAAAAAATGTCAGATCCCCTAGGATTAGGTGTCAGCTGACTGATGGTTTTGAGGACTGCAGTTTTGAATTTGGTACCTAAAAATAGCAATTGCGTGGGACTTCTTTGTCACTGATTTCTTTTGAGAATCAACCCTTTTCTGAGAACTTTAACTTTGGGATTCTGTTGGCATTCAATTCTAGTATGTAAATATTCATTCACCAAGTCTCACTCTTTTGCGCTCTAACCCCTGTGCCTCCCTGGGGCATAGACTGTGTAGCTTCAGCTAATGGGATGACAATAGGCTACATGGTGCGTAGCAGGGTGAGGAGTGAGGAGCGTCAGGCCTAAACCTCACATGGCTAGCAACATGTTTGTACTGTGCTAATCACAAGGTAGCAGCTGTCTTGCCCTCTCTTTTTATTTTTTCTTTTTGAAACCCACTCCACTTGTTTTATAATTACTTGGGCTCATCGTGAAGGTAAAAATAGCTTCTCTATTTGAAGAGAACAGATGGTTTTTCTAATGTTTTTCCCTTAATATTGAATGAATTGTGGTTGAGTCAGAAACTGCCATCCCAGAAACGTATGTTTTCATTAGTGAAATACTTGATTAGGTTAATTGAGTGTGATTCAATGTGATGTACATTTGGCCAACTTAAAAGCTTTCCAACTTCGTCTTGGGTGGAGATAACAGTATCTCAGTGTCTGCAGTTTGCTCAGCAGTTCCCAAAAACATTGCTTAAGGAGTAACAAAACATTGAGGGGACACTATTGAATTAGCGGATGGAATATAACCTTTTGTGAAAAAAAGAAACAAACAAAAACCACAAAAAAACCCTCCAGTTTTTTTAGAACAATGCAAACAGGGAATGTATACTTAAGTTATGTCCAGATATAAAACTTGCACTGGCTTAATTATGCTAATGTTTCCTACACAACGTGTTATGCAAGGTGTGTGGCTTCCCAAAGAGCACACACCCGTATGTCGTTGTGATGAGCCTGAGAAGAGAGGTGAGATTCAGCGTGAGACTAGAGCAACATGAAGGTGTGTGGTAGGCATCTGACCCCCCATTACAGTTAATGGAGATCTGGTCGGGACAGTGCATGAAGCTGGAGAGTGATGCAGCTCACTTTGAAGCAGACCCACAGCGAGTGCTCAGCTGAGCGGCTCTCTGAGCTCCTCAGGCTGAGCAGAGCGGCGACCCACTGGCTGTGATGGGAACTGGGATGCCCAGTGCACACCTGCCTGCAGGAGACTGCGCTTTGGTGTCTTCGTTTTGAACTGAAGCTCAGCCTTGCTGTCACATCCACGTGGCAGCTACGTGCCTGTAGCTTCAAGGAGCTGCTGCTGGAAAGACAAAATTCAGCATATCCAGATATCCCTGAGGACAGAGCGGTGAGAAAGAAGGTGCATGTGAAGATGGATAAGCCAAAAGAATGTAACACTTTTTGAAAGGATTGGGAAGCATTTAAAACACCAGGACATGTTTGTCCATTCCCATCTTGTTCCTGACAGTGAGGTCTCTGCCATCATTCCTAAACCACAAACCCTTTCCTGTTTCCATCTGAGAGGCTTCAGAAGAACGAGCTGAGCTCAAATGCAAACCGAGAGAGAACTAAAGGCAGTCATGGGGATGCAGTCTGCAGGAGAGAGGCAGGGTGAGTAAGTTTGCCTTTGGGAAGTCCCTGTGCCATGAGGTGGAACAGGAATTTGGTTACACTGAGCCTTGCTAAGGTAAAGACTTCAAAGTTGTGTTTGGGATATCCAGCATAGTGTGCGTCGTAGCAGACAAACCATCTTTTCTGTCACCTTTTCTAGTGAAGTCTGAAGATCCCCTGGGCAGCCCCAGCTGTCACGCAAGGGGCTGTAGTTAGACCATGGAGTGAGTTTAACGTGCTGTAATTTCCGTGCAAGCTCAAGCCTCATGGGACAGGGTACAGCAGAGATGATGTGGAGCTTGGGAAAACAGGCAGACTTCAGGGAATAACCCTAAAACCCCAGCCTCTTGACTCTTTTGTGATGTTTGCTGGAGACTAAGGGATCATAATGTCTCCTGGAGACCTCAGTCCTCTTCCAGACTCTGGCATATAGCCAGAGAAGCTCATTATAAGAGCTGTGTTCTGTTCCCCTGTCCTCTGTGCCTAGAAATGGCATGCACAAAATGCAGTCCTTGATGTTCCCACTGCCATCTGGCAGTTGATCTGGGCAGCGTCCAGGACTATCTTCTAGCAATGCTTGATTTCCCATGGCTGCATAAGACTTGATATAAAATCCAAGCTCTTTAAAAGGGGTCCTGACAGTCCTGGTTTTGTAATTCGCAGCATGTCTGTTAGCAATTGGGCAGTCTTTCTTTTATTTTCTTTTTCCCCAGAGCTCCTTACTCCTGCTCCCTTTCTCCCATGTGGTTCAGGAGACTGAGACGTTCTCCAAAGCTGAACTCACTATTACCGCTGTGATGCTGAGAAGGCCAGCAGGTCAGCTGATAACAGGCAGCAGGAGGCTGGCTCAGCCACGTCGCTGTGTTCATTCAAGGGTGTTTTGTGTGTGTGTACCTTCAGGCATGTATCTGTTACATACTTGAAATTAATTACCTCCCACTGCATCTGTGCAATTTGATATGGACAGTGACAAAACAAACAAAATGGGCTCTGTCCTTATATCATCCCGTTTTTGTTCCTTCATTAGGCTCCAAGTGATTTTTAGGGTGTAAGCCATCTCTTACCGGGAGCTTATCAGGGAATCCTGAAATCAACGACAGCCTTTGAGCACTGTTCAAGTATGAAGAATATATTTGTGCATTTCGAAGCAGAAAGGCAGATGTCACCTGCTGGGACAGTCTATGGGCTGCGCAGGTGCATAACTGGTAGGGGTGAAGTGAGAGGTCTGGAATGATGTGTAGAAGATGCTCTGCCGATCCCAGTGCAGAAGGATGAAATGTATCCATACCACCTCCTGCTACAAGGGCAATGGAGATCTGTGCACGTGGTTGTTAGGATGAGGTATCAGTGGAAGATACTTGATGTGGTTTTGATATGCTAGGGTTGAGATATGTTTTGTCCTCTCCTTGCCAGCTTATGAATAGAAAAAACTGATAGTGGATAGCTGCATGCAAATGGATATGTATAGTAGTGAGCTGTGTTGGGGAATCTTTCGTTATGACTTTGAGAGAAAGGAACTGAAACTAATTTACAATCAAAACAAAGCACTAATAGGAGCAATATCCATCTTTCTGTAGCACTGCACAGAGTTTGAATGCAGCAGATCTGAGTGCAGGAATTTTCTGTCTTGGAAGGAGCCAGGTAGATTCTTTGTCCTGTGATCTGAGTTACAGGAATAGTTGTGGCTTTGGGGAAGGAAGCAAGTAAGAAAAAGCACAATATTTGTTTTTACCTTTGTTTAGCATCTTCATTTCTGTAGCATGTACAGACACTGATACTGAAAGTCCTTCCTAAAATGCTCTGCCTTATTTTATAGTATGCCTTTCTAAACAGAGGCAGGGAGGAGAGGGAGATGCTGTCCGAAATAACACTGAGAAACACTTGAAGAGTCTGAATCTGAGCTCTTGTCTTCATTGTTGGCCGTGCTTCATAGCTGGTAGACAGCACTCCCCTCTGGGATGTCTTTAGAGCCAATTTTGTAAGAATCTGTGTCTAGATGCTAGGATGAGAAGGTGATGGGGACTCTAGAGGGCAGTGCAGCATCCCGGTGATGCGAATACCTCCGTGTTTTATTCTTTCGTAACAACCTTACTCTGCAGGATGATTGCTTAAAATAGTTAAAAATAATATAGAATTACGTGAAAGCCTTTGTTGTTATTATTTCACAGAAAGCTTTGATTAATCAGAATTTTTGTACAAAGGCTTGACCCTGTTTTAAAGGAACCTTGAACACTAGGCTGGCTGTACTCATGTGGAAAAGGTTTTAATCTCTTGAAACAACTTGTGGGGTATTTGTGTATGATTTAAGGAAACAAACAAACCAAAACTCATCCTTCCTGTACACCTAGCAGAGTCCACAAAAGAACTATTTGTTTTCACATTGCTTTCCCCCTCCTCCAGGACAATCTCGTAATGTAACATATCCTTTGACTGGAGATGCTCTCTGTTATCCTTGTAGAGAAATAAATCAATAAATCATCATGTCAGCAGAGCATAGCTTGAAGCGAAATTTCCTTGTGCTGGAAGGTTTCGAATTAATTTTAGGTGGGAGCTCAGATGTGCCATACACACATGACTACAGATAATATTACAAAGCTGCATTCAGAATGACAGGGTGTTGATTCGATATGTCATGCTGCTCTTAAGGATGTTGAGCCACAACCTAGAGGCTGCTTATGCTGTCAGAAGGAGTCAGTAGCTCCTTGCTACCTAATAAACAGTTTGTGTGCAGCTGGCTGATTATCTAATGAGCATTTGGCGTGGAGATTTGCTTTATGAGAGAGTTCGCATCTCCAGCCTGTGACCTTATATGTCTCTGCAAAGTGAACTGAAATCCAGATCGTGCAGCACACGAGACCTGCAGAGCCTGTCGCCTCTCAGCACTTGCTCGCTGCTAGTTAAATTGAGGGATCGCACTCGGATGCCCCCGCTGCTCTTTGGAAAGGTGCACGTGCGTGTGCACACATCTGCACACACTTATCTCGAAGGATGTTTTGGAGGGCGTGCTTGGCTGACATGACCCTCTTCCCCTGATAGCTCTGAAGCACATAGGAGGCTCATACAGTAATATCGGCACTTTTATAGCCATCAGCAAGGGTCGTTGCTTTGTCTTCACGGTCCTTCCGGAGGCGCCGGAGGCTGCCTCTCACCGCAGGCGCGTGCAGCACCTGCCCACTGCTCACACAGGCCCTGGGGATGTGCGTGGAGTCAGGGCATCGTTCACCTCGTGGGTACCTTTGGGGATGAGCATTGAGGAGTCAGTGCCGAAATCCAGCAGACGGGTGCTTGAGCCAGGATCGTGCTACCAACATTCCTCTGCAAGTCAGTGGACGACGGATTTCTATTAACTTTCACAGTAGCAATGCTTCTTCTGAATTAAAATTGACTGCTTTTCACAGCAGGAAAGAGCAGATTATCCCAAATAGTTGCTCTGGGTGCATGCAGAAACCTGCGTGTGGACTCAGCGTTAGACAACCGACTCTCCTTTGCCATACGTTGTTTCTGTTTAGGGACTCTCTTCCAATAATGTAATGAAATAGAGCTGCTACCTTACATACATTGTGGAAATGACATAGTGCACTTCCCTGTGCAAAGTGTTTTTAACTCTCTGTGGTAGCTTTGAAATAAGTATTTGTTTGTTTTCTAACTCGAGTGCACCTTGCTCATCTGTGCAAATTAGAGATAATGATAGGAAAAGGAGAGCTGGGGATAACAGAGGCAAGACTTTACATGCTGAGCTGAAAAATAAGATGCAACATTCTCTCATTTCAACCCGAGCAAAGGAAAATTGCTTATACATACTTCCAGAATCATAATTTAAAAAAACGTGTTTTTTTTCTCACTTCTATCTGCTTTCTTTATTTTCTTCTTTTCTGCCTTTAAAGAAAAGGTATATGAGACCTATAAATGCCATGCTTCTGCCATGTCTTATTTCTCTTGTTGCAGCAATACCTGTCTGCCTTCTCACCAGTCGTTGGAAGCTACTAGTGGCCTAAGGCTGGAGACAGCATCTTGTTGCAAAAGAGGGCTGTTACACTGGAGGGATTGCAGACTATTTAAGGGGAGTCTCCTGCTCCTCTGCCCTCCAGAGGGCCATGCAGTGTCAACAGTGAGCGGCCAGAGCAGAAGACACATCTCCATCCACTGCATGATGTGGCTCAGTCCCTCAGCTCCCGGCTGTGAAGTGCAGGAGTGTCCTGTCCTACCCCTTGTAGGGAAGGTGCAGTAGTTAGGAAGGATGACTGCAGACTGATGATTGAACAGCACAGCGATACCAAGGATGTGCTGTGCTACAGAGAGCACGATGAAGGTACCAGGGCTTTGACAGTGTGCCTGCAACATGGCTGCATTTTTGTTTGATATGATCTCTTCAAGACCCCTGCAAACGCACTGCCATCTTTCATTTTCTTCCCCTCGGATGTTCTCCCTGGCCTTCTCTGAGCCCATCGAACTTTCCCCATTAGGTTTCTTTCCTTCAAATTCCAGGTCTGCTGGAGCCTGAAGTCAGGGGCAGGTTTTGCAACAGCGCAGGTATGCATCAGAGTGATTGATTCCCCCCCTAGGAAGTGCAGAGAGTTTTTCAGGGCTGGTGGTGGGGCTGGTTTGTCCAGCTGGCCAGGTGAACTGAACAAACCGTCTGCTGGACCACCCTGTTTTTCAGACATTGAAATGTAGCGATCCCAAGCAGGAGACCTACAGGTAAGAGTCTTTTTGAATCTTACTGACGACTGCATGATGAATGTTGCATAGGTATTACAGAGTTCGCTGTAATACTGTGTTTGTACCAATGAATTTCCCTACGTGTTTTCAAATTAACTAAGGTGTGACTGTAAAGTGGATTAACAGAATGATGCCGAATCCCTGTGTGCATACTGTCCTTATGAATGAAGGTTTTTTTTTCCTCTGTGGTTTAAAACTGAGGCATGCATATTGTCTTACTTGATTTAGATTAAAGAATATGAAATCAGCTTAATTTTATACTATTATTATGTAAGACTGCTTTGATTTTTGAAGAAGAGAGATAGCCAAAGGGCTTAATGCCATTGAATTGATATGCTGCAAGTTCTTGTCTTTAGCATTTCTTTTGTGCACACGTCTCTGTCAGCCCCTTTAAAATAAGGGACCTGTTTTCTACTCCTGCTTCTTCCCTCGGTATCTGCCTGGCATTCTCACACCGTCCCTTTGACTGCCTGATGCTCCATGTGTTCAGAAGTGGATGAATGACAGGGCTGGGAGAAATACTCGAAAATTTGAGAGTCAAAGTGTGGTTGTCAGTTTTTGAACACAGGGGGTCTTTGTATTGCCCTTTTTCCCCTGAGTGATTTGGTCTCCTGTTAATGGGGGCAATCTGCAGTGAACTTGGCGAGTTCTGCCTGTTTTGAGGTAAAACCAAGAGCTAAAAACCCCAACGCCCTCTAAGGAAAAGTTCAAAATCTTGAATAGATTCAGTATAAGTAGTTTGGCTGTGAATGACTGAATCTCCCATGCAGCACCTGGAACTTGTATCTAGTGGACACACAAAAAGTTAATTGTTCTACTAATGAGTGATACTTCTGCCTCACTCAGCTGGGTCAGTCGGGATCTTAGAGAATTAAGCATGATGACTCTGGGCCTTAAAGCTTCTGCTGGTGTCACGGCTTTTGTAATTCTTGCTCTGGCAACCAACAAAGAGAATGATGACCATTGGGTGTTTAGTATTCTCTCTCTTTATATACTCGTATTAAAAGTGTGCTCTTGGCTTACGGGCTGGATCTGATGTAATCATCACAGCTCCCTGACTTCGCTGGAATTAGTCTTCTACACTGGAAGATCTTACCAAGGTTTTAAAATGAAATGCCGTTCTCTTGAGCTAGTCATGAAGGCTGTTCCTCACCTGCTGGGGCCACGGGCATGTGTGAGCTTCAGGTAAAATCTGGACAATCACCTGAAATGGAAAGACTGAATGGACAGCAGTGCTCGGGAAGGTGCAGCACTGTCCTGTGTGTTCTTGTTCAATACATGTGTTCCTCAAATACTGCTGACTGTTTTAGTGCGGGGTGAAACGCTTTCCTGTCTAGTAAGTGAGAAAGCAAACATCAAGTGGTGTGATGGCAGGGCATGTCCATGTGTCAGTCGCAGCGTGGCAGGAAACCTCCTTTTCATTGCTGAGCTGGTGACATAGGAGAGGGAGAGTGTGATGCTGAGGTTGGGGATACTGCGTCTCCGCAGGGGTCCTTTGATGGGTGGGTCCTTTCCAGGGAGCAGAGACTGATCGGTGCTTTGCTAAGAAGGTGTGAATTTCTGCTGCTGGAAGAAGAAAGTGCAAGACAGGGGCTGGTGGGCGAGTCATGAAGATAAACAACTTGGAGATGTGACAAGTCTGTTGCAGTTTTGCCAGGATAAAAGGGCTGCTTCCTGGCTCATTCCGTGAACCTGCCTTGCCAGTAGCATGGGGTGGGGAAGCCATCCAAGCATGCACTGTATTTTTGTGCCCAGTGTCCTGACTGCATCCAGGAAGGATGCAGTATTATTCACGAAAAGGAAACTAGGGTGGCCAAGCGAAAAAGGATCGTGGTGTGCTCTGGACAATTACTATAATAGGAGCTTGCAGGTGCTTCGGTGTGTGTCTGCCCTGGAGTTTAAATATAGTCATTGCTAGCCCAGTGCATAGGAGTGGGAAGAGACAGAAGGACCGATCTGACACACTGGCAGAGGGTGGATGCAGGGCCCATCCTTGAAGCACTGGCAAACACGGAGACATAATGAAGTTTTCCAGTCTGCCCCTGGGGCTGCGGAGGGCAGCTCGACTGCAGCGGTTGGAAGAAAGATGTGTCTAGCCAGCATCCTGTCTCTGACAGCAAGCCATGTCTGTTTGGAGCGCAGGAGTGGGACTGGCATGAAAGCTGTTTCTGCTTTCATGATCTCTCCCAGCTTTCATAATTTGCAGATGGCTATCTCTGCTGCAAGCTCCCGCCGCGCTGCTTCGCCAGGTTGCAGAGATGCAAACTTCGGGCAGGCAAGGTCACGCTGCTTTCCTGTAAATGGCAGGCATGTGCAAAGTGTAATGGATAATTCCATGATGTCAACGACCTAAAGCAAACGTCTTGCAGGGTGTAATTGGTTTTTCTATAGTGTCAAGAGCTTTTATGTGTTCAGCATAAATATCTTTGCATTGATTGGGAGAAGGAGATAAAAACCGATGATTTACAAAGCCGAAGTGCTTAGCACATGACATTAAAATGACTCTGAAAGACTTAGCTCATAGGAGACATAGTAAATACTGAAGAGGTACAGGAAATGAAGAGGCTCTTCCCAAGTCCTGAAACCAAGCAATAAATTTAATAGAGTCTGTGTTTCTCTGCCTAATGGATTTTAACGCTGATTTTCCTTTTGTGGAATTACTCTCTTTTTCATTGTTTAGTTGTGGTTATTTTTTACTCTTTTTTGTTTGGATGTTTAGGAGCCGAGGCTAAATGGAGATGTTACTGTTCTGTGAGGAAATTCTCTAGCTTGAACAAAATGGGAACCAAATCCTGTTTTGGCTGGCTTTGTACACTGATCAGCAGAGGGGTGTCTTGACCAATGAGTTCTGAGGAGCACAGATAATCATAGACGATAGAGGTGGAAAGGACCACAGGTCCATTCCCTTACCCCATGACCACATGAACTGTATCTAACTCACCCCTGACAAGTTTTCTTGCTGCCATTTAAGCATTTTATCTATTAGATACAGAGATCAGATAATCCTGCTTCTATCCATAGTGATTTTTTGTTTCTCCCCTCCTCTAATCTTTCTTTTTTCAGCTTAAATGGTCCCCCTTTCTTTGTATATCCTTGTGTCAAGTTTCCCCAAAACCTTTTTTTTTTTTTTTTTAAATGGGCATTTAAATTGTCCCATTCTTTGTGCCCAGTATGCTACCAGACACTGGATGCAGTACACGACAGCAGTACTGAGAAAAGAGGAAGGAACTGCTGCTCGTGCAGGGATGGTCACGGCTCCATACTGCCAAAGGCAATGGACCATATAGGATACCCTCATGTAAAATTTCACCTCGGTGGAAGAGCAAGAATGTGCAGCCCAGTGGTGTCAGCTGGACATGGCACTAGTGTCTCCTGGCTGTAAGTGCACCAAAGTTTTAGGGGACTCTTTGCGAATGAAACAGCGAGATCCCAGAGAACCTTACAGGCTTTTCTGTGTCTATCCTGCAAACTAGTCCTTGGCAAGATTAATCAGCTGTGTGTTTCTGCCGTGGCTAGACTGTCTCTGCTACTTGTGCAAACTAGCTTGAAGTCGGCTGAAATCTCTGCTGCATCATCTGATGCAGTGCCATGTACGAAGCAGACAGACAGCAAGCCAATCTCTTCATCCTCTCTTGCAGAGATCGCTCCAGGTCAGGCCAGAGGTGCCTTGCTAGAGCTCTGCTGCAGCTGAAGGCTTTTGCTGAGGAGAACGTTTGATTCCCAGTACTGCCCCAAGACTAATGTGTTCACTTTGCACAAGTTTCACAACCTTTTTGCAAGTATGATCGTCTTTGGACTCATCTGGATTTTTTTGATGATCCTTTCACTTCTACCTTCTTTTTGTATCAGAGAGTTTGATTCCTCTTGGGCTGGAGAATGAGACACAGTTGTAGTGGGTTTTGCTGCAAGTATTTGTATACTATTTTTATGTTCATTAGCAAAATTCTTACTGCCTTTCATTGCTGGCAGCAACTTGTGTGATTAACTGTTCCCTGGAGAGGATAAATGCTCTGAGCTTCCTGAGGACTTGCAGCCCTTTGTCTGAGAACCTCAACTTGAGTTTGGTTATTAAAGTAGAAGACAAAATGACAACAGAGGGATGAAGGATCCCAGATTTGACTGGTGCGGGAGGCCATGTGATAAAGTATGCAAGTGGATTGCTGGTCTGTTTAGCTGAAAGTCAGATGTGATGTTCTTGCATTTATGTGAGGGCTACAAAGCAGGAGGTCCCTAAAGTATTCTGCTGGCATTGTGCATCAATATCAGTGAAAAACAGCTCAGCACAGGACAGACATGGACCTGTTGGAACGGGGCAGAGGCAACCATAAAAATGATCCGAGGGCTGGAACCCCTCTGCTGTGAGGAAAGGCTGAGAGAGTTGGGGCTGTTTAGCCTGGAGAAGAGGAGGCTGTGGGGAGACCTTAGAGCAGCCTGCCAGTACCTGAAGGGGCCTGCAAGAAAGCTGGAGAGGGACTTTTTACAAGGGCATGGGGTGACCGGACAAGAAGGTAGATTCAGATGAGATATAAGGAAGAATTTTTTGCAATGAGGGTGGTGAAACACTGGCACAGATTGTCCAGAGAGGTGGTCAATGCCCCATCCTGGGAAACATTCCAGGTCAGGCTGGATGGGGCTCTGAGCAACCTCATCTAGTTGAAGATGCCCGTGCTCACTGCAGGGGAGTTGGACTAGATGGCCTTTAAAGGTCCCTTCCAACCCAAACTATTCTGTGATTCTATGATAAGACTTTACTCTGTTCTTGAAATATCTGTAAATAACAGGGCAGGAAGTCATCTGAAGGAATTGTCAATGATATTTTCAAGAATTTGCACTATGATTGCATGCAGCTACCTGCAGACACAAGGTAAAACATCACCTAGATAGGTGTAGTGTCTCTTTCTGTCTTCCTCAGACCACCTACATTGGGGAAGGAAAACTGTTTGCTCAGGACTTTTTGCCTCTTCGCCGCACAGGTCTAGTTTGACTTTGGCTGCCTGCTTTAATTGCTGTTTAATGAAAAAGCCATAAAAAGCCTGTGGAACAACTAATAAATCAATAGTATATACACAAAAATAAAAAAGCATGTGCATTCTCAAAGTGACTTGAGAACAACAAGGGGATGTGATCTGTGATCTTCTGACCTTTTTTCCCCAAAAAAACTCTGAGGGAGCTCCCGTTTTTCCACCTCACTGTTGTCAGAATTGATGATTTGTGTCTCACTGTCTCCCCAGCCGTGTGCTGCCTTTGAATCCAGTCCAGCCGAGCTCCTCTGCCAGGCAGACTGGTGTGGGTGGTGCTGACTGCACACTTTATCTAGCACTGCCAGTAAACTGCTGCCCTAGGGTGAGGCCAGGAATACTTTTATTGTGAAGTTTTTAAGGAACAGGTCAAGGCTACTGCTGAACTGAGGACAGAAATATGCCGTGAGCTGAAATAATTAACACTGTTTTGATCACAGAAATATGGATTGCTTTGTGTCTGGCTATGTAAGTATTACAGAGTTTACAGGAAGGAGTGAAAGGTGTTAATGATGCCTCTTTATTAACCTAATCCTCCCAACTGGAATTTTGGGTATTAGGTCCTGGTTTCTCCTCCTGCCGCCCATGTTGATGTGTGGCTGTGTTCTACTCCTTCCCTGTTGGGCCTGCAAGGGCACAGGCAGAGGAAGGTGCTGTACGGGCGCTCCGTGTAGCACCTTGAGTTGCAGTGTCCCCGTCTTGGTTAACGTCTTGAAAGTGCCGATGCAATCCAAGTTACCATTTTGTCAAAATTGGGTTTATTAAGGTATCCACGTTCATTTGCCACAGAACTCCAGATAAATGAAGCAAGTCTGTCCGTGAGAAGGCAGGCTGCCTGCTCTGTGCCTGCAAGGGACCCTGGCTTTTTGGCTGCGTGTTTCTTACTGGGGGCTGCCTGTGCTGTTGTGGGAGCTCTGGTTTCTGGATTACTCCTGCAGACAGGATGACTGGATTAGCTGTGTTGACTTGTTTATACCTGCAAAACTATGGAAGATGCAAGGTTTCCCTCCATTTGGTTCTTTAGCAAAAAGCAATTCTGAGCAAAGAGTTGATGATGCCTTTTGTTGAGTGATTAAATCTATTTTTCTCCCTCCTTAGTGCTGCTCCTCTTCCCGTGCCTTTCCAATTGCTCTCCCTAGCTTGTGGCTTGATGAGAACTGGTGCTGGATCACTGGGTGGAATAAATTTATGACCGTTCAAAGCACAATTTAAGTGGTCTGACCAAGTGGTTGCCACTGATGAAGTAAAATCAGGCAACAATGACCTTGTGCTGGATGAGCATCTGGCATGCCACGTCTTACCCCAGCCTGTTCTGTCTAGCCATTGCTTGTTTTCCGCTTGGATTGCCAAATGCCAGCCTAGCTCATGAATATCTGTGCTGACTCCACGTGTTAATTATCATGCCAAGAGGTGAGCCTACAAGGCCATGGAGGAGATAGGGTTGCAGGTAATATCTGAAAGCAGCCAAACCCCACGTTCTCTCTAATCCCATCCCAGCCAGTTCAAGACTGGGAAGGTGATGTCTGTACACACAGCTGGAAGGTCTTATTGACTGTTAGGAGAGTTGTAGACGTGTGCCGAGGGATGAGCAGACCTGCCTACTGCCCAGGCATGGATCTTCAGCAGGAGGAGTGGTGTGGGCTCTGCAGTGCTCCGGGCTGTGGCAGGCTGCTCTGCGAAGGTGCAAGCCTGCTGACCCTTGTGAGGGACCTGCTGGCGTTGGTGGGATTGCTGTGTGTGCCACTCTTTCAGCAAGCCTGCCCGTGTTGTGCTGCCCTGGCCCGGGGAGCAATCCATGCCTGGTCTGACCAGTAATCCGGGGTGTTGCTGCTGCAGCAGCTACTGGCTGCCAGTGGGCAAATGTGCTTTTGGCTTTCTGGAGGGGAGCGAGAGGGGACATAGTGGTTCCCCCTCCTCTGCCCCTCGAAGGAGCTGGAAGGCCCAGTACTGGTGGATGCTTTGGCCTAATGGCCAAATGGAGTGATGCAGTGTGTGCATTGGCTTGGCTTGTGTGTGTTTGATTTCCTCTGAAGAGAAGAAGAAATCCTTCTTTATCCTGTACTCCGTCTTTATTCTTGCCTGGCCATCACCACCTGCTGCTCACTCCTTCCGTCTTTTACAGGCTGTGGGTGGCCAGGCTGGGACAAACCACAAGCCCTGTAGTGCTTTCCCTTCTCCCTCTCCTGCGTGCCCTTGTAAGAGCCCTAGAGAGGGCGGATCGCTATGCAAGCACACAGCAGTCACTGGGAACATCTGTTCAAGCCAGAGAATAAGCGTAAGTCGTAATTTTTGCAAAGCTGCTGAATGTTTGGAAGAGTGGGAGTGCTAGATGAGGACCTTGCTGTCCCAGTTCTCGTGGTGGGCTGTGTGTGGTGGCATGCGTTGGGGTGTCCTGCTGCTGGGTGTTGCTGCCCCGGGCAGAGCAGCCCCGGCAGCAGCGGGCAGGGCAGGCAGCATTCCCTGTTGGGCAGCTGTCCTGGCTGTCTCTGCAGACCCCTCGGTGGGGAATGGAGGAGGTGAGCAGAACCGGCGTCCGCCCTGGCTGCCTGCCAGTGCCTGCCAAGGGCAGAGGCAGCGCACATGCTGCTGGTCGAGGGCATCTGCCTTGGAAGGGCACAGAGATCCTGCGCAGGGAGTCAGCATCCACTGAGACTGTCTGGAAGGCTTGGCTGGAGGAAAGGAGGTTAGCAGAAGCAGAGGTTTCTACAGCACGCCTACCAAGTGGCGGCTCAGGTTGGCCCAGGATGCTGGAAACCACTTTTTAGCCTGGGCATGTCTCCATCTACATTCAATCTGTGCAGCAACCACCCATGCTAAAGAGCAGGGATGTGACTCTTCCTGGGCCTGTCTTGTAGGAGGTGAAGCACCATATGGAAGCTGATGGCTCGACCTGGCTGTGTAAGGTATCTAAAGAGAGAGAGGAAAAACAGGGCCCACAGCTTCAAAGGTAAAGGAGGGCATGTGGGTGCCATTTCCTCAGCCACTGAAGAGGTTGCAGTCTCTCATCTATCTGTGGTTTAAGTCTCTCTTCAATAGCACTTCTGCTAAGGGGACAGTTGGGAAGAACTTTTGCTCCGTAATAAACTTCCACAGGAGATCAGATTTGAGATCAGACTTGTTTAGTTCATATTCTCTTACTAAATTCCGAAGTTTTCAGGTTTGATACTTTTGTTAATGTCCATGAGTTTTCTACTTCAAACTCTGATGACAGTGTATTCCTGATATATCCTTGGGTTTTTTATTTTTTAATTTTCATCCCTCATTCTTCTTTCCTGCCTATTGTTTTTTCATAATCCCCCCTCTTATTTTATGTGCTCTCCTTATTTTCTCAGAAGTTAAGCATTGGAATTTTTCACTGTTGAACCCAAGCATTATTTCTGCTACAGTGCCTTTTTGCAATACCCTGGTAGTTGCTTAGTCCCAGATTTCTAGACTTCTGTCTCATTTGCAGTGCCTGATTTTGATGCTTTTTAGACTCAGGTGCTCTGCAGGCAGAAACCCATGGAAAGTCTGGGCGCTTTACACTTAGAAAAATTGAGTACCTTGTGTCTCAAGATGGACAGACAGAATTTAAAGTACTTGTAAGTCTGGAGATCTTTTGGTAAATGTTTTCTCCCTCACTAACTATCTTCTTATGATTTGCAAGATTGGGGTAATTCTGCTATGGAAGGTGGCTGTGAGCATAGTGAATTAGTTTTCCTGTCCTTAGGTGTTCATTTTTTGTACTCTTGCAATTCAGAATGACAATCCACATCATTAAAACTCAGTGTGTGTGTACTTGATAGTAAACAAATTGGATAGCTCTGAGATTGCTGATTTCTTCCAGAGATGCGAGGATGAATTGAACCAAGGCAGTTTGCAGCCCAGCGTGTTTCAGCTCAAGGCTGCTAATGACGCATCCTGGAAACACACAGCATCAGCAAGTCCTTTGTACTTTGCTAATATTTTCCCTGCAGTAACATGAGAGCAATTACAGCGTGGAAGGATGGGAGCTGGAAGACTGGAGGAGATGGGGGGAGGGGTGTGAGGGAGCAAGCATCTGTAAATAGTTGGCACTGACAACTGCTTTTGAAATATATAGGAATTTGGAAAGAGAGGAAGAACAGCTGCACTTGTGTGTAGGTTTTATGGAAAAAGGAGGAGAGCAATATGCATGTGAGGGAAGGAGCAAAAGAGCAGAGCTAGGCAGGCAGCCATGGAAGGGGTGAGAGAAAGTGGAGCACAGGCAGAGTGAAGTTGGGGAAGAAAGAGATTAATTCAAAGAGATTTTCAGGCATGGGTATAAACTATAGTGCGGCTGATATAAAATTCTCTGCCTTGCTAGTGACCGCCAGGGAGGGGAAAATTGCTGTTGCCGCCTGCCTGCCATTCCAGCCTGGCCTCCCTCCCCCTATTTTATATTTTGATTTATAGTAATAAGAAATTGGCCTTTCTATGAGCAGATCATGGGACTCGGCTGGGGGATTAAAGCCGAGTCTCTGACCTCTGAGCGTATTGTAATGCTCGTGAGTCATTGACTCATCCTCTGTATTGGCAGGTTGATGGATTCCTAACTGGGTTGTTAGTGGCATCTTAGTGTTGCTGCCCGAGGTGTGCCTTTTGTGTTTAAACTCTGACTTGGAGAAACAAGTTCATTTCAGGCTCTTTGTGTTTCTCTCCTCCTCCTTTTCTCAGCTTTTACTTCTTTAAATGTAGTCTTCTTTTGACAGATCATCTCCATGGTAACTAACAGGACCGGGCTGCCTACAGAAATTGTAGTAATAAAGTGGTTGGTTTTTACACATGATGAAAAGATGATGAAGCACAATGATAGGTGATAAAGACACAGGTAATTGCTCTAGAATAATATTGCTGCCAAGAAGATGACTGAACTCCCACACAGAAGATGAACAGATGGCGTATTTATTGAAATTCATAGGCTGAGAGAAGAAAAATGTAATTGATGGCTGTGTAGGTTTTGGTTCAGTTTACTATATACTGAGCAGTGCCGGGAGAGCGGTGTGTCGGCAGATGGAGCCCGTATGCAGGGCCACCGTGTTTCCTCGCTGGTGAACATGAACTGGCTTTTCGCTTGAGATCAGAATTCCAATCAGAGCTATAAAAGCAGCAGAACCACTAATTGCTCTGATGCATTTTGCTGTTTTAGTTCTGTCGCATAGCCCTGTTTTATTTGAGAAGGATTGTAACACTTTTGTAAGAACAGTGGTGGTAAATTATACTAGCATACTGGGAACATCAAAGTAGAAAGTGGAAAAGCCAGTACTTGCAAAACTTGTGCTCAGTACAGGTTTTCCAAGACCGAGAGTGTGTTTGTGTTAGTAAACGGCAGCTGTAGCCGGTTTGCTGACCTGGTTGCTGGAGGGTGTCTTCTGGTACGGCAGGTCTGCTGTGCAGGATCCGCGGGAAGGCAAAGGCCGGGTGTTTTCCTCTGGTTGCTCTCTCTGCATTTTCAAGTGTGAGATAAAACTGGTCAATTTGATGCTGAGGCTCTTATCAAAATGTTGTCTGCCTGTGTGTGGCAGTGCTATGGGTCAGGTTTGAATGGCCACATTGCTGCTTTGCAGTGCGGTGCAGGCGTCCTAGCGTGGAGTGATGTGGCATCCTCTGCCACAGGGCTCGGTGCCTTCAGTTTCCCAAAAAGATTACTTCTGTGCTGCCGGAAGAACAGAAATATCCATGTCTGCGCCTCTGCTCCACTCTGGTGAGACCCCACCTGGAGTCCTGCGTCCAGCTCTGGAGCCCCCAGCTCAAGAAAGACATGGAGCTGCTGGAACGGGTCCAGAGGAGGCCACAAAGATGATCCAAGGGCTGGAGCACCTCTCCTATGAGGAAAGGCTGAGAGAGTTGGGCTTGTTCAGCCTGGAGAAGGCTGCGGGGAGACCTTAGAGCAGCCTGCCAGTACATGAAGGGGGCCTGCAAGAAAGATGGGGAAAATATTTTCAGCAGGTCTTGTTGCGATAGGACAAGGAGTAATGGCTTAAAACTAAGGGAGGGTAGATTTAGACTGGATATAAGGGAGAAATTTTTTATAAGGGTGGTGACACACTGTCACAGGTTGCCCAGAGAGGTAGTGGAGGCCCCATCCCTGGAAACATTCAAGGTCAGGTCGGATGGGGCTCCGAGCAACCTGGTCTAGATGAAGATGTCCCTGCTCACTGCAGGGGGATTGGGCTAGATGACCTCTAAAGGTCCCTTCCAACCCAGTGCATTCTATGATTCTATGGCAATCATTGACTGGAAGTTTTTTCTCTGAGAGGTGCAAATAACCCTACTTACGACAAGGAGTGCCAGCTCTGGAGCATAAAGATTTTTTCCTGTGTGTAGCAACAGCTAACTGATGGGAGAGATACTACTGGGAGGAACAGGTTGGTCTGAAGCACTGGTGGCAGACTGCTGCCTTCCCCACAGCTCCGCTGTTCACAGCAGCTTTAGCACCCCTGTTGTGCCTCTGCTGACTCCCATAGTACCATGATTTATGGGTGATAATGTCTGGGTGCTGTTTAGTACATCATATGTTTCTCTCTTGCTCTACAGTCTGGTGCTACTTTTATTGATTGTATAACTCATTTTCTCATCAAGTGCAGTACGGAAACCACTTCCCACTTGGATTTACATCCAGCTGCACCTACTCACGTGTTGACTACATTTGTAGGACTTGCATGCAGGGGGCTTTGAGAGGACATATAAATAAAAGAAGAAACAGGTTCTTTGTCTTACAACGGTAGTGTCCATGAGAATGAAAATAAATGTGCAGGTAATACGGAAGAGACTCTCTCTCCAGGACACTTTGCCCTAGGGGACGAAGTAAAAGTTGTGGGTTCATCACTTGACAGTGTTTGTGTCAAATTCACCCTTCTTTTTGTTTCTTCTCTCCAGACTGGCAGGGCCCCCACATCTTCTATGGCACCTGAAAACTCTGATTTCCATGCAAATTGCTCCTGTTTAGGTTAAAACATTGCTGTCATTCTTTTTGCAAACTTCTTTCCTTTTTTCCTGCAGAAGAGGAGGGGGAGAAAAAGTTACTTAAGTGATACACCTTCTCCCTACAAGATTAAGCAGAATTGCGCTGGCAGTGGAAAGATGTGCTTTTTTGAGACCTGTCAGCCAGCCAACAAGTGGAGCGTTAAGAGATGCCAGAGAGATGTACTGCATTAATAAAAGAAAGAGGAGGAAAGGAAAGGAAGAGCGTGAATCCGAGCACTGAAAGGAGGCTGGCTTACCAGCTGCATCTGAGCAGTTACTTGAGTGCATGAAGCGTGGCTGGAGTCATATTAACCCAGCTTGGTGGCTGTCATTGTAGTAATCAGTCCCTAACGAGCCTCCTTATTTATTTTCAGTGCCAGCCGTTCCCTTTGCTAGATCCAGGCACCTGAGAGGTCCTGCAGACCTTGTTGGGGGAGCTGGCAGGGTCCGAGGGACCTAGGCAGCGTGGTGGGCTTCACTTGAGAAGATGGTACAGGGCATCCTGCAAAGGATGAGCCTTGGTGAAGATAAAGGGCTGTATGTGTTAGCTTGAACATAGATTCATCAGGTGCTTGGCGGCCTGGGTGCTGCCAGCTTCTCTCCGTCGGGCTGGCTTTGTCTGCTGCCCAGCTACTGGCCTCTTTTCTTTTTTTTCTCTCATTCCTCCTCTGCCCTTCATTGGTAATTGAGTGTTTCAGGCAAAGATGGTCAAAATATTGTTATTCAAAATTTATTTTCCTGGCAGCTAAGCTTGGCAGCATCAAAGAAGAAGGTAAATAAAAAGATACTGTCATTTTTCTGGGAGAAATTCTCATTTTCAGAGTTGGAAGCTGAACTGTTTTCACCCAGTTGGGGGGAGCTTTGCTATTGCTTTTTCGTTTTCTGTTTTAGCTTCTCTTCCTTCTTCCTTCCATCTCTGTTCCTCCTCCCCATCTCTTTTTTTCCTACTTGGCTGTGTAAAAACTGCCAGGAAAGTCAAGGGACTCTAAGCTGATGTGAAGATTTCCTCTCGAAGTTGAGTGTTTTTCATTCAAAAAATAATTGGATGTTGTTCATTCTCCCTTCCCCCCAAAAGTAGTGGTTATTCTTGGACTGGTTTCTGCCTCAGATGGGCTAAGGCTGCTGTGGTTTCCTTGCCCATTGGGACAGAGCTGGGTTGGTGCTCTGTGCAATGGTTCCCAGACCTCTTCATCAGGCAGCGAAGCCCTCCGTGCAACTATCCATGCCTCTTGAGAAGGAGGCGGTTTGGCCATTGCTGGGATGACCTGGCCAAGGAGCTACTACTTGTGTTTGTCCTTGTGGCAGAGGAGGCTCCAGGCTGGAGGAGGTCATGGCTTGGTAGAGGATTCATTACCAGAGTGGTGACCTTTTCCTGTGCTGCTTGGCATAAATTGAGAGCACCTTAGTAAAATGAACACAAATAAAGATAAGGCTCCAGATTAATGCCTCGCCCTAGTTTAGGGGAGAGCTTGGATTATGCAATATACTTTTGTACGGCTGAGTTGCAGGACCAGGGAAGTGGTATTGACTGGTGTGTACACAGCACACCAGTTGGGCGTGCACGGTGCACGGTTAGTTGCTGGGTGATTAGCAGTGTGAAATAGCTTTCAGATTCCTTTTCTTCTGGGATTTACCCTGAGCTTAAAGCAAGTCATCAGAAAGCGTTATTTGACAGGTAAAGCTACTGGAGCAGGTTATTTGTTTGATCTACTGAGTGAAAGCTGCAAACCAGGCAGTTATTTTTTCATCTTTTGTCAACAGCTTGCGATCTTATGGGTTCAGATTATTTTAAAACTTAAAAATAATTAAAAGAGTTAAACAAAAAAAGCAATCTGTTGTGCAGTACCAGAAGAATGGTTGTGCTGTGTCAAAGCAAAGATCCCTGATGCTGGCTGGTAGCAAGCGCCTGGGGAGAATGTTTAAGAGCAGAGTTTGGCTATGTGTTCCCAGCTTCTGGATAATCAGCAGTTTGGGGACTTTCTAACCTTGAGGTTTCAGCATGGCTTTTGTGTTTGATAGCCCTTGATGAACCCATACTCCATGTATCTGTCTACTTTTTCAACCTGTTTGCACTTCCAGCCCCTGCAACATCCTGCAGCAGTGAGTTCCATGGTCTTGTGTTGCATTAAACAGTATTTCTGTACATTGTGTTTTGTACCTACTCATTTTGTTGTGTGCCCTCTAGTTGTTTTCTAGAAAGGAGCAGTTACAATTCATTCCTTATTCACCACCTCCATACCACCTACCATTCTGTTACCCCTCCGTCCCTGCCCTGATCCCATAATTACCTCTTCCTCTATGTGAAAAAGTCCAGCTTTTTACTTGAGTAGAAGCTATCTCAGACGCCTCATTGTCCAAGTTGCCTGTTTCGGTGTGTTTCTGTTGTAACCTTTACAAGACTTCTACAATGTAGTGAAGAAAGGGGATGCAGTATGGATTTGTAGTGGCAGTACTGTTTTTGTGGTCTTATTCACTAATTTTTGTAATATTTCTTTATTTGCCTTGTTGCTGAACACTGGGCTATTTTCAAAGAACTATTTGGACAGTCACCAAGATCTCTTTTCTGAGTGAAAATAGCTGAATTACGTCCTTCAGCTGCTCTGCAGGTAACATGGGTGCAAACTTTGGCTTTCCTACGCTAGGCCTCTCATCATGAGTATTCTTTGTACACCTTCATTGTCTCTGACCCCACTAGCTCTCAGGAAAGCGTCCTATTTCTGCAGCCCTTGAAAAAGAGTTGTAATGAAATTTTTATGCTGTTGGGAAGTTGCTTACCACAGTTGTTTTTCAGTCTGCTCTCCTATGATTCCGTATTTAGCTTGCCAGAAGTTTACGATCTTTTTTTCTTTTCCTCTTCTGAACTTGATATTCACATTCTGAAGGATATTCTTTCTCCTTCTTGTCTTTACTGACAGTAATTGCCTTAATATGCTGTTCAACCCCAAACAACAAATTGATTTTTTTGGTCCTTTTAAAGTATTTTAACTTGATGAGCTAAGTATCCTGATGCTTTCCTATAGTACCTGTGCAAGATCTTCTGGAAGTATTTGCACCTTTCTGGCTATTTCTTTTTACTGCTACACGGATTTTTATGTAGTTCTCCTTTTTCAAATCCAAGTATATTGTTTAGATTTCTGTGGGCTTTTTTTCTAGGGTGTTGAAGAATAGCCGTTCTTGCATGTCACAGGGGACTAGCTGCTTTTCTACTACAAGTTTTTAACTAGTTATTTATAATTCTAAAAATACAGTGTTTTCATCGCCCTGTCAAGATAGTTTCCCAGTCTGTGTGGGGTAACTGTAGTTTCAAATCATTCCTGTTTTCTGTCTACATACTCCGTCTCCTGTAGCCCTATGGACATTGTCGCAATCTGGTTGGCTTTAAACTAATCTTAATCTGTGCTTTTTAACACGTCGCACCATTTCCCCACTGGCCTTACTTGTGGTGATGTTCTCCTGCTGCTCCTGTCTGGGGAGATACAGCTTCCCACTGGGTTTTGTCTTCCCTGCAGCCTTGCTGTGCTGTGTCCCTCCTCTCCTGCAGCAGCACAGGGCTTGCCCCTTGGGTGGTGGGACCGGGGGGAATGCAGCTCATGTCTGTGCACTCCTTGGCACAATGCTTTTTGGCTCTGAAGATGGAGGGTTGCCTGATCTTGTGAGCAAGCTGTCGTTTATGGTAGGAAATGTCACTGCGCTGTTGTGTAAATCTAGAGTTTACCTTGAGTGCAGTGTGCAGTTTTGGCCCCCTCATTTCCAAAAGGATACAGCAGAACTCAAGAGGTCCCGCACAGGCAGCTAGGTCAACAGTGTGGACATTACTGGTACTGGGCATGACTGATTGACAAAGACTCATAAACTGAGAGAAGAGATGAACTTTTGGGGATCATCAGATATACAGACGTAGGTGAGCAGTAATGGAGAGGGAGGCAGGGAGTACTTGTTCACTGCCTCACGAGGCCTGAGGGGTATCAAAGGGAGCTGGCTTCAAGAGCCACAGAAGGAGCTGGACCTTCACGCAGTGGGTGGTAGGTCTGCAGAGATCTCTTCTGAAGGGTGTGTTGGGTGCAAAAAGTTTACCTGGGTTCAGTGCAATGTTGGTTAGGTATCAGCCTTGTGAGGCTCAAAAAATCCTTAGAAATCAACATGGTTGGAGGCAGGAAGGCTACTCAGGAGAAGGCACGTGTGAGTGTCCCGCTCTTGCTCTTCTCTTGGCATCCACTTAAAGCTGTATTTGGAGAGCAGGCTGCCCTGGGCAGAGGGGTCCTTGCAGGGAAGAAAGGCTGCTGGTACGTTCTCATCTAGTGCTGAGGTTTTTGCTGTAGGTTTTGATTTACATCTCTGATCTCCACCAGACCTTCACCTAATTGAGTAGATTGACCCTGGCTCTTACACAGCAGGCCATTAATCAAAGACTGACTAATCAGCTCTCTCAGTGGCTGGCACCTTGCAGAAAGACTGGGGATCACTTACGTGCTGCCTCTGCAGACCAGTTTTATGCTCTGAGATTTATAGCCAGTTAGTTCTATTGAATTCTGTGGATTTACTGTAAACTTTAATTATTATAAGCTCTGAAACGTAATAAAAGTTACTTTACTTAGCTACCTTAAGAGGGAGTTTAAAAACGAAGTTCTGTAGATGCTTTAACTAATTACACTCAGTAGCTTTACCACACTATTAAAATTTAGCTGAAATCTGTCATCTCTTGCTGAAATTAACTACCTTGAAAACTGGCTGGCTGAGCAATAGAAACTAAACTATTCTTTAGGGTTTAAAAGTAGTTTTATTCAAAGGTCTTAATTTTCATGTAGATAACTTTCTAAGTAAAGGTTCGACTGCTGAAATTTAGAGCTTGACTTTCAAGCTAAGGGTCTCATTTACCAAGCTGTAGTAGTTAATAATCCCTCAGTGATGTTAACTGCAATCTATTAGGAGCTTTAAATTAAATTTGCGCTGTGAAATACGATAAAATTAAACAAAGCAGAATAAAAGCAAACACTTAGTCTTCCCTCCACAGCCAAACTCATTTATGTTGGTGTGGTCTGTGCCGGGGCTGAAGCAAAGGGGAGCAAAGGGATGTGGCTGGAGCCTGTGGCACTGTCCCGAGGGGAGCAAGTCACTGCTGACAGCCTCGTCAAGCATGACATGAGGGGTGATACTCCTCCCCCACAGCCAGGCCTATGTCCAAGCTCCCGGATGGTCCTCTGAGCCCCCTTCTAACTTCATTCTTCTGCAGGAAGGGGATAAGCGGACTGTACTTTGCTTGTTTTGTTGATGCTGAGTTTTGCTAAGATGCTCCAGAAAATCACGTCTGTTCCCTTTCTGGTAAAAAATGTTCAAACCTCTGATTTACCAGCATTAATACACTTAATTAAATAAACCAAATTGCCTTGCACAATTATCTAGGCTGTCTCTTAATGTACCACAACTTACTTTCGATTCGTCTTCTCACTACCCTGAGCCCTGGAGGTCCTCCACTGACTTTTTCCATTTCTTCCCATGACTGATGGACAACTGGAATCCAGACATACTCATCTCTGCTATGTGGTTTATGGTCCGTGGTGCCTGTGTTACAGAAGGTGCCTGCTTCGCTTGGCTTTCTCTTAATGACTTTTGTGTCCTTTTCGTCATTTCTGTGACCTAAAGCGTGCTCCTAAAGCACAGTCTTTTGTGAACCTCCAGTCAAATCCTGGGCTGGACTACCCTTGCAACCGTGTCTTTACTGATGGTGAATCGCCCCTGTATGTTTTGCCTGCACTGTTAGTCTCATGGCTGTCTTTCCACTCTTTGATTTTCTTTTTGTTGCTGGTAGATAGCTATGTTGCATTCAAGTGGATTTGCACAGGCTCTGGAAGCGTAGATGATCTGTTTAAAGTGTGAATTCCCTGTGGGTTCTGGGGCATGGGCATTCCCCAATGCATTTGAGTTTCTCTTCAGAGTTACTGAAAGTTTTTGAGGACCATTGTTTTGATATCTATTGATAAGTATTCATTTTTTTCCCCCTTCTTACGAAGATTCAGCCAAATCTTTGTTTCAGAGCACGGCTGGAGCTGGGCTGGGTTGGCAGCCTGGCCCTGGTGCCTGCCTTTCCCCTGTTTGTGGTGGTGTTCTCCAGGCAGATCCCTGGCTGTCATTCACCTGCCATCACAGACAGATGACAGTGCTTGTGCGTGTCAAGTACCGTGAATGTTTTTTGATAACATTCCTGGTGTTTTGGGCTCCTTATTGGCCACCTGATTTGCCCATGCATCTCCAAATGGTTTTACTGTGTATCACGAGCAGCTGGTCCCTTTCCTTCAGTCTGATGCTGCTGCTTATCTGTGTCGCCGGGATTAGATTGTAGTGTTTGTACATGGCAAGTGCTTGAATTAGCTAAAGCTGTTCTGGAGGCATCTTCCTCTTATTTGGCAGTGTTCTCAATCAGTGCATGTGGTGCTGTTTGGTTTTTTTTGTTGTGTTTTTTTTGTGTGTGTGTGTGTTGTTCCTGGGCTATTTGGTTCTGTCTCCCTCATCTCTGTCAAGATAGTTGTTAGGGTGGGTTTTTTCCTCTCTGCCTCTCATATCACTTTCCATGTTAGAGTGCTTGCTATTGCCTGTATTTCACAGGATCACAGAACGGTTTGGGTTGGGAGGGACCTTACAGATCACCCAGTCCCAACCCCCCTGCCATGGGCAGGGACCTCTTCCACCAGAGCAGGGTGCTCCAAGCCCCGTCCAGCCTGGCCTTGAGCACTGCCAGGGAGGGGGCAGCCACAGCTTCTCTGGGCAACCTGGGCCAGGGCCTCACCACCCTCAGAGTGAGGAATTC
>Ga0065711_1003017_pt1 | contig 30227 bp, 23 predicted proteins | sample Hoacrofraction12_FD_59098 | JGI IMG/M metagenome (GOLD analysis project Ga0065711, IMG submission 59098) | Hoatzin crop microbial communities from Cojedes, Venezuela - Epithelial fraction 12 v2 (version 2) | ecosystem: Host-associated > Birds > Digestive system > Esophagus > Crop | place...
CCGCGCCTGGGATGGCCTCCGGGCCTTCCGCCGCCGGCCGGCTCGTTTGCGGGGCCGCCCGCGGCGGGCTGCTGCCTGGGGCGCTCTGCTCGGCCCGGCCTCCCCCGGGACCAGCGGCAGTGCCCGTCGCAGGGCTCGGTACAGGGCGCTGCGCCTCTCCTCGCAGCGCTGCGCGGCCCTACCTGACGTGCTCCTGGCTCTCCGCCTTTGCATTAACCCCGGGCAAGCGGGATGAGAAGAATTATAGATGGTCTAATGCAAAATTCTCAGTTCCCTTCCCCCACCTAAATGCGAGTCAGACTACAGCATAAATTCCGGATGAGCACTGCTTTCACACTTATTTTTCACCAAGTATAGAAAGGCTATGTTTAAAAATTTGCTGTCGTTGCCTTAGCTTTCGGGTGCTAGTTTGTCTATAATTATGCTGTTTTCAGTCAGTCCTGTGCACCACTGATTGCAAAATTAAATTAAGTCCAGCCCCCCCTTTCTTAAAAAAAAAGTTATTACATATCAAGATAACCAAGCAATATTTGGATCAGCCTATTAAGTGTATAATTTAAAGTCCATTTTTCAGTACTAAATACTGCTGGCTTAGAATGAACTTTCTACTGTTCTCCTAGAGCAATGGCACAAAGTGAGTGGTGTCATAATCTTAAGTAGTTCAGCCTAAAAGTCCTCACTTCTTGTACCTGGTAACTTGCACAGATGCTGACAAGCAAGGTGCTTAATTGTCCTGGATGAGTAGCCTGCCGTAGTGGCAGTAGCTAGTGCTAGATGCTTACAAGGTAAACAAAACCTCTGATACAGTACTTGGCCAATTGTGCTGTGCCGTACAAAGGAGTAAAATCCCTTCCTAAGCCCTGTTAATTATGTTACTTAAACCCCCAATACCTGCATTGGTGTTAAACATGATAAACCAGAAGAATTCACTAGTGAGGAAAGAGAGTTGCAATCCCAAAGCAGCCAAGTTCTGTTAAAGTGCTGGGTTTTTTCTATGCTTAAGTTCTATTCCTGCATCAAGAAACCATAATGTAGACTGCTGGATTTTTGCAGAGAATGCTAACAAAGTAAATGTAATAGGGTACAGGTTAGTGCTTTTGCACAAACAATCAGGGCATTGTTCATAAGGGAAAAAATTATTAAATATACCATTTGACTTTTTAAGGTACAGTTTTGAAGCAATGGTTTCATTTAAAAAAAAGATTCGGTCATAGTTCCCTGCAACGGTGATCTTGTTTTCCTCTTTGTTTAAAAGAACCCCCAAAATCTGTCTTACCAAGATTAGTTCTATATGTGTGTTTATGCATGTGTTTTTCAATATCAAAGTGAAAGTTAAAAGCTGGCCCAGGAAGAGCTAATGTGTGCTAATTTGCAGTTTCAACTTTTAAACACCTGTGGTGGAGAGGGTGAGTTAGAAAAAACTGACTGTAAGAAATGTTTGATTTTGGTGCATTATTTTAAGAAGCAAAATGCTACATTTAAGTTTTGCCTGTAATTCCATTTCAGAGTTTGGGTAAAATCAAAGCACCAATATCTTTGATCAGAATACGATCTAATCATGCTATCGCAATTTTACGTACTTCTCAGGTTATACAAGTTACATGCAAGGAATGGGGCATACAGTTAGTGTGCCTGGTGCTTACACGGTGGGCTTTCTCATTCAATTAACTACCTTCCATGACTTGTGTAATTTAAGCTGTGAGGTGTGTATGTGGAAGGTGGGAATTTCTTTCTGGGAGGTGAGTCAGTATTCCAAGGCATGCAGTGCTCTATAGGCGTATGTAGGCATCATCCTTGTGCTGAAGCCATTCTGACAGACACAGCTACCAACAAGTAAATGGGCCCTGTCCTCTGTATAACATTTGAAAATTAACCTGACTATGGAAATGGAGGGATTCCTGCAGCACTGACTGGAGAGAGATGGTGGGATGGTCTGGCTCATGAGCGCTGGCACAGGCATTGATAACTTTCCCCAGTGAAAACAGGTCCTTGTTATTTCAGGCCTGTTGCCAAAGAAGCAATTTTAGATAGGCAGGAGTGGAAGACCCTTAACTGTAATGATATATAATGTTGGTGTGTTTTTGTTATTTTTGTTTTGCTCTAGATCTGGAATGGAAAATAATTTATGTGGGTTCAGCTGAAAGTGAAGAGTATGATCAGGTGTTAGACTCTGTTTTAGTAGGACCTGTTCCTGCGGGCAGACACATGTTTGTATTTCAGGTAAGTTTTTGGTTTAACTTTTTCTAAAAGGGTTGTGTTAACTTGTTTCAAGATGACTGTATCAAACTAAGAGGCACTTGAAAAATAATGGTAAGCTAGAAAAATATTTCAGTCAGCCCTCAGGTATGATAGACCTTCCTTTACTTCCATTGTAATATTTTCACTTGTGGTATCATTACAGACTGTGATGTAAGCACTGTTCTGGTAGCTGCTGATAGTTTTGACCAGTCTGGTTTTATAAATACATTCTAGATCACTCGGTAATCAAGAGTGCCAGTTACCTGGTTTACACTAGCACCATCAGGCTTAACTCTGTTGCAGTCAGTGGCAGTTTCAGACCATCAGGAGCACTACGTTAATCTAGACATCTTCAGAAGATCACGTCGACAAATACATTGTAAAACTCAGTCATAACAGTCAAGAGTTCATTTCTATTTGGCAGGATAAATTTTCAACTGTAATGTTTGGCTAAGCGTGCTAAATCACAGCAAAGTATAGCAGTTTGTAAAATAAGACAGAATTCCAATGGTAGATAGCAGGCATTTAGGACACAAGTGTGTACAATAAAAGACTGTCCAACAAACTTTGAAGCATGTGACAGTCCTATAAAATACTGCTGTTGAAGCCAAAAGCTACGAAGAAGGAATAATGAAGGGAAGGAAAACAGGGTAAGAGCAGCACTAAAATGGCTTATTCTGGTTTCCATTTTAGGTCAGCGAGAGGGGCAAAAAAAACTAAAGCAAACGCCTAAATTCTTGACGTTTTTTTTTTAAATCAAAACTATGATTTAGCTCACTTCTTTCTCTGTTTATCAAACACTAGTATTTGTCCTCTAAACTGAGAGGAAAATCCATCAGTAGAAAAATCAGGTTGAAACTCAGTACGGCTTATTGTAGAAGAACCATACTAGTTTCCCAAATGCTATAAATTCACTTAACTAATGGCAAATGCATGCTGGAATATGAGCATTTAAAAAAAAAAAGTGCTAATGAATATCATTCCTTATTTCTCACAGTTACTGTAACTGTTTTAAAATAGTATTAACATTTGTGAGGCATCTTGATTAATCCTCTATGTTCCAGGAGACTTTTTTTCTTACAGGACAGGCTAAAGGAATAGGATTAGGCTGGTGGTTACACTTGTCGACCATGTACATGCAAACTAGTCTTGAAACATTTTGTTTGGTTTTGGAGCTGGGCCTAATTTTTCCACATGACAAATAAAGCAGATGTGTAACAAATGGATCATTTATTAACAGTTCTTCCATTGTCAAGCTGTTATAGCTTATGGCATTAATTGGTCAGAAATAGGTGATCCTCTGCCCACAAAGGGGCTATCTTGTAGCACTGTATCCAGAGAAATCAGCTGGCATCTACATTTATAATTTGAGACACGCTGTTCTCAACTAAGTTACGAAGATTCATTGTTGATAGTGATACGAAGGAGCAGGAGGCAGGCGTAAAAAGGCATGTTTTGGCTGTATGATTAGGAGAGCCTTGAAAAATAAATTTACTGGTGTTGCAGTTTCTGTAGGATGGACTCATCGATTATATCCTAGTTATAAATGACGCTACAGCTAAATTAGGAGTAGGTATGTAGACACTGTGGTTAGATTGGAATAGGTCCTGTAAGAGTCAGTAGTCCTGTGTTACGATAAAGTATCCCTTTTATGTCTTATGGAAGGACTGTTGGTCTAAGTGTATTAGACTTCAAAAGCACTGGATTTAAGGTGAGGGTAGGACTTCGCTGATGTGTATGATGAAGATGGGTCACCTAGAGCAGGCCGCACAGGACCTTGTCCAGGTGGGTCTTGAATATCTCCAGAGAAGGAGATATTCAAGAGATATTCAAGGAGATTACTTCTGGAATGTATTAGTCTATAACTGCCCCCTGTGGAATCTGAAGTAATCAAATGGTCCTGGGCACTGTTAGAACAAGACTACTGAATTAAAGTAGTGACTTCATTTGTATTGGCAGTTCTTGTGATTTCTTCAAGCATCTGCACTTGTCCTGCTCATTTGTCATCTTTTTTGTTCCCCTATGCAAGCTGGAAAGCCATTTGGTCATCTTCTGTTCCCTTCAGGGCTGGAGAAAATGGTGTTCTACCTGATTCCCTGGTTGCTTCTCCTCCCCCCTGGTGTTATTTGTACCTGAGAGGTCTGGCTCATCTAATTGTTCTGCAGAGTGCCTACAGCTTCTTACAAAAAGCTGAACTGGTCTGAAGGCTTAGAATTGAAGTAGCAAAGAGCAGAAGCCAGTGATGCATGAGCACTAGCTCCCAAATTTTACAGTGCTGGAGCATATAAATACTATGGAAAAGTAGAGATGAGAGGGACAGCAGGAATTAATCTCATTTGTCCTCTCTCCTAAGGCAAGATTTGTTATTACACCTAAACCATTCTAACATACATTGTCAATACCAGCTTGTACTCTGCAACACAGGTGTCCACTGTTGGCTTCAGATCTTCATGCAAAATTGCAAATACAAAGCTGTTTCATTTATGCTTAGATTGCTGTTACTTTAAATCCTACAGTAGAGCGAGGCATCACGTTTTGTCGATAAGTAGTTAGGAAGCATTTTAAGGGACTGATGCGAGCCACGTTTTTAGGAGGCAAATTTTATTGGTTATTAATAACTGCAGAGTCACAGTAAGTTAGGATGTTGAGGAAGATTATAAGAGCTGCCTATTGATTAGGATTGCATTCTGGCTGAAAACATCAGATGTCTGAGAGGGATGATGCATTTAACTGCATACACTTGAACAAACATAGGCATGCAGAAGGAGGCAAGAGAAAGAGAAGTTTATTCTTTTCCCAGAAGTCTGTGAGATGGCTGAAACTTCACCATAGCCTGTCCCTGCTCTTCTTGCTGAAGATTAAATTGCAGTCTGTATTCTTAAGGGTTTAGTCTTGTTAAAAACACACGTACAGACCAATTCAACTCCAAAGGTACCGGGAAAAAAAAAGTTGTTCTACTAAACTACCAAGATGGGCTGGAGAACAGTGGCACTGTAGAATTGGAGGGGTGTTAGTACAGTTGCTTGAATAACAGCTCAGCTGAACATACATTTAAAAGCAGTTTTGGATCAAAGCTGTCTAATCACCCATCAGATATGTCAGCACGCAATATTACTGTATTCTAAGTAATTCTGTCTCTAGAGGATAGTGGCCTAAATTCAGGGTTGATGTTGTGAAAGCAGGTATATTTTCTGGTTAACTTGAAGAACAATCTTAAATACAGTCACTGCTCAGATGGTAAGATACACTACTTAAGACTCCCCTGCTAGATAGGCACGTGGTATCAATTTTATTTTAATCCATCTTTCCCTTTCACATTTAGGCTGATGCACCTAACCCAGGGCTTATTCCAGATGCAGATGCAGTAGGTGTAACGGTTGTGCTAATTACGTGCACCTATCGAGGTCAAGAATTTATAAGAGTCGGGTACTATGTAAACAATGAATATACCGAAACAGAACTGAGAGAGAATCCACCAGTAAAGCCAGATTTTTCTAAGGTAAGGCATGTCTTGTTCTAGTCATATATCAAAGATATGCTTATAGAAAGAGGTTTTTAAGAAACAAAACCAAACCCCAAGTGATTGAATGAAGTGCATGGAATAAAGCATCAATTAATGGAAAAGACTTGGGAGGGCAAACTACAAGTGTCATGTAGTTGCCATAAATTTGGAGAACATTGAGAAGCCTGCAACAGTTTCCATCAGCTTGAAGCCTTGGCTGGACTTCATTATTGTTTTATACTGACTGTGTGAAATAAATCACTGGGTTCCCTTTACTTGTAGCACTGTTGACGAAGTGGCTCTGTTCTTCAGAAAAACAAATTCATGTGTTTTCTAGGACAGTCCACCTGGAACTAAGTTTTAAGTATTAATTTAACACAGTCGTTATCCAGCTGTTCTAGTGTTAGAGCTGCAGTTTATGCAAAACAATAACAAACTGAATAACAAGTTCCGTATAACACGAGAGACGATGGCTAACCTGGTAAGAGCAGACTGGAGGATTGTCCAATCAATGGACAACTTGACCAAGGAAGGATACAGATTAAGTTTAAAAAAAAAAAATATATATCCTTCATGGTAAAAATTAAACCAGGATCAGAATTAAAAGATCGTGAGATATAATTATTTGGAACCTAATACCTTGAGAAGGATCAATTAAACATCAAAACCTAGTCAAAATCCCGTGAAATACTTTACCCAGGCAGATTCTGTACAAACCAATAAGGCTCTACACAGCATCTGGGTTTGTTTTCTTGGAAGACTTTGTGGGGCTAAGTTTTTTTCTTTACATAAGCTGAGGTACATGTGTACACACTGTCCAAAGTTGTGTTGTGTGATGGTGAAATTTTATTTCTCAAGTTTGCATAAATTAGATGACTGGATATATGAAGAAATGAATGGGATAACGACTGTACTGTAATGACTAGTACAGATCTAATCCCCATAGTCCCTGAAACTGATCTTCAAATGTAACTGAATTGGCATGTAAATTGATTTTTTTTTTTGAAGTTGCTAATTATTTTCTATGCTGAACTTAATTTTCAGGGATCAGATGCTCAGTATGTTCTCAAAATTTGCAATTACTGTGAATTTTGAGCATTCTTAAACTTACAATCTATTTCTTTTTTCTTTCATGTAGTTGATATACTTATTTGTTATTTTGGGTGTTAACGCCAGAATGTTGACTTCCTTTAAGCACTTGAGTTTAGAATTTCCTAGAACTATTTGTGTTAATTCTCTGGTTTGCTTATGTAAAAAGCTAGCTCTGCTTCTATGAAAAAGAACAGCAAAAGCTCTCATGTATTTGTAAGTAGTCCTTAATGGGACTATAGGACAGAATTTAAACATTCAAGCAGAATAGGTTATTAGACTTACTTAATTGTAATTGATGGTAATAGACCCTACTAGGTTCAAAAAAAGAAATGGTCATGTTAATTTGCATAAGGGGTTGGAAATATTTAATAAGAGTGCACTTCCTTGGAGAATAAAATCAGCATTTACTACCAAAGCAAGCTTTTCCTAGGATCAGTCTTAACTTTCATAGTCAGTGGCCAATGGTGGTAAATTGCTATCCTCCAGAGTTAACTATAAATTATCTTGAAAATGGTGAAAGACTAAGAGAAAGTGAACGCTTTCTTTTTTGCTGCATACGTAAACAAATATAGAATATTTTCAAAGGAAAATGAAGGCCAACCATGAGAATAAAATATATGACTAATATCTAGGCATGTCCACTGCCACAGTATTAATATCTTCCTCATCTAAGTAATGTTTTTACTTTAAAACCTTAGTAGCCAAATTAAAATTCAGTTAGTGAAACTGATCTAAAGCATGGTAATTTAATTTAAGGGAAGGTTGTACTCTTAAATGAAGACAGTTGATGGAATTGATACAATTATTGCAAACACCATAAAGTCGATGCAAAATCTTATGAAGTACTGTGCTTTGCAAAATCTTTGTGGGGGTAGTCATTTGCTTTACTAAAAGCTGGCTAAAATAATAAACACTTGCACTTTTACTGCAGAGTTCTCATACAGCCTTGAACTCGGGGAACAGTTAAAAATACCCTCTCAAGAAAGCAGTTATTTTGCTGAGTAGGTATTAGAGTAAATGAACGAGTGGTGTGTTTCTGTAAGCATGTTTCTGATCCATAGATAGTAGCTACAGATTCACATTTATAAGAATCACGTTTTTAAACAAACTGTTTTACACGTACAAGGCTATGGGGAGTAAAAGGAAAGAATCTATATGCACATGAACTCCAGTTTGAGATGTACACATTACATAATCCACATATTTTCTTCTTTCCCAGCTTCAAAGGAATATTTTGGCATCTAATCCTAGAGTGACAAGATTCCACATTAATTGGGAGGACAACACTGAAAAACTGGAAGATGCAGAGAGCAGCAACCCAAATCTACAGTCACTGCTTTCTACAGATGCATTACCTTCAGCATCAAAGGGGTGGTCAACATCAGAAAACTCATTAAGTGTTATGTTAGAATCTCATATGGACTGCATGTGACTAACCACCGTCATTTTGGTACTGTACATGTGTTAAACTGTAAAAACAACCAGAACTATTTCCTTCAAATTCCATAAGTACATAGTTGACAAGCAATGTGAAGAACTTGTTTTAAAACATCCTGTAGAAAGTTTATAAAAAAAAAAAAAAAAACCAAAAAAAAAACCCCAAAACAAACAGTATTTGAGCAAATTGTGGAATATAAATACAACTATTTTTAAGTAATTGCCTTTTTTCTCTAATGTGTTATTCTATGTGGTCTAAACCAAACCTGATTAAAGTATACATATTCTCCCCCTCCCCCCATTACTTTGTAAGCACTATTAAAAGCTAAAAAAAAAAAAAAGTTAAAACATTCAGGCAGAATGAAGGAATAATGCCATGTCCTCATCTCTGATATCCAGATTGCCAAATATAAAGTGCCCTTTAATAGCAGCTTATGAACAAAACTGTCATTACATGAAGCACAAAGAAAAAAGTATCTCAAAAAAAAAAAAAGTCCAAAAAAGTCCTCTTGCTGTGAAAGCAGGCAGCACAGTGTAATTTTAGGTGCAAACTTTTCCTTTGAAGGCACATACTTGTTACTTAAAGCATGCAATTTGAGATTTACCATCTGCTATCTTGGATTTTAGAACTGTGGTGTAGGTTTTTTTTTTTTTTTTTAAATCTCCTGCTGCTGCTGTTTAGTCAGACTGGTTTAAGGACAATGTTTCATATGAATTTGGGTAGGTATCACAGCAAAGAACCATTTTTCAGCTACCCTAATAGCACACACAGTTGGTTGTAAGGATTCAAGCAATTACTAGAAAAGCATGAAAAGGAGTAGCATGAGTATCCAAAAAGTACTCTTCTGCAAGATTATTATATACAGCTGCTGGGTTGGTGCATTTATTTTCAGGTATGCTCTGTTCTTCCTGTCTTTTTAACTAGTAATACAGGGTTTAGATGCCTGCTTTCAGCATTTTGAAACATTTAGAATTTAAAACTTTTCTAACTACCCTTTTAAGGCAATCCTATGCACTGAAATATATCAAGGTTCAAACCTTGTTGCGACAGGCATGACATGCTCAAGAATACATTGCCTGCCCTGAAGCTCTTGCACTAAGATATCCCTATTACCTGAGGTATCCTTGAAGATGGAAAGAACTAGGCAGTAAATTGTAAAGATGTAAGACATTATGACACTAACAATTGAGTTATTCCTTCCAATCCTCATCAGCCTTATACGTTTACTGTGACTATATATGCTTTTAAAATTGTAATCTGTCATGTCACGATTACAAGAATATAGTTCTGCTAGTTACCACTAACTGTCCTGTCCAAACTGTGAACCCTTGTAGGTTCTAGGGCCTTAAAAAAAAAGGGTAAATTTCATGATGACTGACAGTATAGCTCTGAATAAAAATAGAACACTTTCTCTTCTCTTACTGCATTCTCTAACAGGGATGAAGATGTCCCAAGCAGTTAGCACTTCTGTCTTTCCACAGCATTAGTGAAGTTGTCTGCATTTCTAACGTATATTTTTTAAATTGGAAAGGAATGTATGTGCACATGTTTTTCTTGTATGGAAATTCAGCAGTACATATGGTAGCTGAATGAATTTAATGAAATCCATTAATATTTGGAACCGTAATTCTAATGTGTGCTTTTGACAATCTCTCTGTAATTGTTTAGAATTATGATTGGCAATTTAAAAATACTAACACTCTAATATCTGTATGGCTTAACACAAAGAACCGGTCCCCCAAACCAGCAGTTGCTTCACTTGAGGGCTGAAATGATGTGAACTTCTAAGAAAGGCCTTTTGATTTTCAATTATATTGCAACTTTAAGGTCTACAGTGACACACTGAAATTTTTCATGCACTTAATTGTTGTATTTATGAATCTATTTAAGATACCTCTTCAATGTAAGCATGTAAATGACTTGGTCATCTGCTGAAAGATTGGCAGGCTAGTGAAGTCTGCCTTGAGCTAAGGCTACTGCAGTAGCATTTCCAACCCTTGCACCTGTTGAAGATTCAAAAGAAAATGTGATCAAGTACAAGCTGTAAACAGAATCTACCCATCAGTAACATGAAGGCTTCTTAGAAGCATGTGCCACAAAGTGATGGAAGCAAACTGTGTTACTGCTATTGCAGAATCAACTACAACATACAGTCAGCAAAACTACGTCACCCTGCAAACCAGTTAATTCAGAGAAATCAGAAAGCGAAGATCTATTGCTCTGGTTAGGAGGAAAAGTCAACTGTGCACATGAACTCGAGTGCTATAAACTTCGAGCTAGAGCAGATGGCATGATGCTGCAGTAGAATTTGGCACCACCTTACCTGATACACTAACACATCCTGGATATAGCTGACCCACCAATTACAGGGGAAAAAAAAAAAATAACCCTACGGTGCTTGGTGAAAACTGGAGAACAACCATACCACATGAGAGCGCCTCATGATCTTTGCAAGAGAAATGGTCTTTCTGTGCTTTTTGGGAGACTGGATGCCTCTCAGGTCTTGTAGAACTTTGTCCATATCTTACCAGTCCATACACACTGTCTTCTGAATATCACATTTCCTGGCAAAATCACATTCCAGAGCCACAGAATTTGAGAAACCAAATTCCAGTGCTCTAGAGGGTTCAGGTCTGATCATCAGGCAAAATCAGAGCACAAACTTAGTGGTATTAAAAGATACAGTGCATATAAGGCATCTCTATAATAAAGACTTCCCCCTGATCTCTGAAAGTTTTGAAACAGCAGGGCTATACGCATGACGTACAGCCAGCCAGTGCAGACAGCACAGCATTACAATTTCAAGGTCGAGGATGAGTTTACCTTCCCACAACCTTCCACTTGCAGAGACCACCAAGGTGCAAGGGAATGGTAGGGATTCTTTTGATGGGACTAGTGATTCATCTCACTATATTGACCTCAGATAGATAAGACTTGATTCCATTAGAAGATTGTCACAATGCTTATCAGAGGTTATTCACGTACAAAGAAGTAAATTGATCAGGCAAAGTAACATTAGGGATGAAAAACATGGACGGGGGATTTTATGTCTAGCTTGAAAAAAACTTGTCCATCTTAAGAGTCCTTGTGATTATTCATGCATCACCTTCAGTCTGAATTACTGTGGCCCTCTGAGTTTGAAGCGGACAGCAAGGCTCCGGCTCCGTTATAATGGGGGCTGGTGAAATCTAACCTCTCCAGTGGCTCTGCAGAGACTCACTGAAAAAGCCAACCCTTACGACCAATCTTCAAGACTGTAACAACTCAGAACTTTGTTACAATAACCGCAGTAGCTTAGTTTATAGCTTGCCAGACAATCTGTATTTTTGAGATGCGAGTGACAAAGTCACAAAGACAAATCTGATGATCTGGCAGTCTATTATTTTCCTTTTTAGGGCCTCAACTGCTGATTTTCTGGAAGTCGGCTCAAACTGGAGGCTAGCCACTTGCAGCTGTACAAATATTGTCCACTGCCATCCGAAAATGGTGGTAGGGAAAAAAAAGGGAAAAAACCCAAGATGTCTTATGTACACCACGTACACTCCTGGCAAATCCTCATTTACAAGAGATGGAAAAAGAGGAAAGTTAACTAAATCTTGTAGCTTCTGTCTGGGCAGCTGCAGGAGAGCTTTCCCATACTTAACTAGCCTACCCCTTATCCATAGCAGTGGTCTGCATGCTTGCAAGTTTTCTCATTTTTTTGAGAGCCAAAGAAGATTATGGGTTAATTGTCCCTGTTGCTAGCTGGAGGGCTCTGCTCAGTGTCAACTGGGAAGATCCAGCAAAACTGACCAACCTCCTGTAAGGGCTGGCAGTGTGCGTGGAACTACACATGCTAGGCCTTCCCATTTGTATTTATGTTTCCAGTTAAAAGTTCTGCTTCTTAAGAGCTGGTCTTTTAGTGTGTGATATTAGAGCTGGACTGCAGAAGACAGGTGGAGGGATTTTTGCTTGATTTTTGGTCCAGGCACAGAAGAATGCGAAAGAAGAGCCAGCTGGAGTCACTAGGGAGGCTTTGTTACAGGCAAAACCCAGGCTTGTATCTGGAACTTAGAAAGGAAAGGCCCTTTGGGGAGGGGATGGAGGGAGGATGCACTTCAACATTTCCAACTGTCCGTAATACTAGCTTGGAGGCATGGCTGGGTACTCACTGTCCATGGCACGAGGGATGTGACTGCCTCCCTGCAGACAGAGGAAATCAGAGGAAGGAGGTGTGTGTGCTGCAGAAGAGCTACACCAGATGAACCAGGCAATAGCTACGTGTTAAGAACTGGCTGAAATGAGTTCTTGGGTCTCCCTCCGTAACACCCCCTGAAATACGAGATAAGGAGGCCTAACTTTCAACATAAGGGAGTCCTCCAGTTTGTCCTATCTCACTAGAAAGGTGTGGCAGACCTAACTGATACAAACTGGGAAGAAGCAGGGCCTTTATGGTATGGTAAAGGGAATCCTGAAGACATAGGACATCCATCCAAAAACCAACTGCTTGAAATACCTGCCATTTCAACAGTAGGACGAAAAAGTTTGATGAAAGCCTGCCTGGATGTATTATGCCAGAAGTGTGTAAGACCCAACACCTCCAGCCAGTATCACAAAGATGCTGCTCCTGCAGTATTTACTGTCCATCCTAACTACAGGTCTTCAGATACAGATGTATGAACAGGCCAAGATTTCTAAAGAGAGATACCTACTTTGCTAAATAGTCTTTTGCATGCAGGTAGGCAAGGTAAGCTCTGTCTCAGGACAAAGCCATCTTGGAGCAACATTACTGAGAGGGAATTTAAGGGAATTAAAGGATCTGTAAGAGATGAGACATTCCTACAGATGTGGCGTTATCTCTGATGAGGTCTGATCGCAACTTCAAAATTCATTCCTTCCAGAAGTCTAGCAGACTTCCTACAGAGTTAAGGCCTCTTCAACTTGAGACCAAACTGTTTAAGGAACAGCCAAAGAAGTCACGCTCTCAGGAAAATATTTTCAAGGTACATGCTGATAGAAAATACTTCCAAGTTCATGTACAATTACAAATATTCAGGAAAACAATTAAGAATCCTGTGGTAGAAGGGAAGATCTGAAAATAGTGGCCTAAAGGCTGCATCTGTTCATAACCTGATCAGGGACAGGGTATGGATCCACCGTAGTAAAACTGTTAGCGTGTTCTTTGGCACTGCCTTGGCCTGTGTCAACTAGGGAATGCCCAGGGACAGTTTGGGGATCTACGAAGAGCGAGAAATGTTTCCAGTTTCAGTCTCTTTCTTACTTCAGGACACTGACACCACATACTCTATGCATAACCATAGCTGGAGGGCTCACGTCGGCCACTTTGAAATTGTTTTATTGGCTCAGAAGAGAGACAACTGTTAGCACCTGCAGCCTGCCTAGCAGGGAGGGGCTTACTATGAAGAAGAAAAATGGTGGTTTCCCCCTGAGTTAGTTGCCTTCAATAGAAAAAAAACAACATGGTACCAAACTGCTGTTGGCATGATATGGACAATGGCAGACGCTGCAAAAAGGCAGTACTCCCAAGGCTCTGTAGAGGCTGTAAGAGGAAAGACCAGAAGGCTGCATTTCATTCAGCTCAGGAAGGCATATTGTACAGAACTGGAGAGCTGGAGAGATGGCTGAGAGCCTCCCAGATCTTTAGACAAGCTGTTCTAAATACAGTTCACGAAACTCTTTACACAGTCCATCTGTGGAGGGACAAAACACCAAACGAAACTCTGCAGAAATGTGAACAGCCAAATATGCACCAGGAAACAGAAGGAATAACTCTGGCCTGGATGTCCACGAGCTCCAGACCCGCCAGTAGCAGGCACGTGTTGGTTCCTGTCCCTGCGGAGTCAAGTCAATTGATCACTGCATATTGCAAACTCCAAGGGAAAATGAAATATTTTCTTACTAGTGATTATCTCATCCAATTATGCACAAGCAGCACTGTGTCTCTGAGGACTGCAAAACAGTTGGTTAAACTCAGTGGTAAAGTGGGAACCAACTGAGAGAATTTGTTAAACCTTACTAAGTCTCTTTTTTTTTTTCTGGAAAACTATCAATTTATAAAAATTAAAGGTACCTTAATCACTCCCTGTCATTCTGAGATGAGCCACTGCAGGGGGGGAGGAATGAAACAGGCCTTTACAAAAACTGAACACTGTGTAGACAGAACCAGACAGTGGGACAGATGGTTTCCCTGTCTTATTTACAGAATGTCCTATAACGGTCAAAAATTTTTTTCCCATTGAGTTGTTGAATGTGGGCTGGCCTTCTGGCTGCCAACATTTATTACAAGAGATGTGGGAGGAACAAGCCCCAGTTCCTCACAGAAGTCATAAACTTAGAATCACAGAATAGTTTGAATTGGAAGGGACCTTATAGATAGCCTAGTTCCAACCCCACTTCCATGGACAGGGGCACCTTCCACTAGATCAGGCTGGCCAAAGCCATATGCAACCTGACCTTGAACACTTCCAGAGAGGGGGCAGCCACAGCTTCTCTGGGCAACCTGTTCCAGTGCCTCACCACCCTCAGAGTGAAGAACTCCTTTCTTATATCTAACCTAAATTTACCCTCTTTCAGTTTAAAGCCATTACCCCTTGTCCTATCACTACATGCCCTTGTAAGAAGTCTGTCTCCAGCCTTCTCGCAGGCTCCCCTCAGGTACTGGAAGGCTGCAGTAAGGTCTCCCCGGAGCCTTCTCTTCTCCAGGCTGAACAGCCTGCAGAGAACTTGCAGGGAACTCTGAACAGAAAATCTCTACTAAGTGTTTGCAAGAAACGTAACCTAATAAAACAAGTAAACTCTGAAACACTATCCAGAGCGTGATGGTAAAGTTCTGTTTTTTCCAAAACAAAGACGACATTATAGGTCATTTGTAAGGGCTGTTTGCAGCAAGCAGGCAACTTGCGCCTGTTGGTGAGATAAGAAAGATGAAGGTCTTCCATTCCAATTCACTAGAACAAGAAAGCAGGGGTTTAGCCTGGGTCATACTGTCTGAATCAGGCAAAACCCACCTGATAAAGCACAGCACTTGTTTACAAAGTGCTGGGGGAGGCAAGAAACTGTTGGAAAAAGCAGAGGCCCAGCAGCAAATCAAGCTGCGGAGTTAGGTCGCTGTTTTCTGAAATTCTGTGAGGCCACTGCAGTTAGGTCTGGATGGGGTAACGGGCTGCAGCAGCCACATGACACCACAGGGCCCCGAAGGATCATAGTGAGTCTCAAAGCACACGATACCTAAGGTGGAGCTGGAAAGAAAAGGAATTTTGGCACAAAGTGAAATGTTAATGATCTAATATGCTGTCCTGCTACCTACAAATACTTGTACAGAAAACCAGGGAAAACTGATATGATAGACAGTTTTGGAAGCAGAATGCTAATTCTACGGTTGGTAAGTAGGTCATATCCTAAAACAGCACTGGATAGGTAAAGGGTACAAGACATGTTAATGCACAAAATCTTACCAAAGGTTGGTTAGATACCGGCAGTTTTCTCTAAAAGAGGAATCCAAAGGTAAGACAGCTTTTACACTTCTCCAGGGTTTACTAAACATCAGGTGTGTCTTTTCACCTATGTGGACTGTAATCCCAGAGCCAGCAATTAAACTGAAATCCAGGCTGCTTTTTATATAGAGTAAGGACCTATTTGTAAGTGGAACTTACGGATTTAGTCTTAGTACGCTGGAGGGAAAAATGTGTGCTAGGACTTTCCTCTTGTGAGAAAGCAGAAACTGATAATTTGAAGTGTGCAATTACGACAAGTAAAGCAATTTAATAGTTTTCTAAAGTTATAATTTGGAGCTTCTGCATGGAGAGCAAAGTTGACAAAATCAACGTTAGGTACAGTTACAAACATATTCATAAGTAAGACACTCCTTGCACAGGGAAGCCAAAGAAAATAATTCACACCACATCCAAACTCCTGGGCTAGAAATTAATGCTTTAGTCCAGCAGTTCTAGCCACGGAAAGGTTCCCTGAAATTAAGCTAGGCTTAGTAAGATTTCTTGCTAGGGTCTCCAGTTTCATTTGTGATAAGGATCCTAAAAAATTTTAAGGTGGAAATTTGGTGCACCTGCTGTCAAATTTCAGGGGGAGGCAGCAGGGAGAGGGAGAGGCTTTTTAAAATATAAGGAATAGTTAAGTGAGATGTAGGTGATCTAAAAGACCAAAGACAATTGTTTCATACGATGAAACTCCATCTCCACACATCATTACAGCTGATTCTATGGCACAGATAACACAGCAAGCTTGTGAACTGCAATACTGTTTTTCAGGGAAATGTCTTTGAACCTAGGTATCATGGCTGAGCTGGAAAGAAAATCATACAGAAAATGAAGCACAGGAAGGAGACACGGTGAAGAAGGCAACAGCAACATCAGAGGCCAAGAGCAGCTGACACAGGGAGATTACTACCGACAGAAGTGGGCAAAGTCACATTGAAATGCACGGCAAAATTTCACCCGAAGTCACTGTCAGTCCCCTAGCAAAACTTCAATCATCCAGCCTGTTCCCAGTTCTTAACACAGAACAAAAGGTGGAAAAAAGTTTATGCTGAGCCGAAATGTTCTCTCCGGCTTCTCTCCAGACCTACTTGTCAACAGTTTGAACGGAAAACCAGAGGCCTATGTGTTTCATAACTAGTTCCCTGCACACAAGAGTGTGTATATTTGGCATTACGTTCCACTTCCACAGATACAGAAAACCCAGTATACACATGTTCACATAGCTACAGACCTGGAAAAAATTTATTCTGTTTTTTTCCATGTATAAATAATGCTGTTTCCCAGACATACAATGAAAAGCAGCACTATTTGAGAAACATTCAAGTTACACATGCTAGCTGAAACACTGGGGTTTATCCCTAATTATTTTGTGATTTTGAATGTACTAGCAATATAGTCATTTGCTCAAATAAAGTCATTTGCAGAGGTAATCTGACCTTGCACATTCTCCCCAGAAGAGTCTGTAAAGATACCTGGCATTCAGAACAAGCTGGGACATACCTACATTTAACAAAAAAAACATCCTGAAACCATCTTCACGAGTCAGAAATAATTCCTCAGCACAGGTGTGAGTTTCCAGAAAGTAAGCGGAAATCAAACTGGCACCCAGCCAGAACCCATAAAAGAACAGAAGAGAGGAGAGTATCTGTTCAGGAGACACCAAATCATGCTAGTCCATCACGCAGTGTGAGCTGTGGAAAGATGTCAGATTTGTCATAGGTGGGAAGAAAACTAAAACCGCAGGTCTAGATTGTCCTCTGGTAGAAAACCAGTGAGAGGTGCCTCTGGATGAGGCTAGTAAGGCTCCCTGTTAGAAGCCAATCACACTGCTCCGCTGACACAGCAGAAAGGGCAGAACTGCCCTTCCGCAGAGGGTCGTGTCGAGCCTCATCTGCCTCCACAGCAGTTCTTTGCTTCAACTGTGCTCGTACAACCTGAGCACATACGTTCATATATATAGAAGGCCTCTATGTGAACATATTCGAGTGAAAAAAGTAAAGCATTCCAGATGAGGAAGCACATACCTGCACTTGTAGATCCAATTCCGGCAGTAAGCACAGAGCGCGGTATAATCTTTACTGCATACTTGAGAAACTGAGATTTCCCCGTACCTGGGTCTCCAACCAACAACAGATGCGATTCACCTTGGGGGGAAGGTTGGTGTAGGAGAAGACGGTTCACAAACAGAGAAAGATACACACACAATGCTCTGAATTAAATAATGCTTCTCATTATTCACCTAGCACTGCATGTACGTTCCAATATGTAATTCTGTTTAAGACTGCACTACCTATTGGGTGTGATGAACATATAGTTTAATAAAAGCATCTAGTCATATTGCTGCACCCAAACCAAATATTTACAATCAAATATTTGAAAAGTATTAGCAGGTATTTGACATACTTCCTGTTATGTGAGTTCTTACATTTTAGAATACTCTTTTCTCAGACTCAACTCACTCTTGATCATTAAACAAAAGGATACTAGGGTTTAGTTATCAGCCATAATTCACTTACTTAAATTATTGCAAAAAGGACTAATAAAATCATCAGGTTGTTTTTCTTAACTAATTCTGTTACATTGTCAACAGTTACAAAACTTAGTAATTTCAAAACAATGAAATTACAGAAATAAATAATTTGGCTACTACGATCTCACTGAAGTGCTCTAAAATTATTTCATTGTCTTCTACAAAATATTAATACAACTTCACCTCAAATATAAAGTCTGTAACTTTATTTTAGCTGCTGGAGCATAAAGAAAATCCCATATTTGTATATACAGACATACTATTTTAGAATTATTATGACCTACATAGATTGTGACCTACGTACCACCTGGCACATGGCATATTTGCCATCTAATAACAACAGAAGGAGAATCAGCAGGCAGATAACTTACACTAACACAACTAAGTGAAATGTGCTGACAATCACAGATGGAAAAGTCTAGCATTAGGAGGTAAAATGAATCCTTTAATTTTTCCTTTCAACGTACTATAGTGATCTGCATTAAGGAAACATTAATATTCCAGCCTTTGACGCCAAATACTGCTGGGAATATTCTATTAGAAATTATTTCAAAACATCACTTATACAATAAAAAGTGAGTTTATGCTTTATCTAAAACAACTGCCTCAATATTCTACCTAATGGAATCCTGAACGCCTGCTTTTACCGGGTTTTATTGGGAAAAACTAAAATAAAAAGAGGAAGTCTAGACACCCACTTTATTTGTCTGAGATTCTGGAAGAATATTCAGCATTAACCAAAAATTGCTCCCACTCAAGCAAACGGGATGATTATGCTTCCGAAACCTTACTACTCGTTTCATTTTGGAGGGGGGAGGAATGTGGGTGAAGACAGGGATGGGAACAACTGTTAGAAAAGATGTGATACTGTTAGAAACAGCACTAACCTCTGATTCGAGTTCCAGTAGTATCAGTCCTCTGTACACCACCAGCAAGCACCATGGCTACAGCCAACTTCACCAGGTACAATCCAAAAACTTGAGGACATAAGCTAGCCAAAATTTCATTCCTCCCTAGAATAGGAGCAAAAATTGACATTCAGCACTACCCTAAGAGTACAACTTAGTTTCCCATGGACGTCTATGTACACTTAAAGTCCTGTGGACACTGACAAATAATTGTCCCATGTCCACAGTCCTATGTACACTCACAAATAATTTCGGTCTGCTTCCTGAACAAGAGGAAGATTATTATTTTTATTTTATTTTATTTGTTAAATGGGACCCAAAGTAATTGTTTGAAACGAATGTCCTTCATCATGAAGAAGTTTAGTCTTTCACTGTGATAAGCAGCAAAGCCAATCCTATCAAAATTTAAGGAATGCATGGTCTGGACATCTTGAGAAAAGGCACTAATGAAATGCCATCATGCAAATTACTTTGTTTCACAGATAAAAGTGTAGGGGCTATGAAGAATAAAACTTAAAAGTCTCCAGACTTCAAAACAATCCTTTGAAAACTGGTGTGTAGTACATTTAAGAAAACATCTAACACTTGAACTATTCTGCCCTAAACCTGTGCACCCACTGCATGGCTCATTTTCTCATTGTTGTCTTGAATCTCCTTCTCCTTTGATCCTTCTCTCCTCCTCCCAACCACGGTCCCTTTCCAGCAACAGAATATTTCAATCTGCTGTGATAATATTGTTGGCTCGGAAGGTGTGTGACAGAATTAATTCTGTCCTTTGAGATTCTGACACTAACAGCATATAAGGGATCACAGGTTTAATGCCATACATTACTCCCATTCCTAGGGAATAAAACAGAGTGACCAATTTTGAGTTCTTAACTTAATGTTTTAAAATTTGATGCAAGCATATGGTACTGGCAAAATATGTAGGCACCTAATGGATGACTTGAGGCATATGCATTTCTTGTGGCGGTCTTCTGAGGGAATTAACACATCATTATCCAAAAATGAAATTTTAAAAACTTTGGTCAGCCACAGCATAACTCAAGCTTTAACTCCACAGTTGCCTCTATTTGACTTCAGATTCATTTGCCTTGTCAGAGCTGAGCAGCTCAGCAGTTCTGCTTCTTCCTAGACAGTATCCAGAAAAAATAAAGTCACCCGCAGAAGTTCTCTCAGAGGCCTGCCATGGTAGACTTTCTCAGGATGCCTAATACACAGCATCAGGAATTGACTGACATAAAATGCAGCAGTAACTACCACTACCTCTTGAAAAAACAGTATATGTACACACATCCTGTTGTGAATGGCCTATACCTTATAACTCCTTAGTCAAATTTGATCTCAGCCCTCACCTGAGGGGCCTCAAATTCAGCCAAATGGCCTGAAACAGACACCTTGGGCAGCCAGGGTCCTTCTAATTTTCACCTCAGTTTCCTTGTAGCCACTTCATATTAATTTACTTATTCTGAATAGGTTAATTTTGCATAAAACCACATTGCTCCCTGCAGGCTTCCAAAAGTTGTCCTGAGAATGAAAGAGTAAATGGGACTTTCAAAGAGGATCCTGAATTACTTTCTGAACAGTTCTAACCAGGGTGATAAGAAATGTTCTTGTTCCAAACAGCAGGAGGAAGAAATGTTCTTGTTCCAAATAGCAGCAGGCTAGCAATCAAATTGCTTTCCACAAAATGAAGTTCTGAAGAATCTTTGCCACTGACAAGATCTCAAATTTCTTACGTGAGCGCTCTAATTTTTAAGATGACATGGGCAACATTTCCACCTGCTTTTCCTCCTGTTTGTCTTTTAAGAAGAAAGACTAAGCCCTTTTCAGGGTTTTAAATGACAAGAGTGTTAGCCTGAGACAGCTCAGTGACAGAGATCCTGAAGAGTCCATTGAGCTTCTCGACTTCAGGAGGAGGCACTCAGATTATGGAGAGGGACAGGGCTCCAGACACAACTCCTGCCAATTTCTAGCTGGTTGACTGCAGACCATGGTAAGTTTAGGAGCCAGCACACTAAACACTCTGGCTGTTGTGGAAGCCACTGTGAATTGGGAGACTCCCTCTGTATTTGATAGCAGGCTCCACAGCACCTAAACTAAGGGTCTAAGCATCCAAGAGTTAGGGTAAAGATCAGATGCGCTAAGCCCTGTGGTAGATTCACAGCTTAATTTGGGATGCAGAGACAGTGAGTCAGATCTCTCACCCCAGAGTCAAAAGCTATGCTGACAAAAAGCAGGTCTGGTCTGCGCTATTTCTTCTGAGAAGTATGCTTTTTCTTTCACAATGATAAAACACTTTTTTTCCCTGATACTTATATATCATTTCTTGTTAATAAGTATTAAGCAAAACACTTGACTAGAAAGCTCAAAAGAAGGAAGACCAATGCAGTATGTTTGGTACTTATTCTCCCCAGTAATATTAAAGTAAGAATTTCTTATTCCTGTACTGGAAAAATGTATTTTTTGAGGAACGGGTAGTAGGATAGGATAATAGAGGAAAAATGTGTTCAGTCACTGTATTTGCATTCCTGACTTCATCTATATCCAAAAGTGTCCTGCTTTAAAGCTTTCAACTACTAACCTGCTAACGGATCATCCCTATGCTTTTCCCAGAAATCTTCAAATTCCTTGCGGACTTCTTCATCAATTACAACCCCTGCTAGCTGCTCATTGTTTACTTTAATGTAGTTGGCTTTCAAAACAAGCTCCAAGTCGCAGCGTGCATCCTCACGGAAAGGTTTCCACCTCTGCATTACCACTCCATACACTGTGATGTCATCTCCTGGAAAGAACAACAAAAATTAGTAAAGTAAAATCTGACTTGAGATATGCAGATGTGTTAGCTAGCTGTGATGCATAATAATGCAATTGAGAATCTGTGTGACAGTTAATAAGGTTAAAATAACTAACAACAAAAAGCAAACCTCCTGTAGTTACTGGAAGTCTAAAAAAACATTAGGCAGACTGCTTAGGTCTGTGGTAGGAAGTTGCTATGTCTTTCTACTTCTGTTTAAGGTAGGTGAATTCTTAAAGGCATACCTCTGCTTCTTTCCTCTTAGAAAAGAGGAATTAGCGGTAAACTGTAGAAGCTCTTCTTTCAATCAGATTTACTATACAAAAAATTTAGTCAAAACTTATTTGACTTCTGGTAACTTCTGTGATGAATTCCAGAATCACTCGTCAACATTCTGGCCACAGTGTTCTTCTGAGAAAGTACAACCACAACACATCTTGTGGAGATATGCCTATCTGAGAATTTTTAGTCCATTTTTCATACATCCTCCTGCCAATTAGCTTCCTTTTTGAATGCCAAGTAGCTTTGTCCACCTGCAGCACCTCTTGGACAGGAGGTCAGGTTACCTAGCTCTCCAAACCTACAGAGGGGCACCACGCGCTGTGGTGCGCTTGCCTTATGAGGTTTGGTGTTCCCACACTAACAAGATTTAATACACTTTCTGTACGTCACAGCACATTACTAATTGAAACTGATCTGTCATACAGTCAAGGTGTAACATGGGGATGTGTGACATTTTCTAGAATAGTCTTCAACTGCCACACTAACATCCAAGCTGAAACAGACACGTGACAGATGAACGTATCTCATTCAGCAGGCCCTCAGCACTGACAGCCTACTTGGCAAAGATTCACCTCAAATGGAAAAATAAAAATGCGTGTGGAAGAAACATATACAATATATGCTGTATCCTCACCAGACTTGCAACTGTCCACTAAGTCATCTTCCAGGACAACCACCATGCAACGAGGGATGCTTCCAACAGACAGTCTTTGAACCTAGGAGACAGGAAGGGAAAGCACTTCTTAAGAAAGCTGCTCTGCCTTAAAGACCTACATTCCTTTCCTGGAACTGAGGTCAGTCCTTGCTCCTTCTCACAAAACTTACACAGGAAACATACTACTGCTGCGATGAACTTAATAATGGAACTTTAATGCTGATATTAATGGTAATGGACTTGGGTATTACATTAGCTTAAAGTGGTCAATGCTGGGAGGTCCTGTGTGATTTCAGTATCTTGCTGAAGAAAGCTAACTAAAAGAGGTCATTTGAAAGAGCAGGTTTTTTTCTTTTCTAATAACTTGAGATATCTGTAGATACTTCTTTGATATGCAAAGTTTACTTTGGGTACTGAAGCATGTCCATGGGTTAGATAACCCTTCACTGAAGTACATACTGAACGATTATTCTCTGTATTTTTCTGGTATGTAACCATAATTTGACAGGTTGAGATGTAAGTTTACACCTAGGTGTCAAGGATTAAATCAACAACAGGCAAAAATAAATGGCACACAATCAGACAAATGTAAATTGACAAATGTGCAGTAAGTCCTGTAATTCTTTTTCTTTTCTCCAGGGCAAAGTCTATGCAACCTTGTCACAGTCTATTTCCAACCAGCAATCTTTCCATTTACACTTAAAGCTTGCAACAGTCTTTAGAATATCCACTGCACAAGAACAACAATCAGAAGTACCTTTTCATTCTGCAGCACAGGTCATATGTGCTAGAATTCTAGATTTATTCACTCTCTAGTGCCTAGGAAGGTTAATTCATCCTTGTGTATGATCTAAATGGCCACAGGCAGTTCACCTCACCGTCAGTACTGGTGGCACATACAGTTACTTGCAGAGCTCAGTAGGAAACACGAGTGAAATTTATTCCCAGTTTAACTTTACTGTGTTTAATAAGCCCATGCTGCTTAAAATCGTTCCCAGCAGAGAGATCTGTGTGTCACAGAGATAAACAAAAAAAATGTTACAGAAACTGTCAGAAACAACCATAATATAAACATGCAGCATAGGGCTTATTTCCTAGAAATAGTTTTGTTCTCTTGGTTTCTTTTGCTGTTCTGAACTTTCAAGAGCTTAATTTCTAATTTCATACATCTTGCACGTAGATTGGCACCACTATATGCTCAATTTATAAAATCAAAACCCTGAAACAACTGAAGAGATCTTAGAAATGATATATGAAAAAGACACTGAACATATAAATAAAACCAGAAATGTTGCCTGCAATATACCCTGCTTATTCTGAATTTTCATACAGTGTAGATTTTCTTGTGCCAGTTTTGTCTTAGTTATGCGCTACTGTAAAAAGAGGCCCGACAGTTTCTTACTCCTCCAACTTAGCTGTACTTCCACCTAGGACTACCTTCAGAAAAATGAATGCAAATTCTGTGAGGAGCACCTATTCAATAATTGTAGAATTCAATGTTGGCTGAAGGGAATGGACATTTGCAGACACTGTGTATTGACCATACCACACCACTACAGCTGTCCTTGGCCACCGCTGGGCTAGCTTTACTCCTTAGAGAGACAACGAAAACTTGGTGTTACAATGATTCAGCATGGAAATTTAACCTATGCGCTGATCCTAGGTGTTTTGTACAATGTGGAATGGAGTTACCTAACAAAGGAAGTCTAGTCAATAATTCTGATGTAAGCATGAACAATTTCACTAAAATTAGCGGAGTTCCCTTATTCCAGCAGGAGATTAAGCCTCCAAATGCCTTCTTTGGTAAATGAATTCTTTTTGTACTTGAGACATCTGTACTTTAATATCCTCCCCTTTTTCTCCATCTTATTTTTTTTTTACCTGTTCCTGAATTTTGATTTCTTGATAGTCTCTGCAGCACGTAGGGGAAGAGGTTGTTCCAGAGAGACATGTGAACTTGGTTGAGTTGCAGCCTTCTTCATTGAGACAGGCTGATGGACGACAGAAGGTGTAGTACTGTTCAAAGTCAGCCTTGACGACAAACACATGTTTGCACTTATTGCAGATATAACTCCGCTCAAACTCCAAAACTTTCACCAAACTGGTACGTATGACAGTCCCAGTAACAGATAAAAAGTGACCCACATCCCTGGTTTTAGGAATGTGCTCTCGAGTCAGCTCTGGGCAAACAGGCAAACCTGTTAAACAAAAATATAGCAGCATAAGGCTATGCATATAAAACATGAACTTACAATACAGTTAAACAGAAAGACTAGCAAAAATGAGAGACCTATTAAGAGTAGCCATTGTTATTACTGTGTCATAAATGTGATTCAACAATTAATCTGTTGTACCATAAATCTGATTCACTCGCCTCAGATAGTGAAAAACATCAGCCGCTGAGCACTAACAGAAAATATTGTCATTCGTCTCTCCCACTCTTGCCAAGGGCTGAACAGTCATGAGCAGTTTCCATTCATGGAAATAGATCCCAGTGTTCTCACATCTATTTATTAATTTAAATGAACTTTTGGCAAATGCCATTTATTCTACAACTGGTTTATCTGATTAAAATTTTAGTTATGCTACTTAATTGTGGTTCAATGTTATTCTCACATTTAAACAAGTGTAACTCCCAATCTTGTGTGAATTCTCAGGTCTAAGCACATTTAAAATTCATAGTCTGTGAGCATTTCACCTTAAATCCACACTGCATACCAGTAAACCTCAAGCACAAGGAAGATGGCATAAAAAGAGCAGGAAGGGGTTACGAACAGAACCAAAGCAAGTTCACTTGCGCGTTCAAATGAATAGTGACCGAACATTTTCGTGGCACTTGCTTTCCTTTAATTCCACCCCAACAGCCAGTTCTGTGGTGTACTGACCCTGCTCCAGCATTCACCTGTGCGGCCATCACCACAGCAGCTGAAATCCTCAGGAAGATTAATCTACCTCAACAGCCTATAAAGTCTTTATAAAAAGTAAATGGTCTCTGAAATGCACACTTGACAACAGCACCAAAATACTGCCTCTTCAGAAGTTAGTATATGAACTACAAGATACTAATAATTAGCAACTTAAAAAGAAATTACCTGCTTTTAAAATAATTTCTTAGATCTAATTCCAAGAAAAAACTAGGAAGCAGAGATGTATAATAATAAATCTGCTGGAAAAAGATGTTTCTAAGGGGAGCAAAACTATTTGTGCTTTTAGGTCAAATCTTCTTAGTAGCTTTGGCTGCTAAAAAAAGGATGCCATATATTTATGTCAGTGGTTGCAAAAGGAAATGCTTTGTTTCAGACATCTTGAAACATTCTGTTTTGATGCTTTTAAGTAAAGTGTTTGACCTTTTGCTTTTGTTTAAAGAAAATATTTTAAATGGTAAAAGAAGAAAGTTTAAAAAAAGTAGAAATTAATTAATAGCCTGGAAAAGAAATAAAGTATTATGTAGAACTGCAAACAGATTTTTCTGGTTGACTGTAACAAAGCTCTTGAAAATTCTTTTTCTCCCACAGGTTTGCATTTCTATTCAGTTCAGGGGAAAAAAAAACAAACATAAAATCCATTATTTTTGCAACTGGTTTGGGATCTTTTCTTCCCAGCTCTACACTGGTTCAGCTGAACAACCTTTGCAAAATACAACACATCTTACACTAGAGAGAGCTATAGCACTTTTGTCAGGATATATATGACACGATCATGTCTGCGAATATTATAGAGACAAAGAGTCTGGACGGGGAAAAAAAGGGCCTTCATTGTGGTCATATTAGACTGCTTGACAAACTCTTTAATTGAATACGTGCCTCTCCAAATGAGCTTTTCTGTATTAGTATTAGCATGTAAAACTAAACCATTAGAAGCAGCTTGGCCATCAGTAACAGACACAGTGGTGCTCAGGGTAATGGTAAGTAGGCAAAAATCTTTTAATGGATTTGTAGCAAAAAGAGAAGTTATAAAATCAAATTCCCGCAGTGCTAAAATTCAGATAAGGAACTTCATCTTTTAATTTCTCCAGTGAAGCCGGGGTGATCATCCATTATTAATCACTGAATATCCATGCTCCCCGAGTCCTCCTTTGAACTCCCAGATGCCCTGTCCATATTGATATGAGCGTGCTAAGACTGCATTATTATACCTAGCATAAGTGAAACCACTTTTCTTCACGTTAGCCCAAGCCTGACACGCAGATCCCCTCGGCCCCACTCCAGGTAGCTGCCTGCTGCTCCCACCAAGAAGAGCGCACAGCCTTCTCCTCATTCCTGTTTGATGTGGGAGTGGGAAGCGGCACTCCAACATCAGAATCCTGAAGGCAATCAGAACCTAGTACAAACTTAAAAGGTAACAGTATCATGGGAAAATTTGGGTGGAAGAAAGCCGGCAGATCATTTAGCTTATTGTTTTTTGTTTCTTCAGTAGCTACACTTTAGGTAGTACAGAACATAAACCAAACGACACAGACAGATGTTCTTTTGATCCAGCTGGACCACATGAGGATAACCACCTTCATCAGTTTCCGTCCAGTTTGGTGATGGAGTAATTTGTTAATCTGACGACTACCTTCTTCCATCCATGATCAATCAGACTTGCTTTTAGCAGTTATTAAAACTATTTGATCAAACATGGCTAATCTTGCCTGATGTTGATTAGGGAATATTCAGTCAAAACATCCCTGTGGGAGGAACGGCTGGCTGATAATAGGAGCAGGAATGTGTTACAGGTGCAGCTACTCAGGTGGCATACATCTGCCCCTTGCTTTGCTCCTTCCAGTAGTTCCTGGTAGCTTATAAAATAATCATACTTGGAGTAAAAACAGCTCCATTTTCATGCTGAAGCCCTGAATGATGCAAATGCATCCTAGAACACTCGCAGGAAAGTTTTCATTCACTCCAGCTTTCACGGGTACAGGGAAATGCCTGACATTTCTAGTAAAACACAGGCCACCCTTTTACACCACATGTTCAGCACTTGTATACAAGCTCCATAACACCTAAATAGGTAGTAAGCATTTTTAAATTTTTTTTCCCCTAAAAACCTTCAGAAAACAGCATTGCAAGAGCTACAGGCTAATTATATTTCTGATGTGTGTGTTTTAATCACAGTATTTTTAATGAAACTTACGGTACAAAACACAGGTCTGTTTAACAACTGTGATTCGTTCAAGCTGCCGAAAGACTGAACCATCACAAACCACTGCAACATGGGGCAGGGGAGGGAAACACAGGTCACCAGCTCTCAGCTTAGCAGATCAGACAGCTCCAAATAGTCGCAGTCATCGATGACCGGAAGGGATGGTGCCACCACTGACCAAGTTCCCCACAACAGGCAAAACTGGCATTTTAACCCCAGAACCTGCAGTCCACACTTACCACACCTCAAAGCTACTAAAAATTTCCCAGTAATAAGGAATATTCACTTGTAGTGAAAAAAGGACAAAAATCTTCTATTAATGATCATGCCTTCCAACAGTTCACTCCAATTTTATAACAAATAATTTTATAACAATTAGTTAAGCATAAAATTTGACAATTTCAGATTAAATTGTTACAAGACAACTCCAGGTTTAGACTTCTGGGAGGTGGCTGGAACCAATAAAGACCATGAGCAAACCGAGATGGTCAGGAAGTTAACCCGCAAGAAAACCTACGAACTACACATCTTCCCCTAAAACTTTTTTTCTTTTCCCTTCAGACCTTCAGGCTAATAACAGAAACAACATGAGACCAGATGCTGCTCTGAGGAAACTTTTTGCCATGGAAAAGCTTTAATGCAAGTCCTGACCCAGCAACAAACGCCAACCGTCGCACGCCCACCATCAGGGACGACCAGGGCTTTTTCCTGCGTTGGTCTGCACTGCCCCACGTTTTAGAATCATAGAATCACAGAATGTTTTGGGTTGGAAGGGACCTTTAGAGGTCATCCAGCCCAATCCCCCTGCAGAGAGCAGGGACACGTTCAACTAGATCAGGTTGCTCAGAGCCCTGACCAACCTGGCCTTGAATGTTTACAGGGATGGGGCCTCCACTACCTCTCTGGGCAACCTGGTTCAGTGTTTCACCACCCTCATTGTAAAAAATTTCTTCCTTATATCCAGTCTAAATCTACGTGCCCTTAGTTTAAAGCCATTACTCCTTGTCCTGTCACAACAAGCCCTGCGGAAAATACTATCCTCATCCTTCCTGTAGGCCCCTTCAGGTACTGTAAGGCTGCTGTAAGCTCACCTCGGACCTTCTCTTCTCCAAGCTGAACAGCCCCAACTCCCTCAGCCTGTCCTCATAGCAGGGGTGCTCCAGCCCTTGAGCCATCTTTGTTGCCCTTTTCTGAACCCGGTCCAACACATCCATGTCCTTCTTGTACTGGGGGCTCCAGAGCTGGACGCAGGACCAAGGTGGGGTCTCACTTAAGAGCCCAGCAGAGGGGCAGAATCCCCTCCTTTGCCCTGCTGGCCACACTTCTCTTGATGCAGCCCAGGATACAGCTGGCCTTCTGGGCTGTGAGCGTACACTGGTGGATCATGTCCAGCTTTTCATCCATCAGTACCCCCAAGTCCTTCTTGGTAGGGCAGCTCTTCATCCCTTCATCCCACAGCCTGTATGGATAGCAGGGGCTGCCCTGACCCAGCTGCAGGACCTTGCACTTGGCCTTGCTGAACCTCATGTGTTCTCTGCTCTTTCATAAACACCAGCCCTTCCCTGCCGCTTCGAACACCAGAACCTCCGGAGTTAAACTCGCCCCTTCCCTTGAAGAGGGAATTGGGCATCGCCGACTGGGAGACCCCTCGCCCCCGGCCCGCCACTCACCCGAGACCCTGGCGTGGAGGTTCTGCTTCGCGCTGAGCGGCGGAGGGGCCGCAGCGGCCTCCAGCATGGCCAGGGCGGCCCGGCGCAGCGCGCTGTCAAAGATGGGGAGGACCTCTGCGGGGAAGGCGTTGAAGTACTCCCCGATTTCCATGTTGGTCTCGAAGAGCGTCAGGGCGTCGACGACGACGGCGTAGTGCGCCTCGTCGTCGGGCTCCCTCAGGATGCCCAGGATGTCGTCCCGGTGGTGCTCCAGCACGTACGACTCGAACACCTGGCCCACGAGGTTCACCTGCTCCGCGCTCAGCGCCATGCTGCGCGCGCGGGCGAGGGGAAGCCGTCACATGGCCGGGCTTCTCCGTCAGCTCACGCACCAGCGGGAGAACTTCACTTTCCCCTCGGAAAAGCCCATGGCGGGGCCGACGCGCGCCCGGCTAACGGGCTCGCGCGACGCCGCCACCTCACAACGCGCCGGGCCCTGGCCGGCCCCCCGTGGCG
>Ga0065711_1003873_pt1 | contig 30227 bp, 14 predicted proteins | sample Hoacrofraction12_FD_59098 | JGI IMG/M metagenome (GOLD analysis project Ga0065711, IMG submission 59098) | Hoatzin crop microbial communities from Cojedes, Venezuela - Epithelial fraction 12 v2 (version 2) | ecosystem: Host-associated > Birds > Digestive system > Esophagus > Crop | place...
TTGTTCAGCCTGAAGAAGAGAAGGCTGAGAGGGGACCTAATATATGTTTATAAATATCTGAAGGGTGGGTGTCAGGAGGATGGGGCCAAGCTCTTTTCAGTGGTGCCCAGCGACAGGACAAGGGGCAATGGGCACAAACTGAAGCAGACGAAGTTCCATCTGAACATGAGGAAGAACTTCTTCCCTCTGAGGGTGACGGAGCACTGGACCAGGCTGCCCAGGGAGGTTGTGGATTCTCCTTCTCTGGAGATATTCAAGACCTGCCTGGACAAGGTTCTGTGCAGCCTACTGTAGGTGACCCTGCTTCGGCAGGGGGGTTGGACTAGATGACCCACAGAGGTCCCTTCCAACCGCTAACATTCTGTGATTCTGTGATTCTGTGATTCTGTGATTCTGTGATTTGACAGCCACTTTGAGAAAATTATTTCCATCCACATCTTCCCTTTGCAACAAAGCGAATTCAAGTCAGTAGCTGACTTTTGTCCTTTTGCTGGTCTAATAGTGATAAAATTTACAAGAAGCACCATGAAACCTACAGTGGGGTGGGCTGCTGGGACCCTGGACTCAGGCTACCAAACGCAGTGCACGGGATACAGCAAGGGACTGCAGACACTGCAGAGATTCAGTATTACTTGGTTAGAAGTCTTACACCTCACTTTGGTGAAAGAAATGCCAAAAATGTGAAATTATATGTCCACCAGATACACCGTTTCTGTTCACGTGTGATTATCTTATGTAGCTATAAGTCCCAGCATTACTGTTTCATTAGCTCGGACTAAGAGTCTCTAAGCTGGCTGTGAATCTCGGTCGTAGTGGATGTAGATCCTGTCTTAAGAAACAGAACAGGGATGATAAAACTCGAGCCATGAGTTAAAACCAAGAACTGTGCAATGATTAGGAATGCAACGGGCTTTCACCTACATACGCTGTATCTCTGTGCTTTTTTTCTTTGCCTGTAAATTAGAATTAATATTATTTCAGTCTCTAAAGGGGCATTGTAAAGCACAGCAAAGAAATAAAACTAAGTAGTTCTGTCAGTGCAGTAGCTTTGTTACAGGTGGATTGCAGTTTGCTAACACCCAGGCTGGATTCTGCATTCACTTAATGCAGGCTGACTTGTAACTCTCTTGTTACCATGCAGATTTTTTGGAGGGATCACTTTGCATGCTGGTCACTACACAGAACAAATAGCTAAAGTAACATATGATTTGGATAAGAAATTTATAAAATTCCCACTGCCTAATACAAAAATGATGACCATTGTTTAAAATTCACAAGACTTAAATTTGAGCATTATCTGATACTACTGAGCCTGGTCGCAAGGCTGTCTAAGCACTGAAAAAGGAATTTGCAAAGAGAATGAGATAGTGAAATGAGTCTTACTGCAATGTGGAGACCTAATTTCTTTCATCCCTGTAGAAAATCCCCATTCCTCTCCACATCCTTCCTTTTTCTGCAGTGCTGCAGAATTCTTTGGAAAGTTAATATTCACATGCTGACTGTACATTTGCTCCCAAGTGGTTGTTCTGTAGGAATTGCAGCCTGTGAAGAGCTAAATGGTTTCAGACCTGCCAGCCTGAAAGTCTGTCCAAGGCATTACGCAGTATCACAGTAGGTGTGATCTCCAAGCCAGTGCTAAGACTGCAAAAGCCTCCTAGGTCAGTGAAGGGAGAGTGGTGACGGGACATCTTCCATGATGCGCAGAAGGAAAAGCCGCTGGACCCCTTGCCCCTTCCTTTGATCCTCATTTAATAGCTTTCATGATGTGTGAGTAAATAGGGAAAAGGAGCTTTGAATTCTGGTTGTCCAGAAAAACAAGTGAAGGACTGAAGAGAGCTAGATTTAGATGTTTTCTCTTGATAAATTTTCTCTGACCCTCCCCCTGCAAGCTGAGATTTTGTGAGATGTTGATTTTGGACTCGTCCATTTAAGTTGTTGTAGAAATGTTCTGTACTGGAGAGAGCAGCTTCAATTATATCCTGTAGAAAAAATAAATAAAACTCCACATATACACTACTAAGATTTTGCAGTGTTGCCTACAAACTGTTTCAGTCATCATGCTTAATTTTATGTTTAACTTACTTCCGTGGTTCTAGTTTTTCTTTTGATAACACCATAACAGTGCTTTTACTAGAGAAGAGGGAGAATGGTGCAAGAGGTTAAAATTTCTTTTTAATCCAGCCTGTTTCACTCTCACTTTTTTGCTCTTTATTACTGATCACTGCTCTTCATAACTAAATGCAAGACATTTCTGTCTTCACTGATGGTGAAGAGAGCTCTGCATGTTAGAAGGTATGAAGACTGATTAACCATCCTTGATGTCTGTCCTGCAAGTCTGAACAGAAGTGTTGGTAGTGACACTTTCCCACACAGCATGAGCACTGGTACTGTTTACCTTCACACTGTTATTAGACCCTGTTTTGGGTGCTAATAACTTGACCAGAGTTTAATCCTCAAGGCTGAAATAGCGTGTGCTTTATTTCTCATTCAGACTCAAGCTTAAACTCCAAGTCCCAGCAATGTTGCCATTTCTGCAGATTAGATGAGAAGGAACTAGTTGCAAGATTTAATGGTTTTCTCTGTCATTTTCTTGAAGACTTGCAGCACTACTATGTCCTGAAGCTTGAAGTTGTACTTGGCAAGAAGGTGTACTCTAGGAATCAAAGAGTAGTCTTTCCTGCCCCTAGAAAAATGTTAGCTGATTTTCTCCATGGAGTTTGTTAAGGTTTTTGTTTGCTTTTGCTGAACATGCTGAAAGGTCTATCCTCTGACCTGTTGTGTCATGTCCACTGGGTGCAAAGCCCACGTAATTCTCACTTCACTGTCTCCACGCTCTGCCTAAACCTTACACATTTCATGGTGAATCACTGTAGCCTTTCTTTCACTTTGTGCTCCTATGTGCTAAATTCAGCTGATTAGCTTGATCTGGGATCTGCTGATGGCTGCATCTGACATTTAGGTCAGTTAATGGGACAGAAGCAGTGTTGCAGCTGTGCTATTTATCTGGCAAGGCCACCCTCACTTTGAAAGTAATCCAGCTGGAGGACATAATCTCCGGATATCTTGCAACATGTGTCTCACCATGTCATGTGGCTGAATGTACGACTCTCATATGCTATACACTCTCCCTCAGCTATACGTACGGCGTGTGACCCAGGGTATGGCAGCCCAAATTCTGGGACAGAAGACAGCAGTGAGGTTTGTACCCAGCTACTCAGGTCTCTGTTCAAATGGTACTGAGCATATTCTAGAGAGTGTCTCCATGGCAAAAGTAAACCTCCAGCAACAGGAGACAGAGTTTCATCCAAGGGTAGAGAGACTGAGCTCTAGTTCCTTCCACGAAAAAGCACTAAGTTTGTGTATATCATTGTCTAGAAAATGCAGTTGGGTTCCCCCTTTTCTCTCTTTCCCTTATTTTGCACATGTTTGTATTATTTACTGTTGCACACTGCATGCTGTCTGCTACAGGAGTCTTCGCTTACTCTGGTCACAGCTCATGAAGCAGAGCTGTAAAATGGGACAGGGAACTCTTTTGACTTGACGCCCTGTGTTGAGGTCTTGCAGACTCCATTTCAACTTCATCTGTGCTGCTGGTTGCCATGGGATATTTGGAAAAGTTATTTTTGAAAATGCAAGAGGTGGTAGCCTTATTTTTGGCATTCCCTAACTTTGCACATTTGACTTTAACTCTACATGGGACGAGGGCAGGCATTTTTTATTGAAAGATCAGTAAGTAGATTAAAATGTTTAAACGTGTGTCAACTGTGAAGTAAGCACCCTAGATATAACATATCGCAGAAATCAGCACTTTCTTCCCACTTTTACAGAGGCTTCTATATTTAGAACATCACATTTTCCATAGGATTTTTGAGTGCTAATGTTAGAAGGATAAAATAAAATTAATCTATCAAAGAGCTGGTGTTCAGCCTGTAAGGATGTGTCTATACCACCTGCCTGTTCTACGTTGGAAGCTGAATGTTTCCTCAACAAAGTTAAATTTGTCTCCCATCTATTTCCCCATAATTGAATATAACCTACTATATGGAAACAGTTTACGTGCAAAAGAAAAGAGCATCCTACGGCGTGTTTGTGGTGACTTCCAGAAGTATTGGCAGTGATATAATGGAACAAATAAGAATGTGACAGCTTTGAGCTAGATCCTCAGGATGTCTGCAGGGTGATAGAAAATGTGTGTTTACAAAGAAAATCCTTCCCTTTCATTTTTCTGACTTCNNTACCTACAGGAGTAATCAGTCAGTCCCAGAAGAGGCATTTGAAGGCGTTAGCACTGCAGGATATACACTTTTAAATGCAAATATCGAAAGCAGCTTAAGGAAACCAAAGTAGGTTGCACAAATTTGGCAGAGTGAGCTGAAGTAGAGTTTGTGAGCTGTGCAGTTTTTAATCTTGAGTTATGAGGCCTCCATTCTTTCTGCATTGCCATCAGATTCTCAGGATACATCCCCAGGCTCTCTGTAGATCTATGTTCAATTCACATTGCAGTTCATAAAGAGAAGTGATGCTACCCAGAATTTTTGAAACTGAAGTTCTTCTGTTGGCACAGACTACCTTCGTGACCTTGGAGAAACCACTGTAAATTACTACATTATTAATATATTTGCAAAACTGGGATAATATTACTCCTTTGTCTTTTGGGCAGTCTTATGGGTTCAATAGACAGAAAGATTGTGCTTAGGTACTATGGAAATGGAATAGTGTAGAAGTAACTAAAATAGTCATCTCAGTAGAGCGAAGCTGACCATAATGGCTTGTAAGTGATGAGCACGGTCTCCTTCCATCTATGCTACAAAGGAGTTTCAAAACAGTACTGTGAAGGCCTATTTGTTTCCTGGAAGGTAAATCATCTCGAGTGAAGAATGTCTTATAGGAGGAATACTGTAAGGTTTTCTTTGCTATGCTTTACTATCTTCTCTTAAGACTTGTTGCAATATCTATATTTAAATTTGGATTGAGGGTGGTATAATTTTGCTTTCTTGGGTGGTCTCAGTACGGTTCCACTGTTCCTCTGCCCTGTCCCGACTTTGTTTAACTAAGCTAAGCAAGTTTGATCTCACAGTGTCAGTGGAACCACATTTTGAAGGTGCACCCAAACTATTTGTCAGCCCTGTAAAAGCCAACTTATTTCACAGTTCGTAGAATCATAGAATGATTTGGGTTGGAAGCTACCTTATAGATCATCTAAATTCCAACTTCCCTGCCATGGGCAGGGACACCTTCCACCAGACCAGGCTGCTCAAAGCCCCTTCCAGCCTGGCCTGGAACACTTCCAGGGAGGGGGCAGCCACAGCTTCTCTGGGCAACCTGGGCCAGGGACTCACCACCCTCATCGTAAAGAATTTCTTCGTTATATCTAATCTAAATCTACCCTCTTTCAGTTTAGAGCTATTACCCCTTGTCCTGTCACTACAGGGCCTTGTAAAAAGTCCTTCTCCAGCTTTCTTGCAGGCCCTTTCAGGCCGCCATAAGGTCTCCCCAGAGATTTCTCTTCTTGAGGCTGAACAGCCCCAACTCTCTCAGCCTTTCCTCCTAGGAGAGGTGTTCCAGCCCTTGGATCATTTTTGTGGCCTCCCCTGGCCCCACTCCAACAGCTCCATGTCTGTCCTGTGCTGAGGGCTCCAGAGCTGGACACAGGACTCCCAGTGGGGTCTCACCAGAGCAGAGTAGAGGGGCAGAATCCCCTCCCTCGACCTGCTGGCCACTCTGCTGGGGATGCAGCCCAGGATACGGTTGGCCTTCTGGGCTGTGAGCACACATTGCTGGGTCTTGTTAAGCTTCTGGTCAACCAGCACCCCCGCATCCTTTGTCTCAGGGCTGCTCCCAATCCATTCTCTGCCCAGCCTGTATCTGTGCTTTGTTAACTCACTTCAAGGTTCAGCTTATCTGTTTCATAGGATCATCTGTGTCAAAACAACAATGAAAAGTTGTGATGGTACATATTGCATTTTTAACAAAGTCAAACTTTAGTGGAGCTCTCCAGGAGCGGGGGAGAACTGAGTGGTCTGCGCCATGTCTAAGCATGGGATCCTAGCTGAATTTAGAATTTGTGCAGTGAGACAGTGTGAACACCCATAGAAGAAATAATGGTAAAACAGTCATAATAGCAACTGAAAAGTGATTATCCAAGCTTATAGCTACCTAGCTGTGATCATAAAGTGCTCACGACAATTTTAGTGGTCCTGCTCCAGACTGAGTGAGAAAGATACAATGAACTGGCCTGCACTATATGTGGCTGCCTGATGTTGGTTTGCTCAGCAGCAAAGAAAGAATGAGTACTTCCATTCAGCATTTTAGTAAAAATATTCAGTGAAATGCAATGCTGAAGAAAGAAATTAAATTATAGCGAGCAAAACAAAAGCTTTTCCAGTTTATACGTGATTTGTGGAGTAATAGTAACAAAATTACAGTTACACAGTTTATAGTTCAGCAGGACTGAGAGAGATTTGTGTAGATAGAAAGAACATAAGTTCTTATTAGCCTTTGAAGGAATGTCAAAAAGTAATAGGTTCACAAGCAATAAAAGCCCTTCTGGTTCAGGTGAAATGAAATCTTAGTTAAATTCCAGCTAAATGGAAACCTTCCCATAAGTTACCCATACATAAGTAATGAAGGATTTCCCACCCACCGCATGAAAAGGCTTGTAATAATTGCTTCTTAAGGTGGATTGATTGCCTGAGAAAGTATATCAGAATGCTGATCCCAACATAAAATTACAGATTTTTCTTATTTTGGCATGTTGTAGATGAAAACTTCAGTTACTTAATTTTTTTTTAAGATCGAAGAAGAGTATGAGCATTTCATTAATGATTATACTGAATTGGAAGTCAAGATGCTATGTTGTGCCATAGGTTCTGGTTAGCAGTAGAAGACCTGAAGAAGAGGCCTATCCGTGAAGTTCCTGCTCGCGTCCAAGAGATCTGGCAAGAATTTCTTGCTCCAGGTGCCCCCAGCGCTATCAATCTAGATTCAAAAAGTTATGACAAAACCACGCAGAATGTAAAGGACCCTGGAAGATACACATTTGAAGATGCTCAGGTCGGTTTGCAATCCTGTTTAGGGATATTTGAAGTAGAATATTGGCTAGTGAAATCTATATATATAAAAACAAAGATATATTTAGGAATTAAAGGGTAATGCTCTGTTTCCTGAAATGCCATTTTGGCAATGCAAATGGGTAACATTCTTTCCTTCATGAGGCCTGTGAAGCTCTTCATGAAACTTCTGTGCCTGATGTAGAGTCTTCCAGTGGACTTCAAATGGAGCAAAGCATATAGTGCAGTGAAAATTATATTTTTATGTTCCTGTTTTATTAATTTTATTATTCAGTTACATTAAGAGAAAATCTTCCCTTCCCCCCCCCCCCAGTTAATTTCTAGTTCTCATGGTCTGTATCTGAAAGTCTTCTCCTGATACAGGCTCGATGTCTGTTGTCTCAATGCATGTCCAAAAGTGTTGTTATCATTTATAGGAGTCATAGATTCCCAGTATGAAGAAATATGACCTATGTGAGAAAAAACAGTTTGTGACAGCTTGTGTAGAAGTATCATATTTCACGGATGTTGTGCATTCTGTACCATATTAAACTACTATCTACAGAATTTTGGGCAAAGATCCCAAAAATCTGCGCTTCAATAATGAGTATTACAGCAGTAAATGACAATCAGTAGATGTCTTATTTGGATTTTGGGGGTCTGATTTAGTAGCAATTTGAATACCATCATCAAAAGATACTTTTGACCAGAGCTAGATTTGTGAAAATACTTTTATTTTTGAGATTAAAAGTTAAAAAAACAAAACAGTAAAATACAAATCTCAATTTTCCTCAGAAGAAAAAGCAAGTACTTCTGTATTAAATGTAATACTTCATATGACTTATAACTTAATATTTCATCTTTGCAGACTTCTGAGTAAAGCAATAGAAAACAATTGGATTCACAGTAAGAGTAGTAGAACTGATACCATCCTCGCTTTTTCATCAGCAGCCCAGTGATGAAAATTTAATTATTAATGCAAAGTGAAATGGTGTCAAAAGAAGAGATTGAGATGATATCCCTGCAGAATTTCCTGCAGCTTGATTATTAGGTCATCGTCTTGGGAGTCAGGAGATGCTGCTGCAAGTCCCACAAAGGAGAGAAGGGAATTGAATCGGGGCTTTCTACTTTTTGGGAAAGTGCCTCGGCCCAAAGTAGGAGGGGGAATAATTCTACCACTTTTTCATTTTGCTGTTATAAGAATAGCAACCTATGATGAAACAATAAAGCTTTCATTAGGCACTATATCATAGCCACTGTTTTGAAGTACTCTGCATTAAGCCAAACACATAGTTTTTGCTTGCATGTGCTGACCCTCTGGAGATTTAGGAATGCAGCATATAGCAAAGACAGAAGTGACACAAATAATCTAGTAAGATTAAAGGTTTAAAAAAAATACGTCTTTGCAGTTGAGTCAGTAAAGGACAATTAAATTCCTTGCCAGTATCCAATTTATTTTTTTAAATAGGTATAAAATTTCAACACCATCTTACTTCCAGATCTCTCTTCTCGAATTTTTTTTCCTTCATTTGTGAAAGACATGGAGTATTCAGTCTTTATGCAAGCTGGACTTTTCCTCCTGTCAGACCTCTGCTTGTTGGATCCAGTTCAGCATACTGGAAGCCACTATTTCTCTGGGAAAAGGGGGCAGACTGTACCTGTGTGTTCTGACTCGAAGCTTGAGGACCTTTCCAGAGTGCCCCACCTGCAGTGGCAGGGCTTTGTCAGCAGCAGGGCTCTGCCTCTGCAGGCTCTTTATGGCCTGCCACTTGGGAAAGAGACCGCTTATAAGTCATTCTGGCAACCAGCAAGTCATCTAATTGCGGTTAAAAATGTTTTGAAAAGTATTTCTGGACTTGAAAGACAGCACCATGGAACTCCATGTCAAATGAGAGAGATACATGACTAAAGATAGACTGATTGTGTTAAATAACATCTAGCCTCAATTCCTGACTAATGTATACATTAACGATACTAATACAGCCTAATTTGTTCTTGTTTTTATAAGGTTATATTTTGCGCAGAAGTAACATTTTAATGCCACCATTGATATGTACAACAGGAGAACAGTCCTTTCTGCTCCCTGTTGGCAGCATTGGCTGCTTTCATAGAAACTGAGTGGAATAAGAACTCCCCAAATGAAGCAGCCTAAACTCTGAATATGCACCAGAATTTCTCTGCTTAGTGTCAGAAATACAATGAAAGGCACTTAAAGTCATTTTCAGAGTTTTTAATACAACAAAATTTTAAAACTAGCTTTAATTTTTCCTTGCAAGGTGGTTTGTTGGGCTTTCTTTCTATTCACTAATTTTATGCAGTACCAAGCTGAGAAACAGCATTTACTTCATGGTTTATTTGCTGTTTCCTTATTTCTGTGCTACAAGTAAAAAATGTAAGGTTTGAGTAAAAAATAAACCAAAAATAGCCAACACAATTCAGTGGAGTTTTTAATAATATCTTTGAGAGTATTTCCTATTCCAATTTTTTTCTACAAATCTCTTTCCTAACTTTATGCCTAGAACTAGAATTATAAAGTGACCTATGTCATAGATTTTTTGGTTTTCATACTTTACATAAATGAGAATCTTCCAAAAAGAAAAGCCCTATAAACTGCTTGTGTCATTTGTTTTCTGGATAAGAGTTTCCAAAATTTCATATGCCCCTGAGGAATAAATACCTTGGAAATTATATTAGCATGGAACTGTTTTTCAATTTGCATATGTATTTTCCTTTTTATATTGTCAGCTGGACAGCAGACTAAACGTCTGTCACAGGATGTTTTCAAGAGTAGCCATATCCCAACTTAAGTGCTGATTTGTGGTGCTGACTTAGAAATCTAGTACTTTTTCCTAACCTATGAAGTCAGAAAAGTGTCTCTGGAAACTAATTCAGAAAATCTGATGAGGAAGGATCCACACCTCCTGATTTAGTCAGTTAGCTAAACTAACTAATGCAAGGGAGGTTTGAAACCGGGCCTTAAGCTAGGACTTAGCTATAAATTCTTAGACACCTAATTCTGTAGCGGAAATAGGGACTATAAATTAAAGAAGGATGTGTTGTGTTCTTTATACATAACAAATAAATGGGATTTCTGGTTTAAGAATAGAGAGCAATTCAGCCTTAGCTTCAGAATTGCAACCTACCATCCCAGAAGACTTCCGTTCCTGTATAGTGCTGGCTGGTATACATTCCACAACTAAAACATATACGACTGCCTCTCACTTTACCTATGTCTTCTTTTATGGGAGTAACAGCTCCTTCTTTCCCTTTCAGGAGCACATTTACAAACTGATGAAAAGTGATTCTTATCCTCGTTTTATACGATCCAGTGCCTACCAGGAGCTGCTACAGGCCAAGAAAAAGGTATTGGTCCATCTTGCCTTTGTCTTGCCACTTTGCAAAGCGGTGGTTATGTTTGCAACAATACTCAGTCTTCTCTCCCCTGTGCCAGTGCAACTGGATATCTGGTAGGTGACCAGCTTGGCGTGTTTGGAGGGTCACATACACACAGGAGTTCAATATACATATATGTGTATATATCCTGCATGCAGGCATGTTTCAATAAGTTAATCTAGCAAAACTTCTTTTTATTTTTACATCCCATATTGTACTGTTTTCTCTGTTATGAAGCACCTTAAATTGAAAAGTGCTTTACAAATACATTAAAAAAATAAAATAAAATCCCAGAAGAATAGTCTTTCATGTTTGCAAGTTTGCGTATGTAATAATTGTTGTTCGCTTTATTCCACCTATAAAAGCAACAGAATGTGTTTAGAAGCAATCTTACTCTTATGAATAATTTCTAATCTGAACTATAAATATAGGGGCTTCCTAATTCTGTTTCTTTCCCTATCATTACATTAATAGTTTTGAGTAGACTATTAATATGACTTGAAAGACTGGTCATGTCACACTTCGGCAAGCAGAGGCTCATGTCTTGGTATGTAATATTTGCTTAGAAAAGTCCAGATTATGGAATGAGTTCTGAATAGACACAGCCCAGAGTATATGGAGCAGCTTGTGCAATGAAGATTTCTATAATGATAAATAATTTTATTAGTGGGCTCTAAATAGTAATCTCCTAGAATCAGCTGGGAGCGCTGTGCCGTGCAAAATCAGGGCCCCAATTGTTACCGGAACAAGTTAGTTATTAACACCATGGCATTCTATTGTTTATAATGACAACCTAAAATTATATGAAAGTACTGTGTGATTTTGTTTTTTGTTCAAACATTGATTTCTGAAGATCCAATATAGAGAGAGATGTTGAAAATACCAGAAAGCTACAACTGTCCGTGTGAAGTCCTTAAGTTTGTGACTGTCAGTTCATTAACACAAGACGTGCACTTCATTATTTCTTTTTATTTTCAGTTTTTCTTTTAAATCAAACCACTTTGATCCCCATGAAAAATTATTTTTGTCGAATATTATATCTGCTTTGCCCATCCCCTGTTTTGCAGAGTCCCATTACAGCTTCATTCCTGTGTTTGCTTCCTGATTTATACAAACTTTGTTTTGCAGTCCATTGTTTCATCAGTCTTTCTTTTCTACTCCATTTTTCCTTGTGTTTCTTTTTGCCTTCCTTTTTTCTTTTCTTTTTGTTTCTTTTTTTTAATTTTATTTTAAATTTAAGTTGGAAAACACACTGGATCGTCGAACATCTTTTGAGAAATTCACACGCAATGTGGTAAGTTTGTTGCCTTGGAAGACTAGTAAACCTGATGGGACGTCCTTTTCCCCTCCCCTTCACCAATCCCTACTTTCCTTTTGCTTCTCTAACCTGACAGTTAAAAGTGTATTTATCACAGTTTGGGAATTCTCCTTGGAATGATGGCTTTACAATGTGCTTTCATTACAATCCCTCCTCCCTAGTCCCTTTGCCACTGACCTCAGTAGTCACACATGGAGGAATGGACCTTTGGGAGCCATGCTTTTTGCATTAGGAAGCATGAAATTATTCACTCCTTTTTTTGTTGTTGTTAATTGTAGTAAAAAATCTGTGAAAACCTGCTTGGTGCTGTTCCTTTTTCTGGTACCTCCCAAAATACTAAGTCTGACGCAGTTTGAATACATTGGATTTCCTTCCTGTCTCTTTTTTATTTTAATAAAAAAGAGTTTGTCCCTTTTTTTTTATTGGGGATGGGTAAAAAAAAGCAATAATAATTTCCTATCTTCCTTAATGTATAGCACAGCTTCTTCAGGACCAAAGAATTCATGCTAATGATGCACAAGGGTTTGCTTGGGATTTCATTTTGATAATGGACTACAAGAACTGATTTTTTTTTTAATATAATTTTTGCAGTCTATTTCATGTAGGTAAAAAAAAAGAAGGTTGGTAAATTTGCTATGGGCATTCTTTTGCCACTTGCCAAAAAATCCACTGATTTCCTGATATGTGGGATTCTTTTTACTTATCCAGTTTCTTTGGATTTTTTTTTTAACATTGTGAAAGTTCAAACTAAAGCATTCAACGCATTTATTTTTGTAGGGCAGAAACATCCCTATTTTCCCATGCCATAAAAACTGTACACCAACACTGAGGGCGAGCACTAACCTGTTATGAAAAGAGGTAGAAAGATCTTGGATTATACTCAAGTTTGTCTGCATTGTCTGTTGAATTGTGCAGGTGATGCTGCTGTGTGTGTGTGTGCGTCCGTGGCTTTGTCTGTGACCTGGTTAGTGGAGCTGTGTGTGTTGAAATGAAAAATATGAGAGCTTTCAGCAAAGATCATGGTTTTTGTTTTTAGTTTCTAGGGAAGGAGAAACAGTTCGCAGAAACTGCCTCCTGTATAATGAGGCTCAAGAGTATTTCCTCAAGTATTAAAAAAAAAATATATATATATATCTCCTTTCTAGTAATCAAAAAAAGAAATAAATATGGTGAAAGAACAAAGTTTTTCTGAGGCTGTGGGAATATCTCACATGTTAAAACAAAACTGTAATTCTTTAACTACTTTCTTATAGGTAAAGGCTTCCTGTAATATGCTTTGAATCCACTGTAATCAGGAAGAAATTTGGATTCAATGGGACAAAGTCAGTAAACAACATTTAAAAGTAAATAAACAGCCACAAAGGAAACTATCCCAATGTTTGAAACAAAAACCCCTATATTTTGCATGGTGGTGTTGCCATAGCATGTTGCAGTGTGATTTGTGTGTTGTCTAAGCAGGTTGGTTGATCTATAAAACAACATTGTACATGATAATATTATACATGATAATTACATGATAATCCTATAGGAAGTTCCATATTAATAAAAGAGCCTATGTTAATAAAAGAGAGCCTAGAGCATAGGAAGTGCATCTGGGAACTCTGAGAGCCAGGCTTTTTGCTAGTCAGAGTGCCTGGCAAGCTGTGATAACTATGTTTATTCATGGGAGTTTTAACAGCCCACAGATCAGCAACAGGTTAGGTAAAAAGTGTGTAAACAGGTGGCTATAAGGAGAGAGATAGCAAGCTGCAAACAGATGTGAGGAGAATACAGCGCAAAAAGGGGAAAAGGGAAGAGAGACCGGGAGGCACTGAGATGACTCCGATAATCCCTCTCGGAGCAGCGTTGCTGAGAACCCAGCCGTTCTGTGCACAAGCGCTGGAGCATGATGACCTGCAGGCGTGCCCAATTTTAATCGTGCTGATCTCGGGGCAGAAGTATGAGAATAGCAGGATGCCAGCGATGCAAGGCAGGCCCAATAAATCAGCTGTGAGCTAGAAATGGGAATGGGGATTTCTGGATGTGAAGCGTTAGTGCTTCTTCAGTAGAAGTGGGTGATTCTTTTTTTCAAGGAGCAAGCTATAAAATAAAAACAGTGGTTTTGCTTTTCCTCAAGCTACTACCTGTGAATCCGAGTGGAGTCTGTCAAGTCGGGTCATATATGAAAGTAAAACATGTCACTACTAGATCTCTATTCTCTATTCGATTGGCAGCTCTGCGGCTTACAAAATAATCCAGAATGTCAGGATGCTCAAGCGCAATCCTTTTCTCCCAGACAACTGGACTCACATCACTCACTGCCCCAGGACCCCTTGCCATCAGGCATCCTTGTTCTTCCATTCTCGTTCTTGGTTATGATGAGTTTATAATATGTAATTATCTACCTTGGTGCAGTGGTTCCAACTGGCAGGGATGAGGGAAACATTTCTCAGAATATCCTACGGCGTACTGATTAACTTGTTCAACTGTGAAGTGAGGGACTGTGGTATAGACCTGTTCTTACAATTAATACAGAAAATAGGTGTGAAACAGATCTTCTACGACCTGGACAAATGCTGTCATCTCTGAATGATTTAGTAAAATGAAAATTACAGTTTCTCTTCTCCTATAATGGTTTAGAAAATTTAGACTAAATTTCACAGTTTTTTTCCTCACTTATATCAAATTGGGTTTGTATGGAGCTAAATCAGACCTCAGTTTTTTCCACATGAAGTGTTTAAAAAAACCCCAGTAACCTTAGTTGTGTCTAGGGACTGAACCTGAGAAGATGACCTTGTAATGCATAACCTGATTTGTTAAGATGGAGACTGTAAGAGGCTCCTGATCAGTGATGATTGAAAGTGGGTTATACTTGCTGCAGAAAGCATTTGTTAAACTAAAAGGTTTAGAAGCTTTGTAAGGGCAATCCCTCTGTGCTATTCCTTGAATTAAGTGGAAATAACCTAGTATAATGAGTCATTATTCTAGTCTGATGGGAGAAAAATAAAAGTGGACCTCTATGCACAAAAAAACTCTAGGCTCAACTCTGCATTTCTTTGACATTGGAGAGTTTTCTTTCTAGAAAACTTGCAATAAATTTGTGCACTTTGTGAAAGCCCTAAATGCTCATCTTAAAAACACTGGCTATTTAGCTTGCTTTGTAGATTTTGTAGTGCAAAATTGCTAATGCTTTTGGTAGTCTGCAACAGAAAATATGAATAGTGTTAGAAACAGGTCTGCATTCACGTACCATGTAGATAAAGTAATAGCAAACTGGCATTTGCTATATGAAATATTTATTACCGAATGCTTTATGGTTTGTCTTTGAGTAGTAAGCACAGATATTCTTGGTTTGCCTCACTTATTTACACTCCTGGGTATTGTGTGAAAATATGGAGCACATACACTTCAGCACTGCTGGAATGATGCAGTCGGATAAGTGCTTTGCCTTGGAATAACACTGGCCACCACAAGTGTCACAGCTCGGACTCAGAGGCCCAGGGAGCGGTGGCAGTGTGCTCTGTGCTCCCTCTGGCCAGCCTGGCCCCTCAGGTTTCTCTCTGGGAATAATTAAGTTCTAGTCACCTGCAGGTCCCCGAGGAGGTTAGCAGGGAAGCTAAAGGCGTAAGTCAGGGAGCAGGAGAATCTCATTGCTTTCCACAGTAGCAGAGAGAGGGAAATCAGCTGTTTCCATGGCATTTAAAAATTGAAATTCTTTTTAGGAATTTACATGGGAAAAAAATCCGTATTTTTAAAATAATAAAAAAAAAAAAAATCAGGAAACTTCCTCTACCTCAAGTACTAACTTCTACATTAAAGATTAAAAAACAGGTGAATATGCACTGACAATTTTGATGGAAACAAAGAGGTTTTTTATGGAAAACTTTTGTCTTTAACTTCTCATGCGCACGTGGGATTTGTGACAGTGGCAGGGCGATAGTCTGAGCAAGACCTTTGTGAACGCTAGCCAGTGTCCTTCGATGTTTTGCCCCTCCAAACCAGTAACGTTAGACCATTTCATGCATGAGATGTGAAGTGTGAAGGCCATTGAACACAGCACATTTTTGCAGTCCAATATCACTTAACATGACATAGCAAATTATGGTCTAGAAATAGAAATTAAAACTAATAAAGATAGCTTCCTCAGTTCTTATCAGTGAGGGACAGGCTTTCTAGATGCTTGAACGAGTGTAATCTCATCATGTTAAAATCTGTCTCTTTAGTGAGAAACAAGGCAGAGAATATATCAATTTCATCTGCTAATCAAGAAATTTTCCTGTATGAGCAGGTCAAACTTTTATACACAAGAGCCCTACTGTGCCAGAACAAAAGTCCATCTAGCCCTGAAATTCCACCGAAGTCTATATTTTTCTCGAGCATAGCACTGTTAATGAGCTTCAATGCAATATCAGCTGTGGGATCTCATGTTCAATGTATGGTTGTGGAAGAAATCCCAGTTAGACTTTTGAATTTACTTACAAGTTATTCCTAAAATTTAAACCAAAAATTAGCGAGTCAAGAAAAAAAAAATCACAGAAGCTTCTTATTTGACAAATAGAAAAAAATAGTAATATTACTAAGTATTTGTAGAAATGAAGGCTTTTTCCATTTCAAGAAAGAGATGGCTTATTGATGTTTGACTAAAATAACTGATGAAGTAATAGAAATTTTTAGTTTGGGCTAATAATTAGTCCAAAAATCTAGTTTGAGGGGTTTTTTCAGAAACGATGCCCAGGCTAATGAGGAAAATCAAAAAGAGCATCTGTAGCATACGCCAGTGAGGACTGGCCTCCTTGTCCTGTTCTGCTGTGAGCGGAGCTAAGCTGCTGCGCTATGCGCTGGAGGAGAAGAGCTGAGGAGCAGTGCTTGCCCAGCCGGGTCATCTAAGTGCGGAGCCAACGCGGACTGTTCAGGTGTTAGGCCAATGTCTGCCACCTCCCAGCTGACAAACATTTACCGGAGTCTGAAGCTATTTGCAGGAATGAGAACTGCAGGGATGTATAGAAACCTGAGGGGTCAGGCCTAGGACAAACATACTAAAAATATTAGGCTAGTGCATTGGTGCCTTGGAACCTTACGTGTTACCCCACACTTCAGGTGGTTATTGGAGTTCAGTCGACCCCAGCTGGCAAGGGTTTGTAGCTTAATCACAAATGAGAGCAGCTCATCAATAAATGTAAAGATTAGTGTGAAAGGAGAAAGAAATAGAGAGTTTCACCCAATTTGGATCAAGCCAAAATAGGAACGCTGTCACTCAGCCGCTGCCTCCCGTCCATGGACCGCTCCAGGAAACAGCACAGCCCTGACGAGGAATGGACAGAGGACTGCAAATCCCCACGACAGGCAGGAGGATTTTCCTGCACATGCAACCACTTAGCATTGCAGCTGTGCTGACAACTCCTGCCCCAAATTCAGTAACCGCTAACCTCCTCCCCTTCTTCACGTGTCCGAAAGAGAAACCCACCCGCACGGAGGCTGAGAGCAGCGTCCCGTGCTGCTGCGGAAATTGGAGCAGAATCCTGACCCCCTGCGCGGTGCTAAAGGAATTCCCCTGTGCTGGAGGAGCTGCCTAATCTTGGAAAGGGATTTACTGTTTCTGCTCCTGTGCCTCTCCAGATGTGCTTCTGGCAGGGGCTGTTTATGTACCAGCGCAGTGTGTGCTGCGCTGCGATCTCACCTGGGAGCTTTCCCTGCTGATGCCGGCCAAGCTGCTGGCGTGCTGCAGGTGTGTCGCACGTCAGCAGATGGGGAACGGTGAGAGCGAGGAGGGTCGATTCTCACTCTGCATCTCATTTTGCTCACAGCGGGGTTCTCGCTGTTTCTCTGTTACAGCCAGTCAGAGGCGCGGAATTCTCATTTCTAGTTCTACCAGTACTGGTCCTGGGGAGTAGCATCTGCGCTGGCAGTAAAGAAACATGAAAAAGGAGCCATTGAGGTTGCTTAGCAGAAAGGAAGAGAATAAATCTTCTAAAAGAAAAAGACTTGATCTTCCTCTACTGTACATTTCAGCTCCAGCCCTATATAAATTTCATATTGATTTCTTGTAAGCCACATATGTACTGAGGTTGTTTGCCGGATTATTTGAGGTGTTAGTGTCATGCTGAATAAATAGGTCAGTCAGCACATTTGTATTTAGCAGCTCATACGTCTGCACGTGGTTTCATAATTTTCCCCCTAAATTCTCTAAAAGTACAGTTGGAAGGACAACTGTATGTTAAACAGTTATTACACTAAACTAGGGACTGAGCACTGAGACCAAGTGATGTTTTATTCTTAAATGTACTTGTTCACCCCAGCTGCTGTGCTGCCGCCTCATACTCCAACTCCCTTCTCAGGGTCTGTGCACGGGGTTTCGTTTTGGCTTCTGTGTTATCAGTAAAATTGTTAAATAGTTTCAATTTGTACGTCCAAAGTGCAGCAATACAGCCAAAAATCCTGATACTGTTTAGAAGTTGGCTGTATACTTCTAAATGTTGATGGCAAGCATGTACTTAAAATATTAAGGGTCTCCTTTTCATTCTTCAGACAAACATTTACTACTTCTGACTTTTTTTCTGGTTGTTCTTTTATCTCATTAGCACAGGAAACATTTTCCTATGTGTGATGACTCATGCTATACCTCTCAAAACTGGCCTGTTAGATGTAATTTCCCAAATCAAAATTTGGCTTTTGGAAATGCTATTAACGTGGTATCTGAAAGAAATAGCTGGGCTCAGCTCTTAAATTATGACACACCGATCCTTACCTCAGTCTGTAAATTGAAAACTCTGCAAAACTCCTAGAAGTGATAATTACAAAACCCTACCGTACAGAGCTAAAGTAAAAGTATACTGTGGAACAGAGCTTGAAAGAAATAGTCTCTAAAGTGGAAAATATAAAAACCCTGCAGATCTGAATAAGAAGGTGGGGTAATTCTGTATTTGGGGCTGCTATGGATTCTGTGTATGAAAAACTCGTTTTCCCAATCAGAGAACCAAGTATGATGCAGAAGAAACATGGAAGAAGATCTCTTAGGGAGGGTGTGACTTCTAAGTTGTCATTTTCCCAACTATAAGATAAACTAGAACTACTAATACCTGGGAAAAAAGTATATGTTATTGTTGTTCAGATGGAGACTTTGTATCTTAAGAAACTAATATTCTCTGCAGCAGGGAGAGAAGGTGGAGGAGAGGACCATCCAGAGAAATCCTGATCACTGTAGGGCTTAGGAGGAAAAGTGTCCAAAGATCGGCAATATCCAGGGAGCAAGTGGTGTAGAACACAGGAAAAACTTGTCATGGTAGCTCACTGTGTCTGTAGGGGAAAATTCAAACAATATGTAGAAGAAGATTACACAGGTCAGATCAACTACCTAACAACTTTTTTTTGGCCTGCTTTTAGGTCAAAACTTCCTAGTTTATGTGATACCACGATTCATTCCTGAGATGCTAGAATTTGGTATGGTTCACCCATGTAAATTCCAGTGAGTTTACAACTCCTAAATAATCAATTGTTGTAGATAAGAATAAAAAATTATTTCACCAATCTTATCGCACAACATGAGCTTGCACATCTTTCCAGTGTGTTATTGAGCATATTGTTTTAATAACTAATCGAGAGCTCCTGGTTTAATTGTTTTAATTACCTGGTTTGTGCAGTTCAGTACTAAAGGGAACTCATTCATATTTACAGAAAGTAGCCAGGCCAGTAGGCCTGTAAAATTAAGCACAAATAACCTCATCAAAGGCAAAGATAAACGTGTGCTCAATATTTTCCTAGATGATGTCCAAGGCTGACAATAATGAATCGCCTAAAAAACCACTTAATTTTGGACATGTTGTTTTAAATTTTGTTCCACTGCCACACAGCTGTTGAGACATTTTGGAATATTTAAACAGAAAAGACATCTTACTATAACAGCTTACCTGTTACATTAAAGGAATACATAATTTAAGGCTTAACAAGTGTCAAGAAGACGTAATTTAAGGTTTAATAAGTGTCAAGAAGCTGTGAATTTAACGTAGGTAGAAAGCGACAGAGTTGAAGCTAGACCCAGGGAAGAGAGCGCGCCAGGAAGGACGCTTCCTGTCTTTCGAAGAAGCTGTCAGGTGATGCGGTGAACCTGATGGATGAGCAGCCTAACCCAACACTGCAGATCGGGAGTTCCCTTTGAAATTGTATTGTAGGGAAAATATTCATCCTAATTTGTTCAACTTGTATTTCAGAGCAGAAATAATAAAATAGTTATTCTTCCATTTGTGAAGACTCATTATGATATATTGCATTTGAGCAAATGCTTGAAACCAACTTGCAGATCCCTGTTGAGCGTAAATTTAATTGATAATGACAATAGATATTAAACTGTGCAATTTCACTGAGTTATAATACAACAGATGACTTAACAAGTCATTGATGTGGCAGAAGAAGTTCATTTACCATTTACTGCAGAAAATGTAGCATCTCTCCGTAGTTACAGTATTTCTAACTATAGCCTCCCTGAAATCAGTTTGATTTTTCTGAGTTGTGCACTTAAAATGAACAATACAATAAATGTAAGTATTAAATATCTAACTGGAGAGTTAGAGAGCCACTTTCTATTTAATGTTCTATGATCTATTTGTGGTACATGATCAGGGTATGCCTGTGCTATTTTGAGGGGTGATGTAAGCTTGCTGTGCCAGCTCTGTCTCTGCTGGATCAGAGCCGCGGTAGGATGGCCTTAGGAGATCTAACTCCTTTCATGTGGCCTTAGGAGAGCTAATTCCTGTTACGCGGCTTCATGGCTTTTGTCTGGCTCAGATAAAGCTCAAATCTGCCTGAAATATACCATGGTGACATACCCTGCGCCATCCTCTTCGTGCTGTAGACGTAACTCTTGTGGGATAGTCATTATATCTTACTAAAAGAGCTGGCTAAAAACCTGACACTGCATCCTTGCAACGGGAGGAACGATGAGGAAAATAACAATGTGGAAATCCAAACGCCTTCAAAGCAGTGTTACGCAGTCACATGTGATCCACCTGGCCAATGTTCCTTATAAAAAGCAAATATGGTCTCAGCAAATCAATAGCTGTGTTCATGAAAAAAGCTGCTTTCCTGCCTGTATGCAATCTGGCTCTTACTTTCTTACCTTAACTTTGAAGTAGCTTTTTGTGTTCCATGACAGAGCTACTGCAGTTTGCACATTCATCTTTGCAGCACAAGGCGCTCTCGCTTGTAGTAGCCTTCTTCAAGTTCTGGGTATGACTGACAGCAAAACCCTCAGCGTTAGTTTCTCATCAGCCGCAACCAACCTCATTCCAACCTGGCCTTTCAGTTTGCTGGCTTATTCTGCGAAACGATCTGGCTGGCTGGCAGGGCAGGTGCTTCAGCGTCAGGGCTTCCTGGGGTTTCAGATTTGACAGACTCCAGTTGGTGCCCCTAGTTATTTGACAGTGATGTGGCAACGCTAACTGGTTGCTGATGAACAGGTTTGCAGTGATCATGCCTCTGTTTTCTGTTTTTGTTTTTTGTTTTTATCTTTTCCTCAGGGGAAATCGCTCACATCAAAGAGGTTAACCAGTCTAGTGCAGTCCTACTAAAAGGATCACCTTGTAGCATGGAAGCAGACTCAAATCATTATACATACTTTGTAGCTCACTGATTGCCTGACTCAGAGGACAGTAGAACAAGATGTTGCATGAGCAAGGACCTGACTTGTTTTCTTTTGTGTATACTAAGGCATTACAGACTCCGAGGGACTCTCTAGCCTTTCGATGCCTCCATTTCGAAAACTGTCTGCTCACTTCCTCCTTCATATCAAGCTGGATCTGTGTCTTTTTATTTTCTGCAAGCTCAAGTACAGTGAAAAAAAAGCTTCTGCTAGGCACAGTTTATTAAAAAAATACGTCAATCAAAAACTGGAAGAAATGTAAAAAGTGCATATATTAATAAATATACATATGGCATCACATTTATTGCACAATAAATTAGCACAGAAGGTTTCATTTCACTGATGTATTCACATTGAGAAAGAAAGCCTGTGTCTTTGTCTGTTGTCTGTATATTCTCTGTTAATGTTTCTTGCATTTATTTTTATACCATATTTAAAAAAGAACACCTTTTACTCCAGATGTATTAAAGTTGATCCTTTCTCTGTAAATTTGTGTATGTTTATATTGTTGTTTTATCTTTCATTAAAAGATGCAGAATCTCTTTCCTTTGGGAAGTTTGAGATTTTAATATGGAATCTGAAGATTAGTCAAGAGCAAAATCATCCCCAAAAGTTACACACCTTGTGCTTTCTAAAAAGTGACATGAAACAGCATTTTCTTTCTCTCAGTGACACCTAATCAAACACACTTTATTGATAATCATTTACTTTTTATTTTCTTTTGTATCAAGCTAGCAGCAGAGAGACCTTTCCCGCTTGCTCATCATCACATAAGCAAACCTGCCTTTAAGCTAGACCCGCTCTGTAGCAGTGCAGCCCGCTCAGCGGTTCCGTCGCTGCCGAGACCGGCTCAGCTGAACTGCATTTCCTTAGGAACGGGCGTGAATGAAGCCGGTGGGGAACACAAGTGTGGACTTGCTAAATAGGAAGGACAGTGTTTCTTTGTCCTTGCTGTGGTTTGTGCTACAATGCAATGTTCCAAGCTGAAAAGGTGGTGGTTTGGGAGAGCTGTGTGTACCGTCTGTAGAGCAAGTCTTGGGTAGCAACACAGGAGGCTGTCGTCGTGATTCAAGGGCTCTGTTGAGGTGTGCTGGTGTGTGTCTGCTGCTGAGGTTGCTCACATGGAGACCTGTTGACAGGTTTGTGACAGCATGTAGACGTTGCCCATGAGACAGCAGATAATGGAGCTTCTGAAGCTACACTGAGCTGGAAGCAGAGATTTCTGCTTGGCCTGAGGAACAGCACTGTTGACTGGTGGAGATGACATAAGGATAGCAGGCAGAATCTCCGAGCAGAAAAGCGATGATAGGAACGGAGTCAAACGACAAAATGCTGATACCTCCAGGGCGTCGTAGGGTGCATAGGACAAACAAGCCTTTTCAGCAATGCGTAGGGTAGGCTCTGGACAGCCAGCTCTAGTACCATCTGTCATACTGACTTTGGTGTGATATTGAGAAGCAGGAATCTCGTTTCAAAGGGACTGCCAAACCTAAAAACGCACACCTTCCCACACACACCCACAGAGTGGGACAACCATAGGCACAGCCAGGCAATAGATCTGAATACATTAATGCTAGAGCCATCTCCTTTAGCGTCAGATACCGCCCTGAGTCGCTGCCGCCAGGGACAGGGCTCCTGTGGAGAGCGGCTGTGGGCAGGAGGGAGCTGAGCTGCGTTCCCAGGCAGCACTCCCTTCGCCGCCGGCTCTGTCAGCCATCGCCCTGACTGCAGCCGCTCTGGAGACGCAGCCGGGATGAACCCAGGCCAAAGTGCATCAGAAATCACCGCGAGTGGCTGTTCCCTGGGTTTTTACTCAGTTGGGATTTCTGGAGGTTTGGGATTTTTCTTTGTTCTTTGTTTTCACATGCCACTGTGTTTCTGAGTTCTAGCTGGGACGATAATCACCGCTTTAAAGTGTCTCAGGTTTTGTTAGCGCAATTCGACTAAGCTTTTATCAGAAAACACTGGAAATGCCCCGCGAGAGCTTGATTTTATCAAGAGCTCCTTCTAGGTCAACTCCAAATATTCACAGTCTAGGGAGGCCAGATGAATTTTAATAAATAGAACCCCGGATCTTAAACTCTGAGATTTAATTTTGCTTTACCACAGAAATGTGAGCTCTGAGGCATGAACTTGGGGCCAGGCAATCCACAGAAATCTGAGCTCCGTTTCCCTTCTCCATGCCAAATAGAGATATTTATTTCCAAACTCCTGCTGCCACCAATTGCATCAGCTGGTATATTGCCTGCTTTGCCTTAGGAGTTAACTACTTAGATGCCAGTGTCTGCTTGGAAGAATCACTCCCTTCAAATAACTAATGTTTCAAATTAATGTGTTAGCTGTTTCATGCAACTTCACCCTAAGAAATACCTTTTTTCTTTTTTTTTCCAAATCATTTTGCAACACCAACTGGCTGATAAAACATGTGGAGCATCAGTATTCCTGAACCCATTTTGTACATTTTCTAGTTCTTTCCTTTCAATAAATATGAAGTCTCTACTGAATGGCTGTCTTTCCCTGTATTTGCACAGGGTTTAGCACAATGTCTGTAAAGTAAAAATATGCATTACTGGTGAGATTTGAAAGTAATCAGGGAGCTGTATTAAGGTTTCATTTGGGCTTAGTTTCATGTGTTGCAGCTCCACTGTTACGTATGAGGGAATTTGGCTCAAACAAAATCTGTCCTACAGCCAGCTGATTTATGAAGGGCTTGTCTGCAATCATTTTATACTTCACTTGATCACTGTCATCTGCCAGTGATGCGATACCAGGACCAGAAACTCCAGGTAGGCACAAGCTCCCTTTTACTTTCCCACAGAGAAAAGCTAAATGTTTGTTTCCAAATTTGTGCAAAGATCCACCTCCAAGAATTAACTCAGATTAAGGCATGTTTGTAGAACCACCAAACAGTTGAAGTATGACTTTGGTTGCACAATGACATACCCGTGAGGAATTTCAGTGAGGCTACGAGTCTGCTGAGAAAAAAGGCGCTGAGAGAGAAGCCCAAGCAGAGGGGACCACACTTCTTCTCTCCTGGGGAAGAGCCATCAGTCAGCGCCTCCTGGCTCTGCCCAGAAAGATGAAAACACCCTCCGCTGGGGGATATTAATTATAATATTCATTAAAACAACCACTTGGAGTTGGGAACTTCCATCTGAGAGTCGGGGTTTGTCAGACAGCCTCTTCCCTCAGGCATCCTTGTGCATAAAACAGCTCTTAAGCCTACAGGGGAGAGAAGGGTTTGCTGGTGCTGCTGCACCCTTGAGATGGTTCTGTGCTCCCAGACCAGCCTCGGTAGGAACATGGCCAGTGGGAGAGACAGGAGCTTCCCTGGCACCTACCTGGCAACAGCAAAATACTCACCCGTTCTTCTGTAAGGTGGCAACCCTACAAAAACTGAAGAGGGACAAAAAAGGCCTTAAACAGTGACAAGAGAAATTGCAAAACGCTGAGCTGAAGCAGCAGTGGAGACTGGCCAGAAGTTAATGAACTGAAGGTGAATACAGGAGAAAGAAATGAGAATTAATTGTGGCGGCCAGAACAGAACCGACAAGGGAGGAGAACTGGGGAACTGAGCAATTAAGAGCAAGAGAGGCTGAACGCAGCCCAGCCTGTCGGCCACGGCCATGCAGAGTTGGAATCAGAGCCCAAAGAATCAGACAAGATCAACTGTGGCTGGCCCTTTAAAACCCAACAGCAACATGTTTTAAGCTAGAAAGCAATTTATACAAAATATCTAGAACTGCTTTTTTCAAATTGCACCTCTAATATTGTTTGTAATCATGAGACATAAATACCAAGTAGTCCCCCAAGAAATGACAAATAGGAGGGCAAAAGCCAGTTCCAGAAAATGAGACCTACAGGAATGCATTTAGGATGTTTGTTTATTTATTTAAAAGATGAATGAAAGCCAGAGCAGACAACTAAAGAGAGAGAAGGCTGCTTTTTTTTAAGTAACTGGAATGAGGAGCTGGGAATCACTAGTGATTTGTCTGTGGGTCTTCCATTTATTTTTCTTTATGCCAAATGATTAACAGCTGTTTGAATTTAGATTTTAAAATTACCATCTTTTTAATTTCCTTTCTAGCTAGGGATGTCCTGCACAGAACTAGCACCACTGGACTTATGAAGGGCATAAAACACAGGAATTTTACTAAAAGAAAGTTAATAGCTATAGGGACCTATATAAAGTAAGGTTTCAGTCCCAAGATGTTCAAGGGAAATTGCCAGCAATTTCTTTGAACAGCTTTTTTGTCCACAATTCATTTAAGCAAGTTGCTAAGTGGCTGTGAGTCATACCAATCTGCCTTTTGATCTGCCGGGGCTGAACACATTAATGCTTTTGTCTCCTGGGAGCTGAAGATAGACTGAAGTCCCAATATCAGAGCGGCTGAGGGAAAGGGAGGACGATGTCTCGGAGGCCAGGCTCCCCCTCCTCATCCTGTTCTGGACCGTGGAGTCCTCCAGCGGCATGTCTACAAACGGGTTTTGTTTGGACAGACAGCGGCTTGAGGATTGCAGAGTCTCTCCAGCCGTTATCTCTGCCACTATGAAGTTTTATCCTAATACGTACACTAAATCTCCTTTGCTTCAATGTATCCTTTTTTTAATTATTATCTTTAACTGGGCTGCTACGATCACTGTAATAAAATGTTCCCTACCTTTTTTGCTCAAATAGGTAAACGGCCATTGCAACATTACAGCTGCCTTTCGTTTTCTTACTGTGTTTGCTGCAGCATCGGGTGACTTCATTGCTCTCCTCCGGGCTGCGGTGCTCCAGCTTTCTCGGAGGACAGTGCCCAGAGCAGGCGCAGGGCTCGCACCCGGGGTTTTGCGGGAGCAGGGCAGAGGGTCACTGTTGTGCCTCTGTCTGCAGACACAACCGTGGGGCTTGCCCTCTTTTTGCAGAAGATGGCCGCTACTGAATTGTGCCAGCTTGCGTGGCACGGTGGTGCCCAGAGCCGTTGCAGTAAAACGTAGCTGGTTGTTCCTCTGTGTGTGTAGCTGACTCTTCCTGGGTCAGTGAGGGGTCTGCAGCTGGCCGTTGAGCAGCATCCTTGCTTTTCAGACCATCTTTCTCTTTTCCCAAGGTCACTTTTCTTTTTTGGTTCTAACCTGTGAAATACTTTTAGTCCTTTTACCTGCTGGTGTCTTTAGGTGTGGGTGAGAGTGAGGAACCCGCTGGCCTGATTCTTTCACACAAACGTGTGAATGAGAGTGAGTACTATCATCGCTGTTTGCTGTAAGGGCTCGGTGTGTGTAAATTGTTAAGAGAAATTGCAGTGACTATAAACTCTGAGAACCGGCTCAGATGCTAGCTGATAGTCCTTATTTACCACTGTGGACGTGGACAGTAAATATCAAACAATATTCAGACACGATTGTAAATGTTACCTTCTTAGTGGCATTTGCACCAGTTTTATTGTACTTTTCCTTTGCTCCCAAAATATAATCTGCCACATTCACCATCATTGTCCCTTTTTTCGATTTGACTAGATTTTGAAATCTCTCATTAGACCCATCACAGATGTCAGCTTTCAAAAGAGATACTATTTACCACCCTTTCTCTTCGACGTGCGGCGGCTTCCTCTGCATCTATATCACATAAATGAAGCTTTTCATTATTCATATAACTCTGCTATCCACCTCTTTTCTCCTTTCCTCCTTTTCTTTTTAAAAGATGTGTGGCAATGGTGTATTTAATGTAACTTACTTTTCTACCTTTTTGCTGAGAGGAATGTATAACCTGAAATCTATGACCTTTTTTGAGTTCACCTCTTCTGATGCATGGCTTTTTATATGACTCGACTTTTCTTTTAGATTTTCTCTTTCTTCTCACTCCCTCCCCCTCAGTAACACCTTTTATAGGGTTTTCCATCTTTTATGGTTCTTTTCCTTTGTTCCTCTAACGCTCGCTGCATTTGTCCCTCCCGCATGTTCCTGTGGTGCCCACTAATGCTTTTTACACTTACCTCCTCTGTTTTATCTTTCTTGGAATGGAAAGAAATTACAAGAAAAAAAACTAAGAGAAAGCCTTAACCGAAGGGTGGGCCAGCTCTGGGGCCGGGGCTGATGCAGAGCGTTCCTCTGACCGTGACCTGAGCTCCGGTCCTGCCGCCAGGTGCCTGCCGCTCCCCTTCCCCACCCTGCTCCCACCAGCTCCTCCGCCAGGCGCTGCTGCCCCAGACTCCCCTCGATTCGAGGGGTCGGTGGGGAGTCAGACATCACCCTGCAGAGCTTGCTGGGGGAGGCGGCGCAAACGTGGGATTTCATCGACGGCTAGACTTTATTTCAAATGTTCTGGTGTTTTAAAAGGAGACTCTAGCAGCAAAGTAAGCTGCTGAAGACGCAGTGCAGGCAATTAAATAGATAATGATCAATGAATGAGGGAATTGGTTTCCAGAAAGTCGGTTTTTGGGAAACAGTTAAGTTTGTAATTCCTCAGTCGGTTTGGGTTGCTCCATTTCTCCTCCCCCCACCCCACCAGAAGTCCTTCAGCAGCCTTGCTGGATCCCTGACTAGCGAGGCCTTGCTAATTCTCTCTTCTCTTGCTGTCCTCCTCAATCGTTCTCCTCATCCTTTGCTGCCGCTGTTGCAAACCCCAGGCAGGAGCGAGTAACTGCAGCTGCTCTCTCACCGGTGCTTTTGTGTGCAGGGCGGGATTTTCACTTACGTCTTTGGTTTCTTCCCGTAACGAGAATACATGAAATGTCAGACACTCATTTTGTTACAAAGGGCTTCTTCCTAGTGCAATTCCTGTCATACAGGCCCATATCATCTACATTTTCTGTATCCATCTGTTTTGTCGACATTCAGACATTTTATTGGGAAAAAAATAACAAAACCAAAACAAAACACTCTCCCCCCCAGTCAAACAAACAAACCCTCCCAAACCCATGGAAGATCTGAATTTTAGATATTTCTTTTGCTATTGGTCAGATTTTAGTGGAACAACAGACAAACAAATGGACCTCTACTCTCTACCTGAACACGGTCCCTGTGTTAGAACTGCACTTTGGGATTCCCACTAGCAAGGACTGCTGAGCATCTGCTGACCTGTCAGTGCCTCTGTTGGAATCTCCCACTCCCTCTTCCTGTCCCACAGTCCCAGCGTACTTCCACTAGAATCAGAGATGTGGAACCTGGAAGGCTGCCTTTAATGCGTAGTTACCCTTTGCTCTGCTGGTATGATTGTGCTTGCTAGCTGGATGTCAGCTGTGGCACTCTTTTGATATAGTAAGGTGAGGTTGGGATTTTTCTGAAAGATGGTTTGGACTCCTCCTGCCACTCCCTCTGCCCCAGACCACACCATGTGCTGGGAACACACCTTTGCCTCTCAAAAGCTTTTGAAGGCACCGTCTTTCCACCAGCAGCATGGACTAGGGAGAATGGCCTTTGATCACTTTGTGTTTTTTAATGAAAAAGAAAAGTACAAGGGTTTGGAGGCCAGAAGACCTAGAGGAATAAGAGAGAGAAAGAAGGAGTGATAAAAACAAAAAAGGGGATAAAAATAACAGCTGTGATAGTGACCTCAAGGCCCACCATCTGCCATTTGTTAAGGCTCTCACTTAGTTTCTATATCCTGAGGACACTGAGGGATGACTGCTGACCTCCTACTCTGTGTGGTCAATGCTGGGACCAGCAAAGCGTCAGGAATAAGCAGAAGAGGAGTGAGAAACCACAGGACGCACGTCTGTGTTTGGTGGCACTCCCTGATGGAGTCAGCACTGGGAAGTAAAAGGCCGAGCACTGGGAAGAGAGGAGGATGTTGGTCTGTGCACCCTTCAAACCAGGCAGAGCCCACTGCTCTTATTTTTCATCTAAATAAAGATTCTGAATGTGCTGCTGCAATTGCATTGTGTAAAAAATAAAAAAGAAGATGGACAAGAAGCAGCTCATCATGGCGAAGAAGTCTGAAGCTGCCCATCGAAGGTGCATCATTTTCCAGTTCCTGAAAGCTCCTGCACCAGGATGGAGCTCGTTACTCCTCATTAATGAAGCCTTGTGGTCTCGTGCACACGGCAGCAGTGATGGCTGCCTGCTCCTTGCTGTGCCGGAGCGGAGCCGCCCGCAGCAGCCAGCGTCGGCCCTTCGTGAGGAACAGAAAGGGCTGCTTGGGGCAGCTCGCTCCTGGATACTCCTCCTTTCCCTGTTACCAGTACTGACGTGGTGGCACCAGCACGGCCAGCGTATCCGTGCTGGTCTGGTACAATACTGACAAAATTTTAATTCTGCTGAGGAAAGATGTGCGTTCTGAATGGCACTGCTTACTGCGGCTTGTGTAATGCTGGATGTGAAAAATCTTCATCGCAGAAATCTATCGGATGGGACATTTGTGGCATTCATTACAGCCCACTATTTGGGAAGTCTAAATCAGAAGCAAAGGAAGAAAGCCAAACCTTTATTTTTTTACTGTAGTAAAGCAAACTAGCCCAGTGTTAACAAAAGTTTGGGGTTTGGGGGTTTTCGTTCATTTTTCCCGGCAGTTCTGAGGTGACAATATGCCGCACCGTTCAGGTTTATTCCCCCCCCGCCCCGTGGGCTGAGCGCCAGCGCCCGCGGGGAACAGGTCAACCCCCGTCCGCTCCCCCCGCGGCCGCTCCCCGCGCCGTGGCGGGGCGGCAGTGACACCTCGCGGGAAGCGCGGGAAGCGCGCGCTCGCCGCTCACACGGCGCGAGGGCGTGGTTCCCGCCGCGTGTCCGGCGGGGGGGCGGGGGGGAGAGGACACACGGACGGGCCGTTCCAGCTGAACATGAGGAAGAACTTCTTCCCTCTGAGGGTGACGGAGCCCTGGAACAGGCTGCCCAGGGAGGTTGTGGAGTCTCCTTCTCTGGAGATATTCAAGACTCGCCTGGA
>Ga0065711_1031229_pt1 | contig 30226 bp, 10 predicted proteins | sample Hoacrofraction12_FD_59098 | JGI IMG/M metagenome (GOLD analysis project Ga0065711, IMG submission 59098) | Hoatzin crop microbial communities from Cojedes, Venezuela - Epithelial fraction 12 v2 (version 2) | ecosystem: Host-associated > Birds > Digestive system > Esophagus > Crop | place...
GGGGGGGGGGGGGTGTTAACTAGCACTAAAGAAGCTAAAAGAGGGACTGAACTGCAGGACGTAGGGCAAAGATTAATCCCATTTTTTGGGCAGTTTTTGGGGTATGTATACCTGCTTCCCAGAAAGTTGTTATGGTTGTTTCAGCATGACTGAAATAGAGCAGAGGAACATTTCTTTATTAGATATTTATACATTTTGCACACATTTGAAAAATATACAATAGCCTTAATGAAATTCAAGCCTATTTGCCTAACTAGGCAATGCTTTAATTTGCATGTCAGTTTAAATAAATCTCTGGGTACCTTGAAAACTCTGGATAAGGCAAGTGCTCAAGTCATTGTCTTAAAAATAATTAATGAACAGCCACCGAGATGATTACATCCAGAGGAGATCACTGTAGCATACCCACCAGAAGCTCTAGGGCTGGGTGCTGAGCTGGCAGTTGTGTTTTGCCAGCAGGACTTTGCGGCAGTCACAGCAGCTTTGTTCCAGTGGCAGCAGTGTCTGAGTCAATCCAGCATCTCCTGGTGCTCTTTGCTACCCAGCAGCACTTCTCTGCCAGAATGCCAACTCACGGAGAGAGAGGATGGTGAAACCATAGGGCATTCCAAAAAGTTACTGAAAAGCTTTGGGTAAGCTTAAGGAAACAGTGTAATAATCTCTTGATGGATAGCTTGCTACGACTCCACTTTCCTGTATCAAAGCTGTCAAAACTTGCTGAGAAAACTTTTAAGAGAATTGATCAATATGGCTTTAGTTTCCAAAATACTAGTTACTAACAGGGCAGATAATCTGAGTGTTACATGGCTGGAACTATTAATTGAAGGTCACTTACGGAACTCTCTCTGGCTACAGAATTGCAACACAAATTTACGGAGGAAATAAACATTAAAGGCTGCAGCCCATCTTGCAGCCAGCTGTTGGCCACCAGCTGAATACTCCCTTGCAGGGATAATGTGGAACATACCTTGGTAAATTTAAAAGGCATATTTTTGGGATCCCCTCATTTGGGTGGGATTCTACTATTTTTTACAGTAATTCTTTGCCCAGCTCTTGGTTCAAGAGACTTAATAAATTTTCCTCTGGCCACTGTGGCTTTTTGCCATCCAAACAGCCTCCAGCCTGCTAGGCTGAGCTGGTCCTGCCAGAAGCAGGGATCCCTGTGTGATGCTGGGCGCATACAGCTCCAGCACAGGGGACTGGTGACAACCAAGGCTCCTTTAAATGAAGAAGCGAAAAGAAGCAAGTGGAGGACAGGAGGATGATGAGGAAGACGGTGAGAGGGGAAAGTAGAACCGGGGAAGGGAAGCTGATTGCAAATGCATTTATCCCAGAAGGTAGTGCTGGTAACTGATGCTACCTAGTCTAGGTCTAACTTGCTGTCGTGCTGACATGTATCAGGAAATTAAACCCCGTCTCTCTTGCCAGTGCTCCTGAATATTGATTTCTAATTCCACAACCTGGCCATTATTTGAAACTAAAGCTTGCTGCAAAGGAGAGTGTTAAAACACAGGTCAAGGACAAGCTTGCCCTCCATGCCTGCAGCAACTTACCAAGTGCTTTGTGAAAGCCATTTTGCTATGAATGGATGGGGGGGGAAAATAAACCATATTCAGCATGAATAAAACATGACAGTGATGTGCTAGCAAATGGTGATCTTTTTTGGCTGTGATAGCAGTGTAAACCTCAATGGATGAGGACAAGATCACAGTGCACTGAAACCATGAAGTCAGCTTAACGTGACCACGGTCCCCTCGAACTTCTCTGCCACTCCTGCCAGTTCCCTGCGATGTGCTGTGACTGTGATGTGCATCCAGTGAGAGCAAAGTGACACGTGAGCATGGCGTGACAGCAATGCCAGAAAAGATTTGGTGCTTGCTGTTTGTGGCCAGTTAGCCACTTGAATGCAAAATGTATGGGGCAGTTTGTAAAGAGCTGGTCAAAATCATTTGTATGAATGATTTTGACTGAAGAGCATTTGGGTTTGAATATATGATAGATTCCTCCTGTAGCAAGGAGTTACTACAGCTGTTGGCTGGAAGACACACCTTATTTAAAGTGCTTTCTGATATTTTATGCTGTCCTTTTTTGTCTTCACTTAATACCATACAACAGTGACAGATTATTAACTGAGATATGTATGAAGATCGATATAATATAAAGATCAACATGGCCTTGAGTTTAGTGCACATAATTTTATAGCAAAGTGTTTTTTCCCCTCTCCATTTGGCTTGATTATTCAAGAGTTCTTTAACCACTACAACAGAATCTTTTTCAGAAGAAGAGCATTTTTCTTTCACCCTAGTTGCTATGAGAACATGAATCATCTCTTTAGCACAATAGCAACAACTGTAGTGCTTAAGTGCCTCCACTGATTTTTTACTGTTTGTTCTTTGCTCTCAACAAGATAAGCTGTTGTTATTTCTTTCTTCTTGAACAAGCATAACATGATTGCTGAAGTAGTAGGAATAATTGGACCAAATAGTGAGGCGGTTAATGTAAACAGAAAGAATTCATCTCTTTCAAGTACAGTAAATTGTCCTCCAAAAATATGGAAATCTTGTCTATTTCTTGTTGTGCCCTAGAGCAAATTTTGTTGAGTTTGTTGTCACATCATTATTTTCGGACTCTGTGAAATTGCTAATGAGAAGCAAGCTGCTTTCATTGGAATAGTTGTGTGTGTCTAAGACTGTGATGAGATGTGTGTAGGCCAGGGCTAGATCACTGGCACAGGAAAGGTTAATGTTCTCCTTGGACTAAACATCTACCACAGGTGTCAGTTGTCACCAAAATTGGTGCCAGGGAGCTGGGTTGTGGGAGGATGGCGCTGGCTTCAGCTGCAGTGAATTAGCTTCTGCCAGAGATGGTATAAACCATGTAATCTGTTGTGAGAGGCTTTTTATGGTAGCTGTGATGGGAGAGAGCTCTGCAGTGGAGGAAGATGCTGTCAAGAATTCTTTTTCTTGATTGTGAAGACCTGAACTGTTGCTTTAGATGACCTGCTTTTGGCAATTGTAAGCATGCTTTTAAACTTCTTAAATAACTAGTAAATTTAGTTATGCTCTCTGAGAGGAAAGATTTTTGGGTGTACTTTGTGTATTCATTTTCAGACTGCTCTTTTGTTTGCTTTGTGCTCGCTATTGAAGGCAGTACTTTCACAACATTAAGTCTACTCTAGTAAAATGCTTCTCTGGAGGAGGATCATTGGAAAACAAAGGCTGGTGCACTTACTTTAAATCTCTTGGTGTTTGCTAACCATTGCCTACCTTCCTACAGCTTTCCTTTAAACCTCCTAATCTTTAACTTCAAAGATGCCTGTGGAAATCAATGTTACTTGTAGATGAGAAAGATGGGTATGTGTGTCAAGTGGAGATGAAATGTGTTCTAGATGGGATGAGACAAGAGGCTGTGAGAAGTTTGTGAAAGCACTTAAATGATTTGAGGCTAGTGGCTCTTGCTAGGACTTACCTGCCTGACTTAAGGAAGAAGCTTCTATTCCATCCTCATTTGGCACCTGTGGTTCATATAATCTATGGCCCCTTTTACAGATGGGAATAAATGCTATGCAAATATGTCTAGACAGGTGAGATATGGATAATGATCAGTTGAGATAATTTTCCCAACAGCCCTCTTAGATTTTAATCATTTATAGATCTAGAAGTACATACTATGCACTTCTGTAGCACAGGTGAATTAGAATGGAAAAAAATGAAAGCTTATATTCAACCAGTGTTTTCAATAGTTACCAAATTATTATGCCAATAAACCACATAAAATCTCTTCAAGATAAAACAGGCATTTGATGTGCTGATTCTGATTTGGAAAAATAAACCAAACCCTGAGTGATTGCTATCTGTTACTTGTAGCTTTGAATAGATAAAAGCAAGGGCCTAGACCTTGGCTAAAGTAAATTAGTACAACTCCATTGACTTCAGGGAAACAATGTGGATTTATACTGAGTGATGGATCTGTTCTTACTGTTTGATAAAAATCTAGATATTAGGCTTCTTCATCAATTTTTGTCTAAGAACTAAAGAAGGAAAAGATAATAGGGCTACAAGTAGGGTTATGATTCAGTATTATTCTGATCTTAAACTTCTAACCTCAGGGGAAAGAGATCTGAATACTTGGCATGGATCTTCCTTGAGTTTGAACTGCTTTAGCATTGTACTTAATTGTTTGCAGCTAGTATTATGCTGAACTAAATTAAGATTATACGCGGTTAAGCAACAGAAGAGTATTGCATTGACTGTTGTTCAGAGTACCTCATTAATTTGTATTATGCTGTTAATGTAGGGTAATCCACTAACATTATTTAAACATAAAAATACCTAGGTGATCTGGTAGACCACAGTAAGCTTCTAATCACTTTCTGGATACTTTGTGAAAATAACTAGGACTGGATTAAGCTGTTTCTTACGTGCCATATTTTTCTATTGGGGGGAAAAAAAGGTCTTGAAACTCCTGTTGCCTTAACAGCAAGAAGACAGCAGAAGCTCTAATGCAGAGTGAAGCAGTTATATAAATAGAAATAAAACCTGGAAGATATATATTAAGAAATAATCCATAAGTGATAATAAAACCAATTTCTTGAAGTTAACTGGGCTTTGATGACTTAATTGTAACTTGTGAAAGTTAACCTCGAAGAAGTATAGAATCATAATGAAATTTATAGGTAATGTAGTGAAATCTGGTGCTGTTACTCTTGACTGATTATGAATCACAATTTATGGTCAGGGATCTGTGTGTTTTGTTCTTCCATTTAGTGAAAACTAGGTTTTTGGAACTATGCCTATTGCTTTGTGTGTGGGCCTTGTTTGGTCTCATCAAAATAAACAGCACAACTCCAGCTAGCTTTCACAAAAGTGGGACTGAGCTCCACTGTCCTCTTTGCAAGCAAATCCCTTGGGGCAGGTCACATTGCATGCTGTTATACAGAAATTTGTTTTAGTAGCTTTTAGGGAAAGATTGTTTCACAAAGCTGTGATAACCTTTCCCTATGGTGAATCAAGATCTGTGATTGACTGCTATAAAACATATTTGAAGAAAACTGTGAAATCCTACAACCACTTTGTTTTATAAATACATAGTGTTGTCCATCATTGAAGATCTATTGTAAAAAAAAAAAAAAATTATTGAAAGTTAGCCATTAAGAATGTTGCTTCAGGCCTGAACCTTATTTGAGTGGATAGTAACTGGCACTGATGACCATTTTTTTTTCTCCAAAAATTATATACTAAATTATGGACATACTATGAGTTGTGTAATGTGTAGTTTATGTATATGGATTGTTAGTAAAACAAATATCTTGTCTGGACTCTTAAATTCAATCTAGAAATATTATTTGTTCAGTTAATACTATCTCCTTGTACTTGCATGCCATTACCCATTATAGTGTTGCTGAGGTCCAATGCAAAGACCTGTGAATTCTGCTGAAACCCAAGGAGTGGCTTCAATATCAGTAGGTCCTGGGCTGAGACGTGGTTGGTTCTAGGTCCTTAGTGTCCCTTATGTGAATCGATGGGAAAACTAAGCAAGTTCTGGAGATTGCAGGGCTGCTGGAGCCTTCAGGACAGGTTCAGGCTCTGAGATGTGGTTTGAACCTTCTTTATGCTGGGAGGCTTGCTTGGTTTTTTAAATACTTTGCATGAAAGCAGGAGGTGGGGAGTGGTATCTCTTTACTTCCTGGCTCTGCAGTGCTTTTGCCACTGCGTGCAACCCCTCGATTTGCAGCACTCCAACCACGTCAGACTGCAGAAGAATCTTTTCTTGTCCTTCAGATGCCTGCGCACATGGAGTTCATTGCACGTGGCTCTCGTGGTATCACTGAGCAAGAGATATGAAATGTCTTAAGGGCTCCAACTGTTACAAAAATAAATCTTGCTGATTCTGATTCAACTGAAACAAAAAAGTTAACATAAACTCACTATCAGCAGGAACTTAATTTGATTGTTCTTTATTTTTTCCTTCAAACTTTTTAAAAGATGTGTTCATCTTTAAAATCTCCACATAATAATCAAGAACTGGTTTTCCCACCCCTTGCACACAGCATCATCAAGACATAAAATACATTCCTGGCCATCTGAGTGTAATAATGAGGCAGCTGTACAGCTCACTTAGTTGTTTATACCTATTTAGGCTCAGACCTGTTGCAGTGTCCTCTGGATGAACCTTTCTCATCTCAAGCCCTGCAATTTGATGTCTGCTGCAAGCATTGGTTAAAGACCAAGTTTCAGCTGTTGGTTTACTCTGTGTGAAATTTAGGGGATTTAAGTCATCACCTTTCTGGTGAAAGGTGCCAGTTTGAGGCTTGGAGGTCTTGTGGCTTTGTTTTTAATGATGTCTGGGGCTGGGCTTCAGCCTTTGGCTTTGAAACATGTCAGTATGTTGCATAGACTTGCAAAGTAAATCAGTACAATTTATGTTATCATAAACCATTGCATGTGGGACTTTTTGAAAGAACTAAGAGAATTACAGATATAGATATATATAGTGTATGCGTATCTGTATGAGCACAGTGAGGTGAAGTCTGTCTAATTGTTTGAATTGCTACTAGCTTATTTAAATGGCTTTCATCTATACCTCAGCAAGTTTTTAATTTTAGTTTAGCTGTCACTCCTTCCATTTCCAGAACTAGGAAGGGAATTTTGTCCTACTCCAGATCTCATGTTAATGTGTTTCTGATGAGTGTGCATCCTGTGCAACACCTTCGTCTGTAATTAATTAATGGATGCTTGTGTAGCAATTGTTTTTGCTGTGAAACTAATCCCTACCAAACTGTCTTTAAGTCTTATGTGAGACTCCTTTTCCTCTTAAAACTGAAAGGCACCTTCATCCAGTGTGGGAACTGGTCTAGGTACTCAGACCTTTTTTCTTTTTTTCTTTTTTAGTATTTCTATTTTGAGACAGTCAGAATCACCCCTCGCTAGGATTACTGTCAACCAGCATGACAACTGGGGAGTTCTGCTGGAGAAATGTTTTGAGGTATGTGAAATTACTGTGAGAGATTTGCCACTGACCATGTCACTTTGTATGCAGCATATCCAGCAAAAACATCCATATGCTGAAATAACTGTGAACTTACAGGATGTTAGCCTGGGATAACTATAGCTTTATTGTGATATAGTCTGGCTTGTAAATTTTTATCCTGCATACAAGCCCCCATATACATGCATAACGCATAACTTAAACCATGCTATCACTACTACATGAGCTAGTGCTATAAAAATGCAACCAAAGCTAAATTTAAATACATGTGTAAGTGCAAAGCACTCAGCTTCTGTAACAAAGGCAAAATTTGGCTCCTGTGATAAAGATCTATGTCCTTAATTTAGCCTGAGAAATCACCAAACTCATTGTGTTGATGGTAAGACCTAAACTAATCTTCCGTCCAGGTTTTCAAAGATGAAAAAAATTCAGAAAACTAATCTAGTGCCATGCTGATAGCATATGATGGTTGAGAGGTGGTAACATTATTTTAAAATATTATAAAGTAGCTGATGTGGGATTTTCTGTAATGCAACATCAGTTGTCTGTTATTTGCTTCAGACTATATTTACATGGGAGAATAAGGGAAAAAAACCCCTCTGCTGCTCAAGGTACAGGTTATCATAAATGCTGGGAATGTTTTTCTATTCCTGGGTTTTTCCTGTTATTACAGGGTTTTATGAAACATATAAGATATGTGGCAACATGAAACATAATGTAACCAGGTACTTGCCTTGTTTGATGCTGCTTTTCATGTCTCTAAATCAAATGGGAGTGCTACAAAGTGCCCAGGCCCTTTAATGTTTTTATATACAGTCTACAGAAACAGAGTAAACTCTGTATGCTGTGTGCTCATGTTCCGTCTACACCAGTAAGTGATTGTATTCATAAAGCAAATTAAACACACATCAAAACAAACACTTCAGGGTGAAGAGCACTGTAAGGGAAGCCTGGTCTATTGGTAAAGAAACTGTAGTCAGTTTAAATTGGTTAAAATCTCAGGTCGCTGGTTTTAAAAACATTCTTTTCCTGTGGAGGGTTTTTGAGTCTGAAGCCTCTTCTGTGTTCAAGAGCTTCCTCTGGCTGATGTTCCCATGGCTGAAGAATGGATTTGTTACAGGGGAAGGCCTGAGAAACCACTGGCTGGAGGGGGCGAAGCTATTCTTCTTTGAAGCAGGAAAAACCTTGAGGTGTTGACAATATGGACAGGAGTTTGTTTCCTTGAGTATAATTTTTCTTGCTTTGAGAACATGGACTACAACTCCTATTTTCAAAAGATTTTAAAGGCTGTTTTTAATTTTTGTGTAAAAGCCTTTTTTGTTTTTGTATTATCTACCTAGTAACTCTGGCCAAATATTTACTTCTCCTGATGACAGTGCTATATAGAGAAGTTGCAAAGAAAGTTGTTCCAGCCTTGGAAATCTTATGGTACAGATATAAAATATAACAAGCCAGATAAGTGTGGTGGTGGGAGAAGGAAAGAATGAAACGGCAGTAGGTGTGATAGTGTATCAGAATAGAAATACAAGTTTCATTCTCAGTCCCTGCTTGATAGCACATGTTGGAGAAGTTTCCAGTACTGAAAGCTCTTTACTATCATCCAAAACTTGTCCACAATTGATTGCTGTAGTTTCCAGGCTCATCCTGCATGCATCATAAGAAATCAAGCTACCAAGTTATTTTAAAATATTAGTATAGTATTTGCAAGGTTCCCAGTCTTCCCAAATAGCATCCTGGGTGAACCACAAGAGATGCATCTTACAGGACTGCAGTCTGCTCCAGCTAACCTGGAGATACTCCACTGACTTGAATGGAAAATTAAAAGCATCCAGAAACTTTGAATCTTCCCCCCCTTTTTAAACTCTTGAACTGTTCTATTAAAATGTTAAGGAATTGGAAAAATATTTTTAGTAAATGTGTAGATAGAGAATATGTTAGGGAGATGGCAGACTGAAAACCAAGTCATAGCCTGTTCGCAGGCTGTGTACTTTGTATAGCTTAGGCATCTGCCGCTAGAAGTTGTCATTCAGCAATGGTTACCACTGTATCAACAGCTGAAATACCACAATTGGTATAGGAAATATAATAACTAGTTGTCACAGGGGATTCAGGGTAGGAAATAAGGGGGTTATCAGCAAGAATAGACTCTTTAATGCCTATCTTTATAGGCAAGGTTCATCTTTGTACTGTTACTAGAGCCAGATGTTGCTTCTAGCAAGGCATGGCAAGGCAGAATCCAATGGGGAAAGTAGGCAAATGAATTACAATATAGCACTTTTATTCAAACAGACTTATTCTGGAACAAGCTAAGCATATGATGGAGTCTGTTATTGCAATTTTTAACTCAAGCTTGGATACCTTTAAAAAAGTTGTGTTCTCATATTTTTAGGCTTTAGTTAGCCTAATTAAATATTGGTAATGTCCCTGCTGACCTTGGGTGGTTACCCTCTCCTTGTAGGGATAGCTTCTGTCAGTGACTGTGTATCAGACAAGAGTTCTTTAGTAAATCAGTAAGCAGGAGCTTGATCTAGTCATGTTTCTAATGACTCTGTGCTCAGTAGATTGAAACTCAATCTACCAGGACAGTGAAATTATCTGAAAATCTTGCCCATCTCTGTGTCAAATTAACAGACTCCTTGTGATACATGCTTTCTTGTCTTTTTGCAGATCAAATTAGTAGGATACTTATTTAAGTATTACTCTAAACAGAAGAAAGTTCATTTAACTTTTTTTTTGTCACCCATCCACAAGTAACAAAAAACCCAACAAAAAACAACTCAAAGAGCTCAAATAGAAACCCCCACACTACTAGTTTGAGACTACCAAAATTTCAAACCTTGGGAACAGATGGAGTAAGGATATGCTACACACACAACTATGACAGTGGAGTAGAAAGGATAGTGTTTTAAGAAAGCCTGCCCAAACTGAGAGGCAGCTTTCTATTCTATGCTGAATTTCAAGGATCCTTTTTTACTTTGATCTTTAATTTTGTTTCATTCTGAGAAGACAGAATTTTAATTGCTTGGTCCCCCAACTTTGTTCCAAGATATTGGCAATCAGAAAGGCTCTAATATAAAATAACAAATAGACCACTGCAGCTAGGATTTAACCACCTACATTACACTGTACCAAAATCTAATACAAGCCAATTGTGGTCTAGTGTCTAATTTCCACAGCTGCAAGGATAAAGATTCAAAGGAGTGATTCCTGGATTGCACCAATGAAAGGTCAAAATCCCATTCTCAGGATTACTACAATAATTAGATCCAGATTCTTTTTCCTGTGGCTGAAAGAAGACTTCAGGCTATCTAACTTCACATTCTGTTGTAAAGCGTCTAACAAAATGTTTTACTCCAAAAGTATGTTAGATGTTAAAATTCCCAACAATGCTCATAAAATATGGCTCCTATGCTGAGCTTAATTGAATCTGGTTATTTATTATGCAACATAAAACATTTATTATATGGGATGTGTTCAAGAACGTCTCCATTTACCATATGTTTTCAGAAGTGCTTTACACAGTGCAAATTGAAAAGATAAATCTGAGGAGTGAAACCACCAAGGGTCAGGTAGTCCAGCCTGAGTCTTCAGAGCCAGCCATGGACTAATCCCTCTCGAGATGCCTCAGATGCCTACTGCTTACATTGGGCTAACACTTTTCTTTCTCCAAAACTGTCTGTCTCCCTTCTGCAGTTCTTGTTTATCTGGTCTCTACAGAGTTTGTAAAGTATATCCACCAGATTTTGTTCACACAGTTGCACATTCCATTTCTTCCTGCTCCTTTTTAGTTGTCTTTTAAGAAATGTTATAGTCAGTGCTGCCCTGGCATCGTCCAGCTGTGTAAAAGGCAATTTCCAATCACTGTCCATTTATTTTGGTGACAGCATCTGAACAGCAGGAAAACTTGTGTGTGACATAGCGTTGGCTGAAAGGGGGGGTCTAGCAAGCACAAGAAAATGGTCTTAATGTTATTTCAGGTTCTACAAAGTTATTTACTGTTCTGTGCAATTTTGCAATTCCTGGCAAGTCACCATGAATGTGTGGGCTCACTCTGTTATGAATTCAAGACCATAAGTAATAACATTGTTAAATATTTTTTTGCTATTCTTTTATCTTTCTTAACACTAGTTAGGGTGAATTTTTGAGTGAAGGGGAAGGAGGTGATAAGCATGCTTTGCTCTTTTGCAATAAGCTATGCATATAAAATCATACCAATTAGATCCTAAGGTTCCTTTTAAATCTGTCTGGCTTTTTATGTCATCTTTTGATGGGTAACAGAATTCAAACTTCTCTGAGGCATTCTTTAAGGACATTGTAAACTTTTTCCAGTGTATTTGCACTTAGATGTAAAACAGTGACTCTTCCATATTTATTTAGCAAATCCTTTCTTGTAAACACAAATAATTTGTCTTGTTAATTATATCTGATCTTTTGTGAATGCACACATGACCTGCTTGTTTCAACAGTGCTTGAAAGGAGACTGTCTGGATAGGGGGAAAATCACATGTGAGGTTTGTCTTCTGTCTCGGATTAAGGGCAGTCAGTTCCTAGTGAAGTAAAGAAGAGCAGGAGGATGCACACCTCTAAGCAAAATGTGGCACTACAGATGATGGAATCCTTCCCAGACATGGGCACATCTTATGCTTAGATTAGCCTGGTTGAATTTGAGTACTAAAATTGCTGAAAGTTTTCCATTAAGTTTTTATTTATGTTTGTACTAAACCAGCGTGATTTGGGTCAAAAGGTATTTGCTATGTAATAAAAAAAAAAAAATCTTTGAATATTTGAGATAGATCCATAGGAGAATAAAATCAAGTGATCTCTAACTGACCCATTTCTCTGACCTGAAGAATCTTTTAGCTGTAATAGCTGCTTCTGGTAAGTTTGATAACAGCAGTTGAATCATGGTGAACTTGTGCTACTTAAACCAAAGACCAAAATGTTGGTGCCTGAAGTTTGATTCTTTTGTTTCCTACTGTAATACTTAATGAAAGAACTGCTTGGTACAACTTTGGTTGAGCTGCTGACCTTGTACAATTGTCAGATGAACTTCAGATGGTGAAATCTGTTTGATTTGTTTTGTTTATTTCCCGGCTACATGGCCATGTTTCATTGGCATGGTGATAGTTACTGACTTGCAGCTACCGGGGTTTTGAGCAGCGGGGTTCTGGCCTCTGCATACTATGAGGAGCCTCTCCCAGTTGTTGCTTGGAAAATAATGGTGCATCAAGGCAAAAAGGTCAGTTTTGGCTCTGACCCAAGTGTGAAAGGCATATGGCTTTATGCCATGCTGTGCTACTAAGCAGACATTTACTCAGCTTTGCTATGGGGTTCCTAATATCAGGAGAGCAACTTGCTGTAGAGAATATTCACACATTTAATTTATAGAAAATTTATAGGAAACTTAAAAACTGTGTTCAGTAATATACTTTTTCCTATAAAACTTACACAGGATCAAGCCAAAACTGAAATATACTGATGTTTAAACAGAAACAGGAATAAGTATCCCACACTAGGTTAATTTAATATTACATTCAGATGTTGTGGAATGAAGTGGTGGAGCAGATGGGACAGTGATGAACAATTCCTAATAAAATAAAAAGACAGATGATACTTTTAGCTTATTTATTCTTAAAAGCCATTAGGAATTCGTATGGATAATAGGAAAAGCCCGTTTTTACTCTGGTTCTTCTAAGAGTGAGAATTATACTTGTTCATCTGTCAACCCCCTTCCCTGTAATAATGTCTCTGCTTGCAGTACTCAAGTATCCACGCTAACTCACTGCTAATAAAAGTAATATTAAACTCCTTACTTTATGGTAGGGTTAGGGGAGTAGCATAGCTCTAGTCTGCAGTAAAATTCTGTGGACTGTGCTTTTCCAGTACCTACAGAATGAACCTGTCTGGCAACAGGACAAGGCATATGTATATAAAGGCTGCATCAGCTATTAGGAAAGCTTGGTAACTACTCCACTATTCATTGATCAGACACGTTCATACAAATAAGTCGTCATTTAAAGTAGCTGCAAATTTTTTTTTTATTGAAGGTGAAATTAGCCATACCCCAGATGTCCCTCACCTTTTCTCAGTTTTTCTGTGCAGCATCTAGGTGACCATACATGCTCTCTATGCTTCTCAAATTTTCCAGACTAAGTAAATATCCTGAGGCAGTCATGGCTGCAGTCCTATCATGGAATTGAGGGTGAGAATAATGGAACCAAATTAACAAAAAGCCATCATTAGGAAAGCCACTGGTGGTCAGCCATGATTGAAATAGGCCCAGTCTTTAGGCATATGCTAGTGTTTCAGCATCACCATACCCATGAGAAGTTCTCTTGCTGAAGCTTGGCTTTAAAAGCTTGGAGACACTTTGTAATACAAACCAGAATGAGACAGATAGTGGCAAAGCCAATTTCATGAAGCTTAGAGGGAAGAGATTATTAACAAAAGACAAAACAGCACCCAGGAAAGTTGGATTTCAAGGAGAAAAAAAAAAACAACCTTTTTGGAAGTAGAGGAAACAAAGCAGAAACTTTTCCATATAAAGTGACTATGGAAAATAAAGATCAGAAAGTAAAGTTAAATCTATTTTACTGTTCCTCTGGGGAAAGGATGAAAAGCAAGCAAAATGCTGTTGACATGAATAATGCCTTAAAACTGGAGTAGCTGATAAATGTTCAAGTTCTGTGAACTTGAACAGAATGCAATTGTAAGGTACGTTTCTTTCGTAATCTAAACTCAAGATGTTGAAGAAAATATAGATGTTCATAGTGCCGAGCATCAGTGTGGGGGTTTGGAGAGTTTAAAGATGGTCTCCTTAGAGACCAAGCTGTTTATGAAATTAGGTTCTTACTGATTTTTGGTAAGGAGCTGCAGCTGGGGAGTGACTGTGGTAGGAGCAGAGGCCTTCAGTGTATTTCCCCCAGGGAAGGTTGTTGAGCAGGTTGCTGGTTTTGCGCTGTGCTCTTAGTTCACTAATGGACTAGTTTCCAATGGACTATAGGGCTAGGAGCAACCTTATCTGAGCAATGCTGACATTGCAAAACTATAAGCAAGTGTTATGCCATTTTGTGTTCACTGACTTGCTTGGTTAGGGACTGTCAGCAAAGAAATCTGTGGATGGAGAAATGGTGTTACTGGGATTGAGTCCAGTTGACAGACTTGTGTCACTGCACGTATGCACCTGGGACATAGTTTTGTGTTTGAATGTCTGTACAGTAGAATGAGGTGACTGTCTATGATGATTTTACTTGAGTAATTTTTCAAATGGAAAATTCACTTATGCTGAGTACAGACCAGCTGAACGTGGAAAGAGCTGAGGAACTTAGACACTGGATGGCCTGTAAAGGTTCCCGGCCACACCATAAGACTTGTCTGCAGTGCATGGTTACCTTGAACTATAACTTCAGTTTTGCCATTAGTTGAACTCCCATCTGTATGTTGCATCTTTATGACAATTGATCAGAGAAAGGATGAAGTAACTTCTGTGAACTGACAGGGAGGAGCACAGGAGAGCTGCAAGAGGTGGTGGAAAGTAAATCCTTGTACTGGAAAGGTGTCTACTTTGGAGGCATCTGTTAATAGCTCTCTTAAAGGACAGTCTGTTAGCTATGGAGACACAATATTGCCTTGTGTTATTACCCTCAGAGTCAACAAAATTGTATTTCAGTCTTTATTGTGAAGGATATATGTGTATTCTACTTGAAACAATTCTGAGTTTGAAAGAAATCGAGGTCATGTAGTTCTCCTTAATCCAAATTCTCATTAGAAATAGCTTCCCTGTTGCTTTTTCTTCTATCCTCATGTCATAACTAAATGAAAGAAGTGAGTCATTAGTACATTCTGCTGGTCTTCAATATTCTTTGTGAAAAGTTATGGGGAAAGTAATCAATAAACATTGTTTCTCTTAGTCTTTTGGTTGTAGTGTGATTGCAGTGGAACTGAGAGCACAGATCCATCTTTAATGCTGCTTTTTTCCCAATAGAGCTTATAAGCCAATATGCATTGTTTACTCAGGGGGCCATATATAGCTAATCTTTATGGAAATAAAGGATGAAAATATTCATATCTAGAAACATTTAGCTAACTTTGGTTTTTGCCTAAGTAGGGCAGGTAAACATATCCCTGATAGAGTAAATCACTTGTTTGAAGGATTTTATTATTTTCCCTATTTTTTTCTGCATGTCTTGAACTAAGAAAAATAAATCCATAAAAAGAATACATTAACCTAATATAGGTGCATTGAATATCTGCTGCTACTTTCTGCACAGTATAATTCTCATCTGATTTACTTCAAAACATTGTGATCCCAGCTGTAGAACAGCAACAAATGCAAACTAAAAATACTTGGAATTACTGAGTTAAAAGCTGTCTCTTTTTTAATAGCGTAAAATCATCTGGGACCAGATGGTATAGCACAGTCTCCATCCACATGCTTCAGCAGGAAAGCAACTGATGGTTTTCAAATTCGCCTTTTTAAAACTGGGGTCTATAAAATCCAGGTAAAGGCCAGAGCTATAGGTAAAAGATTCAGGAGCTCAGGCAGGCAGGGACCAGAAGAGCTCAGTCAGTCACCAAATAGAGCAATAAATAATGTGTCTCTGGCATATGGAATCTTATATGGTTCCTCTCACCACCACTACCATCCTGAAAGGAAAAGGTGAGCACACTTTTGTAGTACTTGGGGACTTCTTGCCTGGGAGATGAAAAACAAGAGCTATTTCTGGAAGGAATGACTAAATATTTACTGATCAATAGTAGGTGACACTTTTTCAGCCTTGGTGTCAGTAAATAGTGAGGATGTTCTGAAGAAGCTACCTGTTTAAAAAAGTTTGGACTGAATGTTCAGGAAAGTTATTTAATTGAATTTAAAAGGAAAGATAAATAAGGGGAAGTCTCTAAAGTACGACATTTCCAAAGGACAAGCACTAATAAATTAACAAAACCGTTGAAGTCTGCTGGATGAAGAGCTGCTGGAGCTGAAAGTGGAGGAGGCAGGGAATTTGTTACAGAATCTCTCAAACTCGTCCCGAAAGCATATGAGGATGGCTGCAGCTCTCCCTGGAGCTATGACCCTGACTTATGGGCTTCCCTACTTATTTACTTTCCCTGTTCCCTTCACTTTAATGTAATGTGCTTTCTCTGGATAAGGCAAAAACATTTTCAGAAACTTTATTAGAGCAAGCCAAATGCCTGCAAGGAAAATTCAAAACGAAACATTAAAAAACAAAGCCCCAAAACAAATGGCTGAAGAGAAAAGGCAATTGTCTTGGAGGTGAAGTCATAAAGAAGCCAGGAACAGGTGAACTTCACCTTCTTCAGAGGACCTCTAGACAAGCCCTTCTTCACCCAACTGACTGCTGCTCCACCGTCATTTTTAAGCCCCACAGCTGCCCAGTGGGATGGCTTTCCTTCCCTCCTGCTGCTTTCCTCTTGTGCCTGGCTGCATGCTCCTGTCACCTCTCCCAGGCCAGCACTAGCATTCATTGATCTGGTTAGCCCAGTCGTAACAGTGAAAGACTAGCCTGCAGCTGAATTCCTCCTGCCATCGCTCACCCTGCAGCCAGCAAATGCTAATGCCTGTGCAGGTGAAGAGGAGACCTGGGCCCAGGGTGTCTCTTCCAAAGGGGACATATACTGATGCTGCTGGAAAGTGTTCATAGCCCTGTCCCTTAGGGTGAGCAGGGTAGTTCAACTGTTCTGTGCGTGCTCCTAAAGAGTGATGGGAAAGTAACCTCTCTGCCAAGCTAGCTGGGCAGGTAGCAGGTATGAGAAGACGTGTGGCTGCATTTGTTCTAGCCTGGCACAATTACTTTGCATCTGATCCAGCCTCTTCAGAGTGAAATGATTCACTTTCAAATGACTGTATGAGCAGAAAATGACAAAATGAAAAAATCTGGGTTTAGCTGAGTAATGAGAAGGGTGGAGAAAATCCTGTCTGTAACACCATGGATGATAGTCTTGCTTTTTTTTTTCCTTTATCAGATGGATGGTGATGAAATGCTTACTAATCTGTCAGAGGGGTAGGAAATAGGTAAATGGTTTTAAGACCTCATTTGGTTAATCAATTAAAATGCAGAAGAAAAAGAATCCATGTAGATATACCCACTTGGTCGTTTATCATTGCAAGCACTCCTAACAACCATGCCAAATTCGGGCTTCAGGTTATTCGCTAATAGCCATAGGCAAATGAAATTAGCATATTGGTGAATAAATTAGTCCTAGTCCAGGAGGAAACTTCTGTATCCATAAGAAGCACTGAAGTATAGTGCAAAAGTGCTGATTAGGGGTTTTCCCCCCACACGGTGTGGATAACACAGCAGAGAGAAACTGGCCATGTAGAATGAGCAGAATGTCATCCAGGTGACACCTGTAGGCTGAGAAATGGGAACCTGGCAGGAGAGTATTGGGTTGGAAAGGACAGGGAGAAGGTGCTCAACAGCATTCCTTTTAAAGTGCCTGGCAACTGTTTGGATCTAACATGTAGAAAAGTGCATTATTGTACCAAATCCCCCCCTCAAAAACCCAACAATAAAAAATAAATCACTTCACCTTTGAGTGAAGAAACTAGGGGAATAAGGAGAGAATTCCATAAGCTGCCTGTTTCTTCATGCCTTTCCTGTTGGTAGCATTAGAGACCTGGGTTTCAGCTGTAGATAAAAAGTGACTCCTAGTGTTTGGGGGTGGGTTAGGTGTGTGGGCGAGGAAGGACTCTCGTTAATGCTGTTTTGTTTCACTTGGATTTTTGAGAAGCAATCCTGAAAAGAGTATGCTATGTAGTATCATTGTTTTCCTAATGTAATGCCCAAATTGTAGTGAGGGTAGAAAAGATAATGATGTGCCTAATGGGTAAAAGATGAAGAAGAGGGGAAGGAGAGGGATAAAGCAATGAGATGATACTGTTAGCCCTTGCAAGTACTTCTTGAAGACAGTACTATTCAGAAATTATTCCGTTATGAATATTTGCTGACTTAAGTATTTTTTAAAAAAGAGGAAAAGAGATGACCATAGCCTTTGTGTTGGGAAACTTGTTAGATGTTTGCCAGCAAGTGAGGTCAAACAAGGTAACATGTTTGACAGGCGTAATTCTTCAAATAGTCACAGTGGCATTACTCTCTGCCCATGCGTGGTATTCCCTTGACTTCAAAGGCACTTCCTGTTACCCCTTGCTGGCACTGGTCCTTACTGCCACGCTTGCTCAGGGCAAAAGTCTAAAATAAGGAATAGATGTAAGAGATAGGTATCCTCCTCTTAGTAGATACTGGCCCAAGAGGATGGATAAAGCCTCTCTGATGGGCTTCCTGTTTCTTCCTTAATTGCCAGAACTGTGCATTTGGTGGTTAATGGTTTCTTTATACATAGAGAAGAAGAATGCCAGTCAAAGACTGCTAGACTGGATGACTATGGCACGATCTTATACATAACATAATTTTTTGTTTAGTGTCTCTGGCTTCTGTTTGAGCTACCAGATATCCAGAATGATACTGCTACAGTCACTTAATGTACCATGAAAAATTGCTGTTACATTGAAGAGCTAGGTACAAAAAGGGCTTGGTCTAGCAGTTGTGGTGCAGCGGAGACTGTCTGCCTTGTGTGGGGCCCTGAGAATTTGTTCTGGCATGTTTATATGAGGACTGAGACTACAGGACACTGGAGGCTTTATCTTTGCTCCACAGTGGGTTTTTAGCGGTCTTCCCCTGTCCCCGTCCCCCCCATCACTTCTAATTGGGGATATCTTGAATTTTCATTTTGCTGGGCGTGTGATGACAGCTTTGCTGCAAAAACAAACATTTCTTGTGCAGTGTAGTCCATCACTGTAAGCCACTCAGCGCTGTTGTTGCAGTGATATAAATGGATCTCCATGCAATGAGATAGTGATTAATAGCAGGTAGAGCACAGTGTGCAAAGACGTGGTACTGTATTCTTCGCCCCCCCCAGCAGTTGTCATTTAATGCACTCTATCAGGAGCAGTTTTATATAATAGACATGGGAAGATCCATAAAAGTAACATCTGAGACTGCAGTAGGGCAAGTATTGATTTATTTGTTACAATAAAATTTCTGTCATTACTATGCAATTGCTCTATCTCTGGAAGAATTGATATATGTTGTTGGAAGCTACAGCCCACTGTGCAAAACTTTCCTTCTTTTTTTTTCTGTTCCATAATTTCCTGTAACTCTTCTAAAGAATCATTATTCCTTATTACATAGGCCTGGCATGCCACCTATTTAGATAAATGCTTGAACAAGTGTGCAGTAAATATTCACAGCAGCTCATGTTTCAACTGTATATGCCACTAATTAGATAATTTAGTGGCTCAAATAAATAAACACCGAAATAGAAGCAGACCTGAGAAAACAGTGGAGTAGAATGTACTGTCACTGTCATTCTGATGACCGAGATACCAACTTTTAGTCTGTATCTAGGGGCTCTAATATAATGTGGATGTGAAAAATAAAGAAGCAAAAACAATGAGAGTAGAAAGAAAACCCTAGATTACACCCAGTTACCCAGGTAGAATAACAAAGGGTCACGGAATTTTCAAAATACTGCCTCCCCTGCGTTGCATTTATTTGTCCATACATTTTTGGCACCTTGCTTGCCCAAAGCTCAGGGAACATGCCAAGCTGAGTATACCCAGGATTTCAATATCTAGAGTCCTTTATTCACAGATCTCAAAGTGCTTGTCAAAGGAGAGAAGCATCATTGTCTGTCATTTGACAGAGGAGAAATAGCATGTGGCTCACCCAAGGTCATGGCAGAAAGCTCCTGTGCAAATAAGCTGCTGGGCTTTTCTGCCTGTTTGCCTTTTAATGCAGTGCTTAAAAGCGCTGGCAGGAATCACGGCCTCGCTGTGCTGGGGAATCCCACATGCTAACTCAGATGATGTGGAATTGATGCAAGAGACACAGCAAATGCTTTTTCAATGTCAGAGACCTTTTTTCCAGAATTTTTACCTGTTGATAAGTTTACAGTTTTCCTTATGGTTTCCTTACCGCTTAATTTATCAGCCCTGTGGAATCTTTAAATTAGATTCTACTTAGATTAAACCCATAGATCCTGAAGCTGTTAAGCAATTGAATTATGCAGGATGGATACAATAGGTGGGAGTTTTATTTGGAATATCAGCACAAATCATTGCAATCAATAGTGACAGTACCTGTGTGAAGGCACCTTAGATCCTCAGGTTGGCACAATTCAGTCTTGTTTGTTCTTTGAACACTGTCTGATATGGCAGGTGCATTACTAGCCATATATTGGCTGTCACTTCCATTGCTGTTCCTGATCCTAGTAAGGTCCATTTTTGCTCTTGCAAATTTTCAGAAGTGAGTGTTGGGCAGGGAGGAATTGTAGGTTTTCCAAACTGGTTTATTTTTAATCACCCTTACCTCAATAACTGGCAGTGAGCATCCGAATTGGCTGTTCTCTTCTTGATTGTAGTTTTTGATAAAAACAGCTAGCGATTCCATTGGTCCTAGCATGCTCTCTGTCTAGACTGTGGATTCCCTTGTTTTCTTTCCTCAAAACGTACCTGACGCTTTAAAAAGACCGTATTATGCTTTTTTCGTAAGACCTTGCTTCAAAAGTTAGGTGTGTGGCTGGCATTTGTGTGTCAGCGCCTGCAGCTTTCAGTGACACAGCGATGCATCACCCATTTAACAGTGATGCAGTTCACTCCTTTTTATCAATCAGAACAAAATCATGTTCAAAACCTACTGGAAGGTATTTCACAGGGCTCCAAGCTTCCCTTTTGGGTAACCCCTTTATTCAGTGCAGAGGGTTCAGATACTGAGGTCTCACAGTCTGATACTCACTGGAAGTTTTGATGGTAAAAGCAGTCTTATGTGCTGGGATTAAGGCACTCTGTGGCCAGCAGAGATGGGGATGAGCTTGACTTGAGGGGTGGCTGAGAGCAAGCGAGTTGGACTGGGAGAAGGTGGGGAGTGGCTGTAATATAGCGAGGGACAGCTTTGGCTGGGAAGAGGTGAAGAAGCAGTTGCAGTGCTGTATGAGAAGATCTTGCCATGTGCTGTTCTGTGTCAAGTTAGAGAAGCTGCTTTTGGAAGATCCTTGCATTGAGCTAGTAAAAATGGGGTACTTCAAGGATAGTGTTCCAGGCTTGACTCTGTCTTTTGTCATCTTAAGGGATTTAAGGTGGTTTCAGCATTGATTTTTCATGTCTGAGTTATTCCATGCTGGATTTTCATTATTGCTCAGATAACAAACTACAAATATTTGTGGTTACTAATCAGCTGATGGAAATATGAGGATTGTGTGACTTGGTAGTCGGTTCCATCTGAGGATATTCAGTATCAGCTAGGGTTAGTATCCATCAGCAGCCAAGTGAACGCTCAACAGAGGTCAGTAAACTGCCAACAAGATCTCTTCTAGATTATTCTTTTTCCAGCATCAAGCTGTTTGAACTTTTCTTCATATTTTGCACAAAGAGGCTTGCTAGCACTTTGTCATTTGCAAACTGATCAAAACTGAATCATTTACCAGTCTATAATATTCGTGCCTGTGCTGCTTGATATGAAACCACAAAAATATGTAATAAATAGATAAAAGAAACTATTTGGGCTTTAATTCTCAGCATCCAAGGAATATACTGCTTTTCAGTAGTGAGATAATTTCCAGCTATTCAGAGCTAAGCAGAAATATCATACCACATCACTAAACATCCGTGGTTTATATAAAAATATAGATTTCCTTTAAGTGCTTTACTTAAGTCTTTGGTAAGTCGTATTTACGTTATTATTGTTTATGTTCCGAGAAGTCAGTAGAAGGACAGCATTGTTGCAGTTTATGCGGTTTCATGATTCACACTTGATGAGGTCGCTATCAAATGAGGGAAGAGGAACCACTGACAAGTTTATAGCCATGCTGTACTGTAGGACACATGGCAAGAACACAATAGTGCAGGCAGGTCACTGTGGTTTCAGAATCAGTATTTTATTTTCCCAAACATGTTTTTGTTTTAATCTGCTAAAACCGGCCCACCCAGAAGGGCATTGTTTTTACCTGAAGTTTGACTTTGCCATGGCTTGAATATATCACCACCTCACAGCTAATAATGCTTGGGATTTGTGAGGTTCAGCGTTTTGCAGAGACTTCAGTCAAATCCTCAATAGAGTGCAACTGATCCTAAATTAAAGTGCCAGCAGAAGAAAAGGGGACCATAAAAAGTAACGATGGTGAATGGTGCAAGAGGTAAGTATCTGGTTCTTATGATGATGTAATTGGGCAGATCCAGGTTACTAGAGTTTTGACTCTGACCTTCCTGATGCAGACTTTTTCCCTTCAGTGGCAGGAGTTTGTTTATTGCATTGTGACATTCTGTCTGCTTTGTACAAATTTCAAGAAAGTACTCGGGAATCTCAAGGAGGACAAACCAAAGTGATGTAGGGGACATGGCCAGAACAGATGCCACTGGCACAGCAACAATCATCATGTGCAACAACTTCTTTTGGATCAAAGCTGTTTCTGCCAGTTGGAACTACTTTTGTTTGTTACGTATCAGTTAAAGGTAATATTTTTCTTGGGGAGAGGACTGTTACCCTGTTGAAGGCACCAGTTTGGATATCTGTGTGCTATTTTGGGGTTTGTGTTGACCTGTGTGTCAGCGTTAAGGTAACAGTTGTGAGTTTCAGTTTTTCCACCTGCACAAGGTCGATAGGAACCAGCTATGCTGGTGGGTGAAGGATGCAGTAGTGATGATGATCGTTTCATGGAAACAACTGTGAGATATCCCTTGTAGTGAATCTCTCATTTCTCTGTGGGTTAAGTATGGTCTGCTGATGTTTCTCACTCCTTTTTGATGTCTTGGTTGTGCAGTGCTGGACTACAGAGGAAACTTGTAGCATGTCCAGCTGTACTGCTCTACAAAATACTTGCTTTTGTGTGTACTTCAAAAACTCACTCGTTACATTTTTTTAAGCCTTTGCAAGGGTCTACGGAGCTGAAGTCTTATGCTGGAAAACTCCATTCAGAGTATGCTGTAAATTCCTGTTCAGATAGAAGTGCTGCTTTGAGCATCTCCAGGGAGGATGAGGATAGTTTCTTAACTTCTTTCTAAAAATTTCTGTAGGTGTATTGGTGACATTTCACAAGACTGATAAATCAAAGCAAGGATGCCAGGAAATTAATTTTAATCAGATGAAATCTAAAGTACTCTGAAGTTTGTTTCTACCAGCTTTACTGAGTTTTGGCTCAAACTACGTTAGAAATCTCAGGTAGTTCAGAGTAGAGAATACAAAACTGCTTGTAGATAGAGCCTGAACTTCTTTCGGAACTATCCATTGATCCCTGTTTCCATGAACAAGAAAGGAAAAGACAAGAAATTAGTATCATGATAACTTAATAAAAGCAGGGCTATATCATGCAGTGCTCGGTCTGTCCAGCATTAGGCTTTTAGGTAACACACACCAACAGGAAAGACAGAGCGGTTATTAAATGCTAGCCAGAGGTCAGGCTTACCCCGAGCTGTGGGAAGAGAAAGAGCAGCATTTGCTTGTCTGGCTTTTGTTGTCGTATTTGAGAGAGGGAGGCAGGGTCATTCAGCCCTACTTTGCTAGACCAAAAACTGAAGGCATGTGAAATCAAGCCAGTTCTTGAAAATATCTTCCTTTTGGCTTGTTACAACAAGATACATCAATGTGTTTATTATCGCTTGGATGCTTAGGGATCACTGAGTAGGGAGTTTTATCTTAGATTGAGTTCACAGGGCTTGGACTCTGCTCTTTGAGCTGGTGTCAGAAGCACTGTGCAGAGCTGAAGAGAACCATGATCATTTCAATATTTTTCAGCTTTCCCATTTGATATCTCCCTCTCGTCTTTGAGGTTGTTTTCCTCTACTTCATATAGAGAAAAACTTAAATACATATTTTTCTAAGATTGCTGTCTAAATTTTCCTTAAGTTAAACCATGTGTTTTGTTGGAAAATTTAGATGTTTATCTGTGTTTCTGAGTTTTTTTTCTTTCCCTTTTATACTTTTACCCTCTCCTTAGGGACCAACAGAGCAAAACACCAATGTCTCATCCAGACAAGGATAGAAGGACAAGAGATAAAGCAGGGTTATATTTGCTCTCAGGAAAGTTTGACTCCTGTGTGCAGAGCGCTCTCTGTGTGGAGGAAGAGCAGTGAATGCAGAGCCATGCATGTCAGCTCCACGGGGACCACTGCAGTGAAGCTCCTTTTCTTTCTCCTCTAGGAAAAGCGGACAAAGTTGATGTAGGCAGCAGCAGAAGTAGTTGCCATCTCTAAAAGGATTAGAGCTCTTAAAATCTCCTTTATTGAATGCTTGCCATTCTACCACAGGAAATAAAGGGCCCTATTCTTGTTTTTGGTGACTGTGAATTTGGCACTTTCCAAGAGCACTCTGTAATTTCAGTTTTGAATAACTGGGTGTATTGTTAGAACAAGGAGGAACATATAGTATGCAACAGACCAAGAACAGAGCAACAGGTGATATTTTCACACTGAATTTCCCATTTCCAGGCACAGTACTTCTGGGAGTTGTCATAAGCATCATCTGCATAGCCATTTAGGGACAGTGCTTCCCCAGGAGGAAAGCGCCAGGTCTCCACTAACCGAGAGCATCTACCCCCCTCCTCCTTCAAAGGGTATTGATGAATCGGAAATGAGATCTGCTCTGTCTCACTAGTGTGTGTCAGGAGGACGTGAGCAATCGTAACCCAGTCTTATCTTGGGCTGTTCCCTGTCACCTGAGGTTTCTTACACTCTAAAAGCAACACTACAATTCTGTCCGTTTTTTAACCTAAGACTCATCCAGGAATCCTAAATCATGGTAGGTGGTAAATGTAAAAAATGTCTACGTAACTTGAGCGACTGTTTCATCTTATGTTTCAAGATTAAACAACCCTTCTTCCACACCAACTCAAACACCATATTCTTGGCTTTTAAGAAAAATGTCATTCCAGGAAAACTAATTTTTTCAGCTGTGTATCCATCCAGCCAGTAAGTTCTGTCTGTTCAGCTTTTATAAGCAGGTTCACATGGATTTCCAGAACAAAACAGCTATAAACTGTGGTGACAACACAGAACAAGACCTACATTTAGACCCTGGGTAAATGGGTGCCATTCAGCTCCGTGGCGTCGTTTGCATTGGGTTGGAATATTAAAAGTTAACGTCTGAGAAACATGTAGCTCACTAGTGGTGTAGCTTGGGGGATTATTAGGGAGGATATTAATTTAAGTAGCTCAAGACTTGATCCAGGGAGAGGTGACTTAAAAGGAGTTGGGAAGAGAGCAAGCAGGAACCTAGCACTGCTGGAGAAAATGAAGAAACAGCTGGAGAACAGGGCCAGCCTCACATTTATTGTGCACGGTGGTGGTGCGGCATCAGGAAAAAGTCAGGCAATAATCTCCTATTCAGCCTGTGGGATGTATTTCCTGCTTCCAAAACCGGTGGTGTGATTGTCACTGAAATGATCGTTCTTGTACAACAGATAATCCTGTAGTTTGGGTGGCAGAAGCTTTTACTCTGCTTTGGAGGATAGAAATAGTAGAGTGAAACCGAACTTCATTGCAAAAAAGAAAGGGGGGGGAGTAAATTAGTCTCGCTCCACTGCAGCAAGTCATGCTACAGAGCTTTACACTATCTGAGGAATGGGCTTGTGTAGGGATAAAATGATGGGAGTATTATCATTCTGCCTTAAACTGCTGTGAAAGGAAGATTTTGTTTATTGGAAATTTATGGTAGCATATATAGGATGTTTATGTGAACAGCAGAAAGAAAAGATGTGTTCTGTAGTACCCTGACTGTGTGTTCTTGCTAGGCTTAGCTTAATTTTCCTGTGACTGAATTTTAATTTCAGTTTATTTCTCCTCCAAATATCTATTCTCCCTCGCTTCTGCTTGTTACTGCATTAACAGTGTTGTGCTGCATTGCAAGAAATGCCTTTTTGGCTAGTCTGTCTGCGAAGGACTGTGTCCAGAAGAACAGGGCAAGTCACATGCAGAGCATAAAAATGCTGTGGAGATTGATGAGCGCCAGCACATGGAGATGTACATATATAAAGACAGGAAAAAGGAGGCGGAGCAAAAAAATTTGAACTTTGGTCAGTTATGAGAACCGGCCCTGTAATGCTTTTTGAAGCTCTTTGCATCTGTATCTTTGATTTGCTGTAAAGAGTAATGTACTTATGGATTGTGTCATCTCCCAGGGGACATCCTGACCCTTCTCACCTCTCCTTATCGTAGGCGTAAGTAGCTGTGGGGGAGGCAAATTGTGCTTTGTCCTTCCCCAAAGGGTGTGTGCAGGGATGGAGTCCGGCAGACTGCAAAAAGTCCTGCAAAATTCATTTACTGGCCCTCCATGGGGCTGTCAAGGATTTCATCTGGGCTGTGTGGTTGTGGATGCTGCACCTTGTGTGTAGCCTGGGCTGGGGCGAGGGCACGGCTGGAGGCTGAACTTGGTCCCTGCGGGGTGAAGCAAGGCAATGCTGCCTGTAGCGCTTTTGGATTAAACTCGACCCATGGGTACTTTGTTGAAATGTGTACACATTTATTACTAAATCCTTATGTATATTTTATACCTCTCTTCCCCTTGATTCAAATGTCCTGATGAATATTTATTACATCCATATTTGGTTGTCTGAAATAAAATCTTTATTATTTACATATCCTTTTTTAATTACATATCCTTATTTACATATGCAGCTTTATTATTAATGGACTTATACAACTTTTAAACTAGAGACAAAACCTTTGACTAGAAGGGTGCTTAAATGCAAAAGTTTACATTGCTAATATCTGCCAGAAAAAGTAAAGAACAAACTTATGTCTATAATCTGGCAAGTTCAGGAAAAGGCATCTTTCTAATGTCCTATTTCTGTTCTCTTTTTCCTCATGATGAATTTAAAATATAGAAGGTTGGCATGTGGAAAAAAAAATGTGAATTTCTGCATCTGATCTAGATCTACACAATGAATATCTAAGAAGCAAGCAATTTGTCAGGAGTTCTCAGACTAAAGTTCCTATAGCACGTGGCTTGTAGCGAACAGTGATTTACAATTCCCTGTGAAAGCTTTTCTGGGCTGAAAAGCTAATAGATGATGTTGCTATTTAAGTGCTAAGAGAATGTTTTCAGCCCTCAGAGGTTAGGATCAAATAAAAAGTTGTGTTCCCTGAACACACAGGAGAGAGATTATATCCTGAACTGGTCTGTCCCTGTTATTTATCTGTTTGAATTCATTGAAAAATAAGTGTTTTCATCAGGGAAACACTTTATTTTAGTGTGAAGAGTCATTGAACACATACATCTGCCTTGGAACGAAATTAGCTGCAAAGGTATATTGTCAAACATTCATGCAGAGTCCAAAAATGCTCATTATTCTTCTTTGATTCTACAAAGCTGACATAGGTTTTCCATATTAATACCCACGCAGCTACCTGGTGAATGAGAAATGGATTTAATGCCTTAGAGATGTGACCGTTCCTTGAGGACTTTTGGAGCCTGTCTTGATATGGGGTCTTAAGCACAATTTATGAATTCTGGTTGAAGTTATGAAGTTGCTGGTATGAAAAATGGTGGCATCTTGGATTGCTGCAGATAGTGAATCCATCATTTTCTTCCTAGGTCTGTCACATACTCCAGTATAATGACCGCGGAGAGTCACTCATCTTGATGCCTGGGTTCTGAATGACGAGTCAGGAGAACGAATTTTCTGCTGTAACATCAGCAGAGGGAAATAAGGACTTTGGTAGTTGCTTGGACAGAAGCAAGGGGATGAAATGTGTCTTGAAAAAAGTCATGGAGGAACAAGTAACACAGACATTGCTCTGAGGATGGGAAAGATGATTTCTTAAAAGAAAAACCCAGCCTAATGGCAGGACCCAGAGTAGGCCAGGGAAAGTTGGCAGTTTGGACTGAAAAACTATTTCTGAAAAGAAGCCATGAGACAGCAGAAAAAAATCCTCATCAGCTAATGAGCTCAGATTCCTGTCCAAGGAATTCTCCAAAGTGATGAGGAACCCGAGAGGAGGAAATAAATCTAAGCATCATTATTTTTGTTTATGTATCTTTAGACTTCATGATAAGTGACAAGGATATTTTGTACTTAGACATTCATGCAGATATGTGAAGGATCCTTTTGTTTAGAGTTTGCAACTTCTAATATTAAAATCCTCTGGCTGGAGAGGATCCCCTTGATTAATAAGCACTCGCAGATGATGCTTTACTTTCTCTCCCAGCAGTGAGTTTATATTCTCTTTTTCACTGTTAGTGTAAAGGTGATCACTTTTTGCCAGTCAACATTGAGGAGCAAAGGACAGAGAGCAATGGAGCGTGGTTTGGATTTGCTTCGAGAGCCCCTTACAATTGTTTTTGACAGTTGCAACTCTGGTCTGAACTATGCCTCTTGCATCTGAAATCGAAGAACTTCCCCATGCTTCAGAGGTGTTTGGGTTTTGTTTCCTATATCTGTCCATTTAACCCAGACTGTGTAGATTTGAAATGTTTGGATGTGAACTTTCCACAAATTCAAAACCTCTGCAGAAGTGAAGGAGGCAGAGTGTGATGAGAGGAGGATGAGGAGAGGAGGCAGATGCAGTGTCTGTTCTATCTTAGGTCCTGTCCCAGCTGTTCTGTTACACCATGGTATCTTGTTCAAATATTTTAGATGAAGAAGTTACCATTTTCCTGGGATAATCAGTGTGCAGACTCTTCTGCCTCCCTCTTTGCTTCTGCTCAGTCAGATCCCACTTTACTCCGTAGCCCTATGGTCCAGATGGCAATTTTTGGGCTGCATTTATATGTTGTGAAGTAATAAAGAGTCAGGTCCTTCATTCCTGCTCAACCATGCATTTCAGGATGCAAAAGGATTTGTGTGGATGGGTTTTGCTGCTTTTCCAGCCCATCCTGTGTGGAGGGGTGCATGGACAGCAGAGCTTTGCCTCACCTTGCTGCACATCTGCAGCTCAGCCATGGCACTTGTCTCCATGTGTCCTGCTGGCACTGGGGCCAAGCCCGGCTCCTGCTCCGCATCAGCTGCTGTAGGCAATGGCTTGGAGAAACTGTTTGCTGGCTGCTGAGGGATGGCTGAAGAGCAGAGGTAGTTTGCAAGGGTATGAGTCAGTGATGCTGCAGTGCATGGAGATCCTGGAGTAACTGGGTCCTTTTGGTAACGGAGGCTGGATTGTGTCCCTGTGTGCCCATGTGTCCCCCAGGACAGCGTGTGCTGGGTGGTGTGTGTGCGGAAGTGGAGTTGTTCATGGAGCAGCATAGCCTGACACTGTGCTGAGATGGGCAAAGCCTTCATTACACACGTAGGTTCATTTTTTCACATTGGAGCTAGTGTTCCTTTTCTTTGCAAGTTAAACTGCATTGAGTGCCCATGAGAGGACTTGCAAGGTGTTTTTGAACTTGAGCAATGAGAGACCTCCAGCATAGGGTGTCAAACATAGTTCCTGCCACTTCATTTCTCCTCAGTGACAGTAGAGGGGAAAGCAGTTGAACACACAATGCAGAATCACTTTCTGCTGTCTCTGCAAGATATCGCTTTAAAATTAGGTGAGATGCATTGATTTGAGAATGCCAGGAGTAGGGGCCAGATGAGGTGGAAAGAGATGCTACTTGCTCTCTTACAAAGCTATTTACTGACCAGCTATTTTCGTCTTTTGTATTACTGAGAAATTCATACATTGTGTTGGCCTTTTGTATACAGCTCTCAACAAGCATCTCTTTGTCAGCCTTACAAAGGGCAATAAACTCTGTGTTGCAAATAAGCCTCAGTAACTGCTGGACATTATGACTAATTGTAATGCAGCATATATCCTTGAGGACTATAAACCTATATTAAAAGACAATGGTTGAGAGAAAAGCTATTGAATTGAGATAGTACTCATGTAACCCCATGGGGGCTCAACAGACAACAAGGAGGCCATTGATACAAGCTCTAATACAAAAAGCCACATAGACAGAGAGTCATCCAAACCAGTATGGTGTGTGGATGACCACATAGTTCAGTTTAATGCTGCTTTTGTTGTGTTCTCACTTAGAGGCAGACAACACACACTGGAACATCAGAATTAGTTCTGTTTAGATTGCTGTGGAAGGAACAAAGGGGCAAATGAGAAAATTAATGGAGCAGTGCCCCCCTCACCTTCTCTTGTTGTGTACTAAGGCTTCTGAAATCTGTCCCAGTCCCAGGGTAAATTCTATAATGCAAGTGAAAGAAAGCAGACAATCGTCTTTTTTTTTTTTTTTTTTTTTTTTTT
>Ga0065711_1003018_pt1 | contig 30225 bp, 11 predicted proteins | sample Hoacrofraction12_FD_59098 | JGI IMG/M metagenome (GOLD analysis project Ga0065711, IMG submission 59098) | Hoatzin crop microbial communities from Cojedes, Venezuela - Epithelial fraction 12 v2 (version 2) | ecosystem: Host-associated > Birds > Digestive system > Esophagus > Crop | place...
CTTCTCTGGAGATATTCAAGACCTGCCTGGACAAGGTCCTGTGCAGCCTGCTGTAGGTGACCCTGCTTCGGCAGGAGGGTTGGACTAGATGACCCACAGAGGTCCCTTCCAACCTCTAACATTCGGTGATTCTGTGAAATCTCCACTGTTCCAACTTCTACAAAAGCGCTGAGAATGTTGTTTTTAGAACCTGAGACAACTATGTTCTATTTCCTGGGACCATCTGTAGTGTTAATGGCAAATGATGAATATTAAACTATTCCTTATGATAGATTTGCAGACTGCTGAAAATACAGTTTTCAAATCTGCTTTTATGAGATTGGAATAGTGCAAGGAAATTGGTCTATAGCTTAGTGCTGGAACGAGTTACAGCTCAAGTTATAATTTCTGTTGATTGACACTAGTGAATTTATCTATTGACTTTCAATAAGTGGTCTGCCTATAGACTAGAGAAATATGTCATTTTCACTCATAACAGCTGAAACTTGGCAATCCAGGATAAGTAAGAAATAAAGAAGTTTCCAGTAATGGGAACCAGCTTTAGAACTGTGGTTTGACAAGTAATTACTATAGCCATTTTCCTGTGAACTTTAAGATTCAAAGGAAAATTGTATCTCTATATTTGCTTGAGGGAAGTGTAGTTCAGACAACATTACAGACCTCAAGAAATGTCCAGAAGCTTGTCTGATTTTATTCTGGCTGTATCAGTCAGCCCAAGCAAAGATACTACATCTCTACAAACTTGCCTGGCTTACACACTTACACCGTCCTGGGTGAAGCAACATTACTGTTGTTAATCACAGAATCACAGAAGGGTAGGAGTTGGAAAGGACCTCTGTGGGTCATCTAGTCCAACCCCCTGTTAAGCTACATCCCTGTATGTAAAATGCACTTTTTCAGGTAATGGAGATCACATAATTAACTATAATATTCTCTGCATTTCAACCCTAGAAGAATCAGCATGAATGAGCTTACACTGATTTTCATGAAGTCAGATGGTTATTACAACCAGTATTGGAGCTAACGAGTTCACTATTTTGTTGGGGTTTGTATGTTATATTGCAGGTGTTTTACAGATGTATATAAAGTGAAGTCTTTCTATATCTGCCTACTGGTGTCACAGTATTATACTTAAGGATTAAAAACTACTAATAAAGCTTCATTCAGTAGAGTTCCCTATTTTCATATTCAAGTAACTGATAATAGAATTTGACACAATTTCTTTTAGCTTGTGCATACTGAAGGTAAGGGACATTATGTGCTGTTAAAGGCAATAGCAAAAATAATTTGTGGTCCTGCTTGCTCAAGGCAAAGACAATGTTACCTTTGTCAGCTTGTTTTCTATGAGACAGCTACATTTATAGGATATAATGGTAGTAGCAGGTTTCTGGAGTAAGTTACTACAGTGTTCTTAGTGAAGTGTGCTGGAGAAGATAATTGAACATTATGAAGATTCACCTGTAGGGGTTCATTTTGTCCCTTTCTCATGTCTCTGTGAGATTAGCTTTGACTTTGTAAACTGGGTAAGAGTGGAATCTTGTCGAAAATGTTGCATGGGGTGTCTTGTTTAGACACTTGAATGTTTTTGATTCTGTTGCAGCCCTTCCACTGAACCAGATGTCTTCCCAGCCTTCTCTAGTTTTGTTGTGGACTTTTGAACAACTCTTGAAATAAAGATGAGCAGTTGGTGGTCTTTTCTTCCTTGCTGCTAATCTGTGAACAGTGAAAGCAACTTTTTCTTAACAATGCACATCTCAGATCTTTGTAGGCGCCTTTTTGCCAGTCAAAGCAGCAGTCCTTTGTTAGCCTGATATCTTTTGCCCACCGCTGATGAAGACTAGTGAAATATGAACCAACTGGTAGAGCCCAAAGTTATCCATAATGCTATATCAGGGATGAACGACCACTTGAATGGCTTTGATGATCGTTTCACTCACAGCTATATGGATGGTCTTCTGATGTTCTGAAATAAGTTCTTCTGCTGCTCTCCTCTGCATATCTTGCATGTGGTCCATTATCCTTCTGACTTGTTTGTTTTCCTGTAGTTTCCCCCGCAACATATGCTTATTAGCATAGGAATTGTTAAATACTTGCATTAGTCACACATGAAGTATATCATGTTTTGCGGTTCAAACTGTGACTTCTATTATGAACAGCTTACAGGATGGTTTAAAAAAGAAACCATAGGCTGATTTTTAAGCCAGTGAAGCCATTACATTTGGACACATTGCCACGGTGGAGTCCTAGCAGCACTTAAAGAAATAAGTAGCTTGTAAGCTGGAGTGCTCAGCATTTAGGGGAGTGTGTGATCTGTGGCTTGCAGGGACTCTGACTCCCCAAAGATTCAGACTCTTCAAACACTAAAGCAGTCCAGCTGGTGGTCTAGCCTTCATGTGCAGTGATGCTTTTTACTGATGTTACTGGAGAAATCATCCCTTTGGCATTTGATATGTGTAGAAAAACTGTTGATGAAAGGGTGCATTTCTAGTTTGTTTTTTTTTTTTTTTAAATAGAGAGCATGCTAATTTCAGCCTTTCTTGTGAAATCCATCTTCAAACAGAGAGAATCTTTCCTTTTACTTCCGACCCATTTATCTTGATGATATGTAGTTGTTATTGTCTGGGAGAAAAGAATATACTAAAACTTGTAAAGTGGCTAAAACCACTAGGATGCCAATTTAACCTTTCATGACATTTATATTGTTGTGTGTTTGTAGATGTTACCATCCTGATTTAGGAAAGGAGCAAGAAATAAAGCTATTTGGAAAGGCTGACAACAAGCTAATGGATAAAACAAAACCTCTTAGATGGAATTAGTCCATTGAGAGAGATAGTTTTATGTCTTGGACAGCAGGGTCTTATTATTAGTTAGCATATAGTGTCCAAAATAACCTATAGTCAGATTTTGAGCTATATAGAGTGGTTTGGGTAATTTTGACTGCTTGAACTAATATCAACAAAAGAAAAAGAAAACAAAAGTAAAATAGAATGATTTTTTTTTCCTTAAAGTGAAGGAAAGGTAAGAATATGTCATAAACATTCCTCCTTTCCTGTCCTAGTTCTGTAGTTCAGAAAGGAGGGAGGCAAAAGAAAGAAGCTGAAATAATGATTAGTAATTTGAATAAACTTTATTTCTTCCTTTTATCTAACATCATGTCTTCGGTAGTTGTAATTTATAGATAACTGCATGCAGCATAAAGAGAAGCTAAAGTAATTATTTGTTATTTTCTTGGCTCTAGTTATGCAATTGTTCATGATGCCGGCTATTATGAGGACAGTGATGTATTAGTTCCAGGAATTGTGTCCTGCAGCAAAATTGCTGTCAGCCACTGTGAAAGCTGTTTGAAGGTGCAGAGTGTTATCATTCAAAATCACTGCATGAACTTCTCCAGTAGGGATTTCATATTTGTGTTCAAATTAGAGAGGGAAGGTCAGTGCTCAGTTGTTGCCACCAGAGGTCTTCAAAGAACATATTATAGATGTTTTTCCAGTGGTTGAAAATGAGAGGTGCGTCTTGCAGTCACCACTAAGAGAAGCAGTTGAGAGTAATTTGCTCAAGTGCTGCAAGTCATTATTTGTCTGACACACAGAGTTTGTGCCTGACAGCTGCTGGAAAACAGTAACAGCTCTGCTTGCTTTGTGTGTCTGTCTGGCTGGGTTGTTTTCTATGCTGCTGCTTGGTGAGGTAGAGATTTTGATAGTGATGTGTTAACAAGAGTTTCTGTTTATTTCTTTAACTTATGTAAAAAGAAGGCAAGATTTCAGCAAGCAAAATTTTGTCTTCCCTCAGGGGCCAGCTGAGGGATGCTGTGGGCAGAAGCGAGTGGAGAGGATGGAGGTGCCGAGGGTGACTTTGCCCTGCAGGCACCCTCCCTTGTGGAGGAGGCTCTCCCAAGCCGGGCCCTCCTATGTGCACCACTTCTCACAGTCCTCCCAGTGCAGAGCCTGGCTGGCCCTTCTCGCTGGTCAAGATTTCCCTAGCCTTGAGCTGTAGTCCCCTCTCTGGGTTAGGGTGCATAGGCTGGTATTTTGGATCTACCTTCCTGAATACCTTAGGACAAACATATTTCTTGGGCTCCCTTTGTACCTTATTCCCATGCTTAAGGAACAGAAAATATTTCTGGCAAAAAGTAATTAATTTTTAAAAGCAAGATTTTTCTCTTTTTATTGGCTTTATATTAGCGTGTGGTGACCTTTTACAGCATGATAATGCAAGGAAGAGACAATTTTGGTTCTGTTATGAAATAAATTCCCAATGAAATTGTAGGACTTTTAAGCTTGTCTGAATAAAGTCAATATATCTATTGAAAGAAAGCATTAGAATGTGGAAAAGACTTACTGGTTAGCATGTATTCATAAAATACCAGTAATGTCTTCATGAGAGGAAACTCCAACAGATTTATTTATGTTTTTTTTCATTGCTAATGAATGAAAAAGCAACAGGGAATGAACTAGGGAGTGTGATGTTTCTGTTCTCCATTTGCTATCTTTCTAGCTGAAAATGGTCATTATTTTGGCTGTGAATGCAATAGGGTATGGCTGAGAGTTTATTAGAGGGATAAGGGAGAAAAAAGGTACGGAGCCTAGAAACTGCTGTGATCAGTAATGTGCATATCCAGGAGAAGAGGAGAACAGCAGTGCTAAGCTCCCGTTCTGTTACAGATGAGAACAACCTGCTTCTTACCTCTCCCACCTGCCAAAGCCTGCTTGAGTCCTGTTAAAGCCGGAGAAATGTCACCTGTGGTGGTGGATCCACCACGAGGAGGAATTTTTAGCAACTTGGAATGAAATAAAAAGAAATGCAAGATGGACAAAATCTTCCACTTTCATTGAAACCCCTATTTGACTGGCTCCATTCAACGTTCACTCTGACACCTGGTGACTGTTGAACATGTCTGGGCATAGGGCATGGCTGTCTCTATTGTCATAATGGTCTTCTGTTTTAATTTTGTTAAAGAAATGCTCTTCTAAGCCAGTACCTCCCAAATACAAATTATTTGCTTCATATGAGGCTTTGATGCTATCACAGGGTGACAATTTTACTGGCTGTTTTTTGGAATTTGGGAGCTTTTATATGCCACTTACATGGGTTGTTGCTAGTATAATGAAAGCCTTAGAGGGAGCATAAGCCTCCAGCTATAGAACTGGCATATTTTGGAGTTGGATGTAGTTCCTGACAAAGAGAAAAGCCAAGCAAGCTATCATATTGCAGCTGAAATTTTTGGAAACAGTTTTCAATGCAGGTTTGGGGAGAGTTTCTTACAGACCAGGCGGTTAATGAAAATACTAAGTCAGCATATTTCATGTCATCCATAAAGCATTAGAAAACCCAAACACTTTGTGTTTAGTGCTGTATACTTAGAGACTTGATAAATGTGACATCAATAAATTTTTGTTGTTTCAGGAAAAAGAAAAAAACAACAAGAAAAACATTATGGCTTGTCTAGAGGGCAGCAATGAAAAGTGGACAGTTAATAGGCACCTGGTGTATTTGGTTTGATCTATTTTTATTTTGAGAAGAGAATTTGTTATTATTCAGCAGCAACTCTGAGACTTCTGTATTGTTTAAAATTTCACATCGCACTGGTGAAGTCCTTTCTTCTTGTGGAACACACTTTGAGTTATCTTGGTAAGACCATTCCTTAGCTTGCTCTGCTAAGCAAAAACCAGGTCAGTCTCTGATATGGTAAATGAAATCTCAGATCCACTAATACCAGAGCCATATTGTGCAAATGTGTCTTCTGAGCACATCTTCAGAGTCTGTCTGTATAGGATTTATCAGTAACAATCAGACACCGACCTTTTCCCTGTGGCAGATTTTCAGACAGCTGTGACTGCTAACAGTTCTCCGAAATAATCAAAATTTACAATAGCTTTTAATTGCATGTAATATTTGAGTGGCATGCTGTAAGAAAATATTAGTTCAACTTGCCTGCACCAATACTGCTGAAAACAATCTGGGTTCTGGTGGTTGTTTTTTTTTTTTTGTGATAATTTCTGTTACATACATCAGTAAAACCAGTGAGTAAATGATATACTAAAGTTGGGGTCAGAACATCATAAAAAATATTCACATTCAAATAGAAAAAAGTATTGAAAGGCTGCAGAATGTCAGGTTTTAGATGTATCTGATTTGATAGAAACTCTTAATCAAGTTTTGTAATCATGTAGTTAGGCATAAGACGCGCAAAACCAGTGGATATTCAAAAAAGCGTAGGTTGAAGCAGGTCGCATCTTCCTTTTTTTTTCTGTTCTTGGCTCTAAAAGAGTTAGCTGGTGGGTGTAAGGATGGAAGAAAGACATTCTGAAATATGTTGCTCTTACAGTATTTTAGCCTCTAGAAACCAGGCTTATGTGATCGTAGTCAGTATGTGTGTCCAGATAACAAAGGTATGAAGGGGTTGAAATAAGGAAGACAATTAAATTAGTTCATCTTCTGTGAAAACAGTAAGTTCAGTAGAAGACAGAGAAACTAGAAGTGCAAGAACTGAGTAAAAGTTTTCAGTTTTTAGGAAAGACCAGCCTTAGGAATACTCCAAATCTTTAAAAGGAATGTCTTAGACACCCAAATCAATCATCAGTCAAATGCAAAGCATAATCTGTATTTTATTAAGCTTGGACAGTTCAGATTGCCACGGTATTCTTCAGTTTTTTATCAACAACAAATAATAATCCATTTGTATTCCTTTATGGACAGAGCTATAAATCCAAGAAACTACTGTAGTCTCATATGATGTGAAGTTATTTAAATCCTGTGCCATGTTTTGAACACCCGTATGTAGCCATGGCAGACTAATAAAGCTCGACATCCTTGTGGTCCTCTCTCTGAGGACTGATGTGCAGGTTAAATTATAAGAGATGCTGATAGGGGGCTGCATACATCTTCGTACATCCATTTGTTTAAGAACTGACATTTTTGTTTTCAACAAGGAAGAACACTCTGAACGGAAGCAAGTTTATTGATAATATACATTTCTTCAGTAGAGTAAGGAAATCTTATTGCTAAAATGAATTCAGGAGTTTTGCCCTCCTTCTGTTGGGAAATGGTTTCGGAACATGTTTCTCTGATAAATGAAGAACGTTGTTTTAATTTTAAGACTTAATTAATGCACAGTTAGTTTATGCAGATTTTTTCCGTTGCAGGGTATGATCTTGTAAAATGCTGAGTGCTGCCTGTGAGAAGCCAGGCAGGTCCAACTTCCTTAACTGAATGACGTCCAAAGAAGCAGCAAATACAGAAATGGAAAAAGAATCTGATTGACATAGAAAGGTATATCTTGGAAGTCAGAAAGGGTAGAAATGAAATGAAACTTGTGAGAGGTTAAGCTAAATTTAGCCTTATAAAGGAAATTAAAGCAAATAATATTTTTTTTTCCTCATATATATGTGGAAAAAGAACAAGGAAAGAGCAAGTGAGAATGTTGGGAATCAAGGGTGGACCAAGACTGAAGACACTCTGGACAGGATATAGTGCTTGAATACCTTTCTTTGCAAAAAGGAATCTGACCAAATATTAAGATGAAGATGGACTAGTAAAGACATGGAGGAGGGCATGAATTTTACCAGTGTGTGAGTCAAAGAGGTGCTTGACTGCCTGAGGAGAAGGAGGGAACCTGACTAGCTCCATTCCACAAAACTGAGGGATATTGGATTATTTGTTTCCAGCAGCATTATTTCGGTCTTGCACCCCAGGACTAGAAAAATGCAGTATCCAGATAAAAATGAAGAGTTGAGAAGTGGTTCAGGTGATTACAGACTTGTTATATTATTTCAATATTACTTTTTAAGAAGAATTATGAAGTGGATAATGATTGAAGACAAATAGATCATAATTCACCACATTTGCTGTTTACCGAATGTAGATCATATTGTACTAGCTTAGTGCTTTTCATGTTGAAGTGATTCACTGAAAACAAGAAGCCTGCCTACATTTCACTGAAGTGTTTGATATAGTAATAACTGTGATATTATTAATTAAACCAGAGTAGAAGGAGGTTAGTGTAGGAATTGTAAGACTTAGACTTATGTTACCATTGCTAAAAATGAGCTTAATGTGCTGATAGGATCTCTGAAATTACTATTTGGTCTGAAGGACTTTCTCAAAGGACATATCTTATGGTCAGTGTCATTTAATGTTTTCATTAATGATTATGACTGGAGGGCAGAAGAATTCTAATATTATTTTTGAGACAAAATTGGGAGGAATTATTAATATAAGAACCGGTACATGACACAGGAAATACTTAATGTATTTGAGTACTGGAGTTCCAGAAATAAGACAAATTTTATTAATATGGCTTGCAAGGTTGCACGTGTAGGTGATGCCATAAACTGGGGGCTCATTTGATAGAGAGAAAAAAAAAATGATATATTGGTTGATCACATAATGACTGTAAGACAGCAGTTCGCTATTGCTTTTGAGGGGAGAAAAAAAAGAAAAAAAGGCAAATGTGAGGCTGAAATGTATAGCAAGGTGTCTTTATATATACATGAGGTGAAAGTGATTGAAAGTACTAACAGCAATGCCCCGGCCACGAATAGTCTTTTGGAAGACTGTGCTGTTCAGTCACATGTATTTGGAAAACATGGTCTCAACCAAGAGCAAGTGCAGAAAATGCCTCCTGAGGTAATTAGGGGAACAGAGAAGAAACTGAAGAATTTTGTTTAAACTGTCAAAACAAAGGCAAAGATTTACAACACACTACAGAAGTGACAGAAAGGGTTAAAAGCTTTTTCACTTGGAAAAGCATTCTGGAGCAGAAAATAATAATTATAATAATGCTTGCCCTGAAGTAGTCAAGAACCAGAAAAAGGTTTCCAAATTTCTTACAGATAATAGTGTGGTTTTGTCTGTTTTACTAGCCTTGCTTTTCTTACCAGTATAGCAGTACTTCAAGCGGTTTTCCAACAGTCGTAGTGAAAGCAAGCAACATAGATAGCTGCCAGACAGGGCTTGAGAATTAGGTTATTATGGAATACTCTTTCTTTTAGCTGTCTCTGTTAATTAATTAATAATTTTCTAAGGTCAAAGTGTTGTGGTGCAGTACGGTTTTAATTTTATTTTTAAATAAGTTGAATAGTTACTGATCAACAACGGGATGTGTTTTGGGGTGAAATGCACATAAGCAAGCGATATCAACATCTAATAAATTGAGGAGGAAGACACGTCAAGCCACATAATAGAGCAAAGCTAACTTGTTAAAATTCAAACTCTTTTGAAATTTTTTTAAGATCAAAGTGTTGTGGTGCAGTACTGTTAAGTCTATAGGACAGCAGAAGTGATTTTTCCCCAAGCCGCCTGCATTGGCCAGAAAGACAAAAGCCAGGAAATGGAATTGGCAGCATCATAATTGAGTGAGGGAATGGCCTGGATTTCTCAGTGTCTAATAGTGGCATAACTGCTGCTAATTCATTCAAGTTGTACCTGAAATGACCTCATTTATATAAGTATGTGTTTTAGGAAAATATTATGGAAGGGAAATCTTGAAATTAAGAATGTGTAGCTAAACAATAGGTAAACCTCTGCATAGTCAGGTTATTATTATTATTGAGGTAATGTGGTGTACTGGTGGTCCTGTAATGAAATGCCAGAAATGAGTATATGTGGACACACTTGAGCTGTAGACATTTCTGAAAGACATCAAAATAATCCAAATAGTTCAGTAATCCTTTCATCTGAAAGTACAAGTCAACTCCTAGAATCGCTTTTCCAGGGCTTCCTATAATTATTCTATTTATCTTTCTAATATTCAGCTTCATTTTCATAGGCAAAAAAATCCCTCAGAAGTAGGTATGAAAGTAGAAATTAAATGGACTTTTATTTAATTCTTTCCCTGTTTAGTCAACCAACTTCTTCTGACACAGATAATCCTGTCATTTTCCTATATTCTTCCACCTTTTCATTGTTGACAAATCTGTATTCTCTTTTTCTGTTGATTTCCTCTTGTTCTTCTGGCTCCTGCTTAAGAATCTCCTTTAACACAGTCTCTTTTTCCTTCTTTGAACTCTTTTACAGTGCATCCATGGGCCCTGCTTTCTAGCCCTTTTCCCTCCCTATTCTTAGTGTTTGAATGAAGTAAAGCACTGTGAGAGCTTTTGCTAGCTTCTCTTTGCAGGCAACTCCCAAGCTTATCTCTTCACCCCATTCTGTCTCTCTCAATTTAGTTTCACATTTCAGCCTGTCTTTCTGGATGTCCTGTTCTCAGTTAAAACCCAATATTCTGAAAGTGAACTATCTCTGGGTTTTTTTTAGATTATCAGTGTTGCTCAGTTCTTCATCCTGGCTGGTAGTTTCATTATTTCTTTGGTGATTTAGGCTGTGGCATGTGTCCTTTTCCAGCTGCTTTTGTGCTGACCTGAAGAAATCACTGCTGTCTGTCCCCAGATCACCTCTTTGCTGAAAGTATCTGTCTTCTCTACATCCAATGGCTGATCACTTTTAAAGTATACCATTTAGTCTTAGTCAGAATGAATCAGGTTATTTTAAACAGTGAATTTCAAGTTTATTTTGATGGAACTGTGTTGAAGAAAAATCACATGAACATTTCATGTGGATGCCAGACTGGTCCATAACCTCTTTCAGAGGTCAATGCCGAGCAAGAAGGGGTTGTCTGGGAGCAGTAGTTGTACCTAGTAACAATGTGTATCCAAAACTGTAGCAATGGGATCTTCAGATCATAATAGCACCATATTGTAACAAGGCTTTTCTTGTACTTCTTTTCTCCACTATTATGTTCAGAAATGTGTGACAACTTCACTTTTATTAATCTTCTGTCATATAGACTAAATTTAAAAAATAGACAAAGAGAGACTAGTGGCATCCACAGCCTGAAGTAAGGAACAGAAGGAGAAGATTCAAAGCTTCCGGCACTTTAACCAATGCCAGGCTTGACCCCAAGCTAGGCAGCAGCGAATCCTCCAGAAAGGGAAAGTCCTAAAGTGCCACAAAGCTCTTTGTTTTACTCTCCAGGATTACACTTCTCTCTGTGTCAGGTCTGCAATACAGGATGTTCTTTTGGAGCTAGATATGTAAGGTTTATCTATGCAGAATGTTGAAAAGGAGTTGATCTCTTTCAAATGGGTGAAAGAAGTTGTGGCACTGTTTTGGTGTGCTTCACACCTTAGTAGCTGAAGAGCTCACCCAACATGTGAGGGCCCTATGCTCAATTCTCCTCTGACTAAACAGATTCAGACCCCCATTTCTCACTTTTCCCTGATCAGGAGATAGTACATATATCATTCTCAAGCTATCCCATGGAAAGAAAAATGCGTTTTCTTTGCTTGTGATAATGACAAACTGATTGGGCGCTTGGGCAAGAAGTGCGCTTCATCCGCTATCTAGTGGTTATGTTTAACCTCCAATGTAGAAGACCAAGAAGGAATGTATCCCGTCTTCATGACTGCTCTTGACACTGGACTAGCTAACGACTAAGAGAGCATACGAGGTGAGGAAAATGGTTTGGGGCACTATCAGCTGCAGGTATCTGTTGTCTCTAGGGTGTGCTATGAGAGAGCAGCAGCTGATGAAGGAGTGAGGGAGAGAAAGAGATGAGTTACACACTGTTGTCAAGATTGATATGCGCCTGTGCATATTCAGAAGAAGACATTTAGATATACAGGGGACTCCACAAAGACTGTGGTTAATTTTAAGTACCAGAAGGATTAGAGAGTCTGAGTCCCCATTGCTCTGGGTTTGGAAAACATGATACTCTGCCACATCAAGACAAAGGCCGATATAAACAATATTCTGTCTCTGATGTTACACAGTAGTGGATTCCTGGGGAAGAGAATAAGAATATGCAGTGATACATGTTTTCATCAAGCCAGAGATGGATGTCTTTATATTTCATGATCTTTGCTGTGTTTTTCCTCGATGAATTTGTCCAGTCGCTTTTTAGAGATGTTAAAGTTCAGCATCTGCAGCATCCAGTGGCAGACTTTCACCACTACTTGCAAACTCTGTGGAAACCACCTTCTCATACTTGTTTTGAGCTTGTCATATGCTGTTTCCCGCTGGTGCCTACTGGAACCTGAGAGAGGGTTCACCCCACTATCATGGCATCTACTGTGTTCTCCACAAATGCCCATGCCAGTAAGTGAGATACCTATGTCTTTTTTTTGTCAGGCTGGGCTCTGTCCTGGTTTTGGCTGGGATAGAGTTAATTTTCCTCTCAGTAGTTGCTGTGTTTTGGATTTAGTACCAGAAGAATGTTGATAACACTGATGTTTTCGGTTGCTACTATGAAATCAAGGACTCTTTCCAGTCTTCTATATTCAGCTAATGAGCAGGTGTGCAGGAGCTGGTAGGGAGCATAGCCAGACACCTAGCCTAAGCTGGCCAGTGGAAATATTCCATGACACGGATGTTGTGCTCAGTTTATATATGGAGGTTGGTCAGGGAGCAGATATTCCTCTTTTTATTCCTTTTTTTTCATGTGAATTCTAATCCTCTCTTGTTTGAGAGTTCAAGCTTTTCAGGGAGTTTGTGTTTTTCTGGGAGTTCCATGAAATTTGTGAAATCACCGAGTTCCAGGTTCCACAATCACTGCTCAAGGACTGGCTGCAAATTGGTGATCAGGTGGTGAGACAATTGTGTTGTGTATAGTTTGTTTTTGATATTCATAATAATAATTATTGTTGGTGTTATTATTATTGTCATTGTTGTTATTGTTATTATGTTATTATTTCCTTTGTTGCCTTGTTAAACTGGTTTTGTCTCAACCCATGAGTTTTACCTTTTGTCCATTTTTCCTCCCCATCCTGCTGCAAAGAAGGGGAGGGGTGAGTGAGCAGTTGTCTAGTGCTTAGTTGCTGGCTGCCAGGTTTAACCATGACAGGCTGTTACATGTGGGAGCAAGCAGTGCCCAGTACACTGGCAGAACGATGAAATTTGAGTTGAGAGATGCCATTAAATAATAAGCTGTTTATTTTTCTTCCAGTATGCCCTGCTGTTTGTGCTCTCAGTATCTTTTCATCATACACCTATGCCTATCTCTGTAACAGCTAATTCTTTCTAAGGCGGGGAGACCAGAACTGCATGCATTTTTCCCCATGGAAATACATAATTGTTTTATATATAGTCTCATTTTTAACAGTAGAAATGCAACTGTTTTTTGTATCTCATTTAGTCTCGTATTTTTCCAGAGAGTGGACAGCTTTTATTGCTTGCAGGCCTGAAAGAAAAGACATTCAGAGAGATGGAGGTGATGGTCTAATAACACTGCTTCACTAAAAGAAGTTCGTTGCTAGAACCCTCAAGACATTATGTGTGTCCCTTTGCTTGAACTTATCTGGTTTTCCACTCTTCTGCACAACTGGGCAGTATATTGCTTGGGCTTGATTTTGATGGCCAAAGGTAGTCTGTACCATCTGTTACTCATTTAGTTCTCTCGACCTTGGTATTTGAGCAGCTGGCTTTTCTTTTTTGTCTGATGTTGTCAATGATTTTGGTTTTGAGGACTGTATTAGGACCGTCAAGAGTTCTTTGCTTATCAAAGCTCTTATATATTGCAAACAACAAACAGCTCTACTTATATTAAAACTAACCAGTAACATATACAAGGAAAGGAACAGGAATTAAAATATTTTAATTCCAAGGAAGTGCAGGTCCTGTACATGTGCTTTAAGGATGAAAACATTTGCCTAGTTGTTGACTGAGGTAAAATATTTGTAAAAAATGCTAGTAAGTAAGAATTCAGTATTATAGTTTTCACATTAACAAATAATCAAGTGATATCTAAAGAATGTAATCTGATGCTGCAGATTTTCCTTGTCCAGAAGGTATCTTATGTTAGTAGGATTTTTCCCTGTGTTGTAAGTTGTACTAGCCTTATGATACAAAGGACACTAAAGAGATGGTGGAACACACCACTGACTCCAAGAACTTGTGTTGTGATGCACAAATTGGAGCTCTTAAATGTCTTACTATCAGGAGAAGTAGAATTTGGTTCTTCATTAACAAAATCAAAATCTTTAGGGCTCTCCTTCTTCCGTCCAAAATCAATAAACCCCAGAACCAGCAAAAAAAACCCAAAGCAAATAACCTGTTGAGAAACTGGACTGAGGACAAGTAGGTGTTATTAGCATTTCTTATTGTTTGGCATTCAGGAATATTCTGCCATCATCCCAGTCTTGGTTGTGATTCCTGTTCTGATAAGCCTGACTTTGCCCTAGTGCTAGATGGGGAGTCTTGGTGCCCAGTGATATGATCTGCATTATTGTAGGTGAAAATTATCTAAAGAAATTATGTGTTGCAACCTTTAACTTTGTGTGCCCAAGTTTTGTTCTGGATCAATTGTCTCTGACTGTAGATCAGATGCTTTCCAGCAGAGGGTGATGGTACATTTATACTGAGGCAGCTGATTACAGTGACATGGGAACAGAGATAATTTTGTACTGAAGAGGGTATGAACATATATGCATTTCTTTAAGCCCATTCCTGTATGTGGGTCTGAACAGTTCGAAGGTAAAATACTGTCTGGGATAATGGGAAATTATTACTGATCCAAATAATAAACAAGTAGATCTGTGAACACCAGAACTAAAGGAACCTAGTTTCGTGTGGTGTTACTTCATTAATTGATTACTCAACTGAACTATAGTATGATTCAATGTTGTATTTATATTTACCTACTAGTTTTCCTTTGAGAGCATTCCCTGATCAGCTACGTAAATGTTGCTGGTTTTGACTGTAGCAGTAGACCAATAAAACAATAAGTTATTATTTTTGAATGTGTATTCACCTATATGTTTCTACAAAGCTTTCAGGGGCTTAACTAACCTTGAGACGTCATTGCCTCTAGCAAGTTCAGATGAAACTGCCTAAGGGCTTCAAATCTTTCGTGGGAAGGAGGGCAACTGGAATAACATGCAGGATAGCTGTAATGTAAGTCTTGTTCCTGTAGGAAACCAAGCTATTGAAAGATAAATAGACCTAGAAATTATAAGAATTTTAACATCATTAACACCAGCAATCAGTACATTATTTAATAAGTACTCTGAGACTTCTGAGTAAAAGGTCTATGCAGAAATACTTCAGTTTGACTGAATCAGGATCTAGCATGGTTTAAAAAAGAATAATCACAAAAATTCCACCAGTCAACACAAACGAAAAAAGCAAAAGATTACAAATGTGAAAAAGTGTGTATCTGCTTTTCATCATATTGAGGGTATTGATTTCATTGCCATTTATTGTCATTCATTAATTCCAGTGATTTCACTATTAAAGCCATGTCTATCGGTGAATGGCCCCAGATACATTGTACATAAGCACTCATTGCAGATCTGTAATTGATCTACATTGTTTTGTGTGTTGCAGAGCCAGTAGCTTTAATAAATATTTGCTGCTTAGATCTTTGAGACCTCTGTGTGATAACAGAAAATTAGATTTGACATAATATACCTTTAACCGGAAAAATACGAACCTCATGGTAATCCTCCAGACAACCTATTTCTGTATGTCGTTTCAGACCTGAAAACTTATTCAAACTTTAATTTCTGCTAAATTTTTCTCACTTGCATTGAGTTAATGCCTTTACTTTCTGGTGATTTTCTTTGATTGCTGCGTCTATATTTTCAAGTAGGTGCACATCTGACAACTAATATTTGAAGTACGAGAAATTATTTTTCGTGCACTGTGTTTAGATGCAAAACTCTTTCAGACTTCCTAGGCAAAGAACAGTGAATTCTGAAACAGTAACTCATTGCAGAAAGGTACTTAGCTTCTACTGTCTGAGAGTAAATTGAATACAAAGTCCGGAATAGACTGCATTTGGGGAGAAATCTGTAACTGTGGTATGCTATTAATTTAGCTGCCAAATGTAATATTCATGGCTTTCTAATGTGTAAACAACCACAGCAAAAATGACTAACATTTTTACACACACACACACACTTACACAAAAAGATTAAAAGAGGCATGTCTAAATCTAACTTTAACAGCAGTGATTAGCTGGTTGATTCTGTCCCTTAGCAAGTCACACTTACAAAAGAGTAGCTGGAAGGAATTATAGTAGCAGATGCTGCGGTTTCTTTGCACTCTTTTGGACTACTAGGAAGCGTACGGCAGAGGTTGTAATCTTGATGCTTCTAGTGGAATTATTTTGGATAAATTATTATTTTATACTATCGTATCTATTTAAACACCTCCACAGCTTTTAGTAGGGGAATTCCTGGAGCTTTGTAGGTTCTGCTGAGAAATGTTGACATGCTTGGTGTTTTAGCTGTAGAGCAAATAAATCTCACTAATTTAAGGCCCAGGTCAGAAAGTAGTTAACCTCGTGTTTACATTTAAGCTGTGTGAGTATAATGTCAATATACATATATATGAATTTATTTGTTTAATATAATCAGGTAAATTCTCATTTTTACCAAGTGAAAATTAGTGTTTGCAAAGGCTCAATCTGTTATAAAATTGCTGAGATTCTGTGGCTGACTCCATTTCATCAGGGAACCAGAATTCCCCTTTGAATCCCACATTCCCAACTGGGCCACACAGAAACCACAGGCTGACTGGAACTGGCTCAGGGACAGCGCTCCTCCGCAGGATGCAAAAGTGCGTTTTTCTCTAAGAGGGAATACTTGATCTGAATATTTTGGCATGCTTTGAGAGAGAGTGCACTGGGCCTCTAAATTTCTCTGTTTTTTCTTTGTTTTGGTAAAGGAAAAACTGTTAATCATGGTGAGCAGAACAAATTTTAGTCCTGGGTAGTGGGTTATTCTGCCAGCTTAAGTTCCTTCATCAGTTTCCACCTTTCTGTCTCACAGACAGGACACTGCAAGTTGTTCCAACTGGGCTCTTTTTCTTCATAGAGACATTTCAGGGTTTAGTACCTGTAATTCTTTGTTATTTTTAGACTTCTTTGAGAAGTGGGTAAATTTTGTGTCTTGAATGACTGTATTCTGATTCGTTTAAACCATAAATGATTCTGAAGAAATAAGCCAGTTAAGTAGCAATGATCTTAGTTGAAAATTCACCACTTTTGTCACAAGCCATGTTTTACTGTGTGTGCTTTTTCTTGTAGAAACTTTGCAGTCATGGGAAGGACAGGTTGCATATCTTCCTGGACTAAAATGGAGTCTTTTTTCATACATTTTAGGTACTGTTGTCTTCACCCAATTGATGGCTAGATTATTATATTTTTGGAATAAAACACAAACAAAAAGAGTATTCTGGAGTAAGTCCAGCAAAGGGCCACTCAGCACTCAATAAACTCTAAAGCAATTACTTTTCTAGATTCATAGAAAAATATCTTTGATTCACAAGCCTGCTATCAGCTAAATTTACTGAAACAATTTTTTTTCTTTGGCCTACATTCATTTAATTGATCTCCGTTTCCATAGTGTCTGCAAATGTTGCAAAGTGTCAGAGGTAAGAAAGTTGGTAGTTTTGCAGGTGGGTGTGGAGGCACAGAGATGTGACATTCTTGGTCACTGACTAGGAAATGTAAGTGTTCATCATAAAGGTAAGCATCCCTTTTATCACTGATATCTGTGGCTAAGGAATTGAGCCATGGTCATAAAAGGACTGACAATACATAGGCCCCAGACTTACCCAGTGTCCATGTCCTACCTCTTGCTTCATACAGCTGGCATGCCAAGTACTCCAGCCTTCTTTTGTGACATTGCTTCTGAGCGTATTGAGTCCCCAGCTGACCTCCCAGCCACGCTGACTGCTCTTGACATACTGCCCTTCCAATCAGCCAAGACTCTAGCTCATGCAGTTGTTTTTAAGAACAAACAGAATTCAAGGCCAGCTTTGCTATTGATACTGTTTTATATGGGGAACTGAGCAAGGCACAACCATAATGCTCTGTATTGTTCAATAAACAGTATGGAGCAAAGCCAAAATCCAAAGGCGGCCATCCCCAGCTCTACTGGACCACCTTTGAACAGTATCTTGGAGGTGTTATCAGACATTTTCTCACTGCTTATCTAGAACTGTTCACCTATGGTACATTGGCAATGTGAACGTGACAGGATGGACCTTAGCAGGGCTGCAGAGTTCATCTGGGAAGTAAGACAAAGACCTGTGCCATTAGCTTGCACTGAGCTGCAGCCTGGCATTGAAAGCTCCATCAGTATTTGAACTAGCTAACCTAAAGCAAACAAAATATGACCATAGCTGGCTACACTATAACCTCTTTGATGCTGACAGGTGTCTAAAGCAACTTTTTATTTTACAGGAGCAGTAGATGTAATGAGTCAGCAGTAGCAGTGCGCTCTGAATTCCCCTTGGAAAGCGTGCTGTCTTACATGATGCATTTTGGGGAACAGGCCTTTTCCATTTGAATATACTTTTTTTCTAATTTGACTGAACTATTAAATTGTATTATTTGATATGAAAAATTGGGGGCGGGAGGTGGAATCATCCAAGGGTTGAAAGTTGCTGGTGTGAGTAGTTTTTATAGATGCAAGTTATTCACGCCTATATACTCAAACTATGTAACAGGCCATGTTCTTAATCTTTGAATCTGTTTGCACAGTCAGTTCTGTATATTGTACATTGAAGTAGAATGGAGTGGAGAAAGATCACAGGCCCAACAAACATCCTTAGAGAATGGTGCCTGAATGACTGAGCCGATTGTTTGCTGAGGCTGACCCTGCTTTTACTTTAGGAACCTTACTCCAGCAGTCACTGCAACTAGGTTACAATCATAAAGAAGTAAGGACACTTGGTAAACAAGGAGCTAGAAAGGGAGACTCAGAAAATAGCAATAGGGCAGTTCATTAAATTAAATATATATTGAGAGAGGCTCATTTTATATTTTGAGAAGAGAGGGAAAGAAGACTGGAATTGCAATGGGAATGTTCTATCGGAGTCAAGGCTACTTTTTTTTTCTGTGGTGCAGCAGGAGCTGTAGAACCCCCAGCCTGACTTACAGACGTGTTGCTATAGTGTAGGAATAGTGTGGTGAAGGCTATGGCTGTACAAAAAGAGGACATGCTAATGACCTCCAAAATATGTTTTAAAATCGTAGGTAGCCTCTTTAAAGGTCTTAAACACATTTAAAACTTAAATAGAGTTAGTAAGCTCTATCATTCTGGGAATATTAAAGAAATGCAGTGCAAATTCAGAGTCTTGGATTTCTGTGTTGGGCTGCAAGGACTTAGGTATTTTCCAAGTCTCAAGTCCTGGTAAGTAGTGTCCTGTTGGGCTGGGCTTCTGGAAATCAGGTGGGTCCTGTTCTGTTTCTCATGCCCTTCTTGTGTGGAGACAAGAGCAGTGCCTCTGAACAACAAAACTAACTCTTGTTCCCCATGCGAAAGGGCTGCCTAATAGAATCAGAAATAATAACCATCTGCAGAAAGGGATGGAGAAGGATTTTTGTTACATTTGTTCAGCTAATCATTTGATTTCAAATTCAGAAAAGCATGTCTTGCTTTGATTGCTTTTACTTAGTACATTTCTGAGCTTTGACATGCGTTTCCTACGGTGTCTGCCATGGCAACCAAGCAAGCTCAAGTCCCTCTACACAGAAACCAGAGTTTTGTTTACCTCTTTTTAACCCTTTTATGCAGTTAGCAGGGTTATTTTAAAAGCATTCATTCTTTACAAGTCTGTGGCCATCATAGTTGTCACAAAATATCTGTTTACCAAGAACTATGGGACTGAAGCGGATTTAGTAGGACATTGAGTTTGTTCCCTGCTATTGCAGGCACCCAGGGTCCCTTTCAGAAACCAGTCCAACATTATCTCAGCATTTGAATTATTGACCTCATGATTGCCTTTCTCCTAGAAGCCTATGTCAGTTTAATGTAAAATATTAATTTCCTTTTTGGATAGTAGCTAGAACACCTTTATTTTTGCACTACTTGACACCAGAGAGATCTGTTTTCTCTGGTGTTTGTGGTTAATATGCTTCCTGTTTGTTTTAATTTTCTGTGCTAGATCTTATTCAGCTTGACTGCTAGCAGTAGTCACTTCTCTTTGAACCTGCTTGTCTCCAGGATGAAAATCAATCGCTATCCTCATTTCTCTCTGTTTATCTTTTGCATTAAATTGGAAATTAATATCTTGGTCTATAATCCTTTCTCCACAAAATCTTCACCCCTTGTTTTTTTTCAGTTAGAACTGAAAGTACTGATAAGACTTATACATATTATTAGATGTTGCATCATTTACATGATATGGAATGTAGCCTTATTGAATATATTATCAGCATCTAAGAGCTGGTACTGCCCTGATGTACATACACACACTTCTGTAATTATTGTGTTATTTCATAAGGATAGGCTCAATTCATGCCAATGCTTCTATGAACTCCACAGTAGGGATGCAATAGCTACTAAGGATAAGTCAAATCGAGTCGGATTATTGATGAAGTCTTCATTTTGAAAATATCAAAATTCACAGTAGAAAATACATGGCTGTTCTGGCTCTAGGAATTATTCCTGAGTGAAAAAATGTTGCCTCGTTATCCAAGAAAATAAAGCAATGTGAAGTTCCCCTCTGCAGCTACCTTATATTTTGAAACAAGGTGCAATAAAGAAAGTGTCTTCCCCAGGAAAGCTGCTCCTTGTTCCACAAAGCCAGGCAGGATCACTTCCTGCATCCTTCTGAGTGCAAGAAAAGAAGGGGCTTTGGTTCCACTCCCAAAATGTTGCATATGAGCTTATGAAGCTGAAAGCAGTTGATGCTATACAATGAAAAACTGTGCAAGGCAGAACATTTCACTGGTAATGCTACCGGCCTGTGGTTATCGATATGATTAACTTGTTACAAAACCCATATATTTGATGCCTTTTTTTTTTTTCTCCTCCCCCCATACTGCTCTCAACTAAGAAGCGTTGTGCTCTGGGGCAGGAGCTCCAAGATGACTGCAGTGAAGTACATTTATTCCTCTGAAAGAAGTCACAACAAATTTCTTCAAACACATCACCTACGTTTGAGCAGGCAGTCAGCATAAACAAATGTGTTAGGAAGGTTTTGCTTTTTTAATGGGTATCTCAAACCAGCCTGGATTCAGTAAGAGAAGTCTAATTTGGCAAAAGTCCCTGTAGAACTTCTCCACACCCTGCAGGTTTCCACCAAGATCCTCAAAAGCAATTCAGGTTGCCAAGTAAAACTGACTGCAAGGGAATATAATAAATTTAGAGCTGTGTAGTAATTTCAATGCCCTCTTTGCTTCTTTTCTGTGACATTTAAAATTGAAATTGGACATATTTTTTCCGTGTATAACTGGTAGACTCAAGCAATTAGAATATGGCTGTTGTCCCTCCAGCTTATCCATCCTATTTCAAATATGTTTGGCTTGAGAATGGGTATGAGAGTCAAATCCTACTATTTTTATTCAGAAAAAAATGTCCACTGACTTCAATAGTGTTTCTCACACCATAGACAGAAATATTAAAAACCTGAGTGTTTAGTCAGTGTACAGTTATGTAACTGTTTTGTAAATGCCACATGTACGTTTAATGTACTCCTTGGTACATTGCATAAGGGGACTCCATGACTACAAAAGGATAAAGCAGCTCTCACTAAGAGATTGTGTTGCCTGAGTGGCTGCAACCAAGTGTGTTCCTGTAAAAATCTTTAAATACACTTCTCTTTCACCCTGATATTTTTTGCTCTGAATTATATAGCAAGTTTTACATACTTCAGTGTAAATACAAATACGTTCCCTAGCTGTCTGCAGTCACTGCCAAAAGTTTAACATATTTCAGAGGAATTTTTTGCATTAGCTTCTACTTAATTATTTTTTAAAATGGTCCTTATGCTGCAACTAGTTTTGACAAATTTCTATGTATTCATGTTCAAGAACCCATGAAGCTTGTGTACTAAGGTGCAGTCATTTACAAAGGAAAGAACAGCAGCATCCTCAGCATGTCAGTGTTGAAAATGATGTTTAGTTTTCAATTACTGGGCTATGAATCATATGAAATGTTTCAGATGTTAATTCTCTCTAATAGGAGTAGGATGAAGGTAGGTGGCAGTTTTGAAAAGAAGATATGTAAGTGCTTCATTTGATACAATTTGAGGTTTGTGGCTTGAAGTGCTTTGGGAAGAAGAATTTGAAATTATTATGAGACCGTGTTTTGCTTCTATGTTCTTTAACAATTTTGTTACAAAAAATGATTAGATTGTCTCAGCCACTGTGAAATATTCTGAATGAAGCTACACCAGCTGCATTCTCTCAGGGCTGATTATTTTCTTTGGATAAAGGGCATGTCGCACAGTTGCTTGGATATGACTTGTTACTCATATATGCCACATGCCCCTCACAAACCATTACGATGAATTGTATCTTCTGTAGAACTGTAATACACCAGGGCCTAGGGAAATAAGAGATTTCATTTCTTGAAGTTCGCAATGAATATGTGAGAGCTGTGAAGAATGCCTTGTTGCTTCAGGCAGGTAACTTAAATATTAGATGATAGAATTTAGAGAAAATCAGACTATTTTCTGTTATATCTCTTCCTGCTCTGGAAGACCATTTGGGCAAAAAGAAGATAAGATAGGGATTATTTTAGGCAAATAAAATTATTCTAAATTTACTCCAAAACCTGCATAACACTGTATTCCATTCCAAACTAATCGTCCTCAAAATGGGAGTTTAAATAGCCAGTTGGACAGTGTCAGTGCCTGCAATATACCTAGGTCTACCTTGCTCTAACAAGGTGTATGTAGTGGTGAGGAATCTTTGTGCTGCTGTTTTCTTCCTTTAGCTGCTGCTTGTCACTATATGTGGGCATCCATCCTTATGTTCTCAAAGGTAACACTGAGAAAACAATGGGCATGAATGCATTGCTTTTTCAAGATTAGCTACTGTTTTGCAAACTTATCGCATCCTTTCATAAAAGAGATTTCTATTGATCTAATATAAATTTTAGATCAGCTCCTTTGCTGCTACAACATGGTACTACAGTGTCTTCCACACACTCCTAAATTCCTAAAAACCCAGTGTCGTGGTTTAAACCCAGCCAACACTTAAGCACCACAGAGCCACTCAAGCTCTCCCTCCCAGCAGGGTGGGGGAAGAAAATCAAAAGGGTAACAGTGATAAAACTGTGGGCTGAGATGAGATAAGTTTAATAACTGAAAAGATGGTGAAAATAATAATGATAATGATAATGATAATGATGATAATAATAATAATAATTTTAGTGAAAAGGAAAATAACAGAGAGAGAATTAACACCCAAGAAAGACAAGTGATGCAAAGTAAAAAAATTGCTCACCAACAACCAACTGATGTCCAGCCAGTCCCTGAGCAGTGGCTGGCTGCCAACCTTCCCACCAGTTTTATTGCTGAACATGACATCATATCGTATGGAATATCCTTCTGGTGAGCTGGCAGCAGCTGTGCCAGCTGTGCCCCCTCCCAACTCGTGCACCCCCAGCCCACTTGCTGGTGAAGCGGTGCGAGAAGCAGAAAAGGCCTTTATTCTGTGTAAGCACTGCTCAGCAAGAAATAAAATATCCCTGTCTTATCAATACTGTTTCCAGCACAAGTCCAAAACATAGCCTCATACTAGCTGCTATGAAGAAAATTAACTCTGTCCCAGCCAAAAAGAGCACAGCCAGTTATCTCCAGGTAACGTTATTTGTAGTTTTAATTGGAAAGTATCAGAATTAGCTGAGATTCAGTAGATTTGCCTGCTGTTATCAGCCTTGCTACTGACCAGTTGTGTGTCTATTGCCCAGCTTACTTTCTCACAGATTCCCCGTATTCCCTTCATCCTCCATTCCAACAGAGGCAATGTAGTCTATAAATCATTTGTAAGGGTGCTTTGACTGACACAATGTTGTTTACAACTCATATGAAAGGATGGTCAGATCCACTGAATCAAAGTGCTGCAAGATGATAGGATCATTGTTATTTTATCCTTCAGTGACTTTAGAGTTTCCAAGCACGTAAAAAGTTAGAGAAATGTAGATTTCAGGTAATGTAGGAAGGTCATGCAGATAAACAGTTGGATGTGCAAAGGAAAATGGAGACAAATAGTGAGGATAGAAGAGAGGAGTATAAGTAGGTTGACTAAATAAGGTAGAAGGTTGGTTTGCTTCTGTGACTGAATGATGTAAGGAGTTTGAGCAGATAAATTTTGGCAGACACTAAAAGTTTTGTACAGTGGTGATGGTAATTTTGAGACTTTCCTATGAACAAAAGTACTATACCAGTCAGCAACATGGGAAGGAGTCATGGATGCTTGTAGGTTCTCTGTTAACTCTGAGATGAGAACGTGCTATGACATACCTCTGCTAATTTGTCTTAAGAAGGAAAATTTATGAGTTGAAGTTAGGAAAACTGTCTACTAAGATGAAAATAATGTGATACTGTATTAAAATCTACTTTTTGATCCTGCTTCCAGTGTTAGTATTTAGTTGAGAAATCTATTGCTTAAGGATGTCAGTACACAAAAAGGTTGAGAAGCCATTGGTGCTGACATGTTTAGATGAGAGGAATACTTTATTTACTGGGAGTTACACCTTATGAGGGAGCTGAATATGTGCTTCCAGCAAACTTCAAAAAGAAGCTGCTCTTAGAATGACAGCTATATGACACTAGCATGCCTATTTAGTCATATCTTCAAATAATCTTGACCTAGATAAGTTCCAAGGCCATTCTATCACTCAGTTACAGGCAGTTTTAAGGAAATTGATTATTTCTGGCAGTGAGACTTGTAACTTATAAGGAAGTTGTAGCTTATAAGCAAGCTGCCAAACCTATTCCAAAACAATTTTAGTGAATGACATCATATCTTTTCTTTGCTTTATTTTTCAAATCAAAGGCAAGTAAAGAACATTTAGATGCTGAGATGAGTATGCAGCATCATGCTGTAATTCCAGGTAGATGAAAGCACTGGATCTTCTGATGGTGACATTATGCTCTGTAAAAGACGTTTAGTTCAGTAACTCATTTAGTTACTTTTCTAATACATCTGTGCATTCTTCATTAAGGGTCATATCTATGCCCTGGATAACATTTGTGGGAATAAGTAGTATTTGTTAGCACATTATAAAGTTGGGTGGGGGGAAAGTCATCTTTCAGTCATATAATACTTTCTTCTGGTCTGAAATAGAAGTGACATGTTAACGCTATGATGGGTTTACTTTGATGTTACTCAGGTAATTTCAGACAAAACTGTTTTTGACACTAATGGAATAAATACTTCCTGGATTTGTATGCAAGGAAAGTTTAGTTTGTCTGTGACTACAAATATTAATAACTATAGAAAATCAGTCACTGGCAGTTTTCCTTGGATATTGTAGCAGTGTTATTTTGAGTAATGCAATATAATAATTTATGTTTGGCCAGGGCTGATGTTGCTCCATTCATTCAGCAATCCAGGGAAAGACAGATGGTCTGACTCACAGTTCACAGCCAAAGGAGCAGATAGTTCAATAAAATTATTATTTTTCGTCATATTTGTCCATAGTTTATGATAATCTCCTAGTCTGCGAAAACGAGTCTTAGGTAAGAGTTGTAGGTAGAAAGTATTTTGTTGATTTAAAAAGATGCTTTTAACTTTTCTTCAAGAAGTTCAGGGTAGATTTCTCATGTTACAGGTTGTTCTATCAGTAATGGAAGGTGTCTTCCAATAGACATCCCAAATGGCTGGAAATATTTTAATATTAGTCTCTTGGCTTTGATCAAACCAAGATGATATAAAAGCAGATAGAAGAGAGATGCAAAGAGAGAAGGAAATCATCTGGCTCCATTTCAGGCTATTAAATATTTGGCTTCATGCCAAGTAGCTTCTTAATTTCAGATGGGCTAATATACTTCATCTCCACTAATAGAGTGAAAAGGAGAAAGGGATAATAGGGGTGAGATTATCTCTTTTTGTCTGCTTTTTCAACAGAAATATTTTTAGCCATATTTCAAAAATTTTGTTATTTTGTTAAAAATAACAAAAGTGGGATTTTTCCCCTTCTCTAATAAAAGGCTGTTGGTTGGCAAGTTGCCAGAGAAGTCCCCAATACTCTAATTCCCCAGCTAAAGTGGCCTGGCAGGCAATGAACTCTGTGATGTTCAGAGCCAAATGTTAGCCTCCACGGTTTGTATTTCTGACTCCTGCTTTCTGCTGTGCAGAACAGAAAGCACAAGCTGCTTGGTGCGTATCACACTGTAGTAGTGCAAAACAGATCAGTTTTGCTTTGGGGCTCTCATGAAAATTCTTCCATTATGTTTCTGAGGGAGTGCGGTTTTGCATCACATAACTACAGCCTTTGAGATATAAGTTTGGAGCTTGAATAAATTCAAATTCTTTAAGCACAACTTCTTCATAACTGTGAAATTTCGCCTTGCACCCAAACTATGTAGAACTGTGAGGTATGCTTGATTAGGGTGCAGCAATAGGAACTATGAATCATTTGCTCCAGTTTTTTGAGTCTTTGAAAATTATAGATGTGAGGCTTTTGTTGGCTAAGATGTGCTGTATGTAGTTTCCGAGTTTGTTGCAAACTGTCCATGTGATTGATGTACCCATGAAAAAGCATGGCTTGAGATCAGTCTAACTTTTCTGCAAGACAAAGACCTATGCTAATTCAGCTACCTTTAAGCATGTGGTGTGATACCTACAGAAGGAATTCAGTCAGATCTATGAAGGAGATTCCATTCAAGGGAACAAGAAATCCTTCTATAGGTATGTTAGTGATAGAAGGAAGACTAAGGAAAACGTGGGCCCTCTCTGGAAGGAAGCTGGAGACCTGGTTATGCGGGATGTGGAGGAAGCTGAGGTGCTTAATGACTCTTTTGCCTTTGCTTGTCTTCAACAGCATGTGCTCTAGCCACACTGCCCAAGTCTCAGAAGGCAAAGGAGGGGACTAGGAGAATGAAGAACCACTCACTGTAGGAGAAGACCAGGTTCGAGACTGCCTAAGGAACCTGAAGGTGCACAAGTCCATGGGGCCCAATGAGATGCAGCTGCGGGTCCTGAGGGAACTGGTGGATGAAGTTGCCAAACCACTCTCCATCGTATTTGAGAGGTCGTGGCAATCTGGGGAGGTCCCCACCAACAGAAGAAGGGGCAACATCACCTCCATTTTTAAAAAGGGAAAAAAGGAAGACCCAGGGAACTACAGGCCAGTCAGCCTCACCTCTGTGCCTGGCAAGGTGATGGAGCAGATCCTCCTCGAAACCATGCTAAGGCACATGGATAACAAGGAGGTGATTGGTGACAGCCAACATGGCTTCATCAAGGGCAAATAGTGCCTGATCAGCTTGGTATCCTTCTGTGATGGGGTTACAGCGTTGGGGGACAAAGGGCGGGCAACTGACATTGTCTACCCGGACTTGTGCAAGACATTCCACACTGTCTCGCACGATGTCCTTGTCTCTAAATTGGCAGGACATGGATTTGACAGATGGACCACTCGTTGGATAAGGAACTGGCTCGATGGACGCACTCAAAGAGTTGCAGTCAATGACTCAATGTCCAGGTGGAGACCAGTGATGGGTGGTGTGCCTCAGGGGTCAGTACTGGGGCTGGGGCTGTTTAATATCTTTGTCGGCGACATGGACAGTGGGACTGAGTGCACCCTCAGCAAGTCTGCTGACGACACCAAGCTGAGTGGTGTGGTTGACACGCTGGAGGGAAGGGATGCCATTCAGAGGGACCTTGACAGGCTGGAGAGGTGGGCCTACGTGAACCGCTTGAAGTTCAAGAAAGCCAAGTGCAAGGTCCTGCACGTGGGTCAGGGCAATCCCAAACACAAGTACAGGCTGGGTGGACAGTGGCTTGAGAGCAACCCTGAGGAGAAGGACTTGGGGGTACTGGTGGATGAGAAGCTCAACATGAGCTGGCAATGTGCGCTTGCAGCCCAGAAAGCCGACCATATCCTGGGTTGCATCAAGAGAAGCGTGGCCAGCAGGTCAAGGGAGGAGATTCTGCCCCTTTACTCTGCTCTGGTGAGAGCCCACCTGGAGTCCTGCATCCAGCTCTGGAGTCCCCAGCATAAGAAGGGCATGGATGTGTTGGAGCGGGTCCAGAGGAGGACCATGAAGATGATCAGTGGGCTGGAGCACCTCTCCTATGAGGACAGGCTGAGGGAGTTGGGGCTGTTGAGTCTGGAGAAGAGAAGGCTGCAGAGTGACCTTATAGCAGCCTTCCAGTACCTGAAGGGGCCTACAGGAAGGATAGAGAGAGACTTTTCATGAGGGTGTGTAGTGACAGGACAAGAGGGAATGGCGGTAAACTAAAAGAGGGCAGTTTTAGATTAGATATTAGGAAGAAATTCTTCACCATGAGGGTGGTGAAACAGTGGAACAGGTTGCCCAGAGAAGCTATGGCTGCCCCCTCCCTGGCAGTGTTCAAGACCAGGTTGGATGGAACTCTGAGCAACCTGGTCTGGTGGAAGATGTCCCTGTTCATGGCAGGGGGGTTGGAACCAGATGATCTTTAAGGTCCCTTCCAACCCTTACCATTCTGTGTTTTTCTTCTATGGTTCTATAAGTGGACAAATTCTGCTTGGCAGTACTTGTCTTTTTGCATTGATCGGGACCAGGTACCTTAAGTGCCATTGGATAGCTGGGATGCTGCACACAGTTACAATTTATTTTTAGTCAGCTCATTAGCAGTAAGTGTCAATTGTCAACGACGATTGAAAGAAGACGATTGCTGCTGAACCGTTGCTGTTTTATGGAGGATCTCATGCTATGGGTCAGGGAAGTACTTGTGCCACATGCTGTGACCTGCCTTTTTCATAGGAAGACTCTGGTTTGTTTATCATGATTAATGAATCTTTGCTGTAGATTTTCCTATTACCTTACATTATTACTGACCTCAGAAAGCTAAATAGAAACCAGTGTTATTTCTGTTTGCACAATAGCTAAACTTTTCTAAGTCTTGTTTGTTTGTTTGTTTTGAAAGCATCTTGAGGTAAATAGGGAAAATTTTTTGGAAGATATTAGTGATAAAGAGAAAAACTATGCAAAAATAATATTAATTGGATGGGCTTTAAAATAAAATTCATCTATGTTTGTTATTTGAACAGGAAACACAGCAATAAGTGGGACCATACCCAGTATTTTCTTCCCCAGTTAATTATGTGGACACAAGAACTTTTTTCTACTTTCAGTTCCAAAATTATGTGTTCTCATAGGTTTTGACAACTCTACCGCAGATTAGTAGATGTCTCTTGCTACTGAAAATATACTCAGGACCAGGAGCGACAAGGGAAGAATTCATTGCAGAGATTAATTCCAGAAAGAGACTACGAAGTTGATGTTATTAAATATTTTCATGATCCAAATATACTTTGAAAACCGTATCAGCTTTAAACATTTGATTTTGAGTTTATCTCCAAAACCAGATGGCCTGTTTGGGCAGTCATACAGAGCAATTGTTTGAGAATTGTCAATTTGTAGACTTCTTAAATGTGAGAATACTTTTTTCAAGGCTGGCTGCAGCTGCAGTGAGAAATTGCAGAATTTTATGCCAGTTGTGATGGAATGCTGATGGGAGATTGAGTTCTTGCAGCTTCCCAGTTCGTATTCAGAGCAATATTGAATATTTCCTTACCTTTCACTTACAGCACTGCCACTACCACATGGTTTATTTTTGGTTAAAAAATGAAGATCTGATTTAGGGCCCACTGCCACGGGGGTGGGAGGCTTCCATTACCTTGGTGTGGTAAGCCTTAGTTCATGTCATTGAGAAGCATTGTAGTCTGAGTTGACAGAATTTGTTCCGGAAGAGTATCAAACTCCAGGAATGAAATGCTGGGGAACCAGCACAAAGCACGTGCATGACAGTATATAGTGAAGTGCTGAGCTTGGTTACAAACTCAGTATAAGTACTCCTATAGACTAGGATAGAAAAATGTAAGTACTGGCAGATGCAGTGTTGTGCACGGTTTGCATGGGAATTGCAGCTTAACAGAAGTAAGAAAAAAATATGCATTCGACATTAATATGGATACTATTTGGGACAGTTTTTCATTTGTGTACTGCCTATTACTGCATTTATTTCTAGCCGTATTTTAGCATGCTGCTAAAGTCCTGTATAATATGTATAGTAGAAGAGGGAAGGTGTTTTTAGGAAAAGGATAAAGCTAGTTACATATTTTCAGTGCTTCTGAATACTCTGTTCATTGTAGAGTAGGAGGACACACAAAGTGTCCATTCTGCTGTGATTAAAGATGTCTTGATTTCTTTCTTCTTTTCTTTCTTTCTTTCTTTCTTTCTTTCTTTCTTTCTTTCTTTCTTTCTTTCTTTCTTTCTTTCTTTCTTTCTTTCTTTCTTTCTTTCTTTCTTTCTTTCTTTCTTTCTTTCTTTCTTTCT
>Ga0065711_1031230_pt1 | contig 30225 bp, 19 predicted proteins | sample Hoacrofraction12_FD_59098 | JGI IMG/M metagenome (GOLD analysis project Ga0065711, IMG submission 59098) | Hoatzin crop microbial communities from Cojedes, Venezuela - Epithelial fraction 12 v2 (version 2) | ecosystem: Host-associated > Birds > Digestive system > Esophagus > Crop | place...
CCAGGACACCCAGGTCCCTCTCCGCAGAGCTGCTCTCCAGCAGGTCCACCCCAAGCCTGTACTGATGCATGGGGTTGTTCCTCCCCAGGTGCAGGACTCTGCATTAGCCTTTGTTGAACCTCATCAGGTTCCTCTCTGCCCAACTTTAGCGGATGTCCTTCTGGCCTTATGACTCTTGCATTCTTGACTGCTCAAGGAGTAAGACAGTCACCAAGATCAGGAAAGTCTGGACACACTGGAAGTTCAATACTCAGGAGAGGTCAGCTGATGAAACAGTTTCACTGCATTCACTAATGTACAGTATATAAGTAAACTAAATTAATAGATAAATAGCAAAGGAAAGAAACAAGAGACGTCTACAAGTAAAACTAAAAATTGCCATAAGTCACAAGACAGTGGTAGATGCCCAAGTAGTCAGGCAGAAGGTTGTTTGTATGGGTATCAGACAGTCGGTGGGCTGTGTGTGTTCATGGTAAAGGCAGCTCATGGCTTACAGGACAGGAATAAGAAATGTGTAGGCAGCAAAGGCGAGAAGCATACAGTGAAAACATGAAATAAGTTAACCAGATCAAACCATACTCCAGAATCCACAGGACTGATTAACACTGCTCTGATAAGGAGATCTCCAGAGCCATACTACTGATTGCAAAGTGTTAGTTTGATAGCAATAACCAATAGATTCCAAAAGACACTGAGGAAATTTAGGAAAAAAAAAAAAAAAAAAAACCACCACAGAATGACAACCACAAATCCCCATGTTATTGGAAGACTAAATTTGCAGTGATTATAAACAGCTTTCTGGAGCCAGAAACCCAGATGACGGTAAGCATTCCCACGTGTTTTCAGGACCTGCTTTGAAAGAAGTCTATAGAAAACCAGTCAGTGATAAAAATCAAGTAAATAAAGAAAAAAAAGTCTGTAGCAATCATATTTATTTTAAAGGGGAAATACAAAAACAGGAGTTAGTTGAAAAAACATCAGGAGTACGTAACGTAAATTGGTTGTTACTGGCACTAGAGAGTATTTTAAAACAATACACTAGAAGCTCAAGATAAACAAACAAACAAACAAAAATCCACCTTCAAAGGGATCAGAAAAAAAACTCATCATGGGCAAATGGCAAAGGAGTTTATTGGAAGTGAAAATCCTTCATAAAAATGGAATTTGTATCTACTTAAGAAAAACAGAAAAGTGTATAAGCCTCAGGATGCTGAATATAGAATTGTAATAAGACAGGCAGAAAATATTTTAAAGAACAACTTGTTAAAGACATAGAAGCTAATCATAAAACACGTCAGAAGCAGGAAGTTTGCTAGAGATCACTAGCGGGTGATCAATGTGGATAAAATATGATTCAGAAAGCACAAGATCAGATGATGTGAATAGGAAATAAGCCTGAAGAACTATCTCAGACTGACTGGACAATGACAGATGTTTCAGAAAAAAATGAGTAAATTGAATATTAAGAATTTGCTAGGGTCTTCAGTGTGAGATTGCTCAATTAATAAGAGTTGTACCCTATCCCTTAATTATTTCCACAGCAGAAAAATGGGAGGAGGAAAACCTACTAGCAGTCTTTAATAAGGGTTTTGGAGTGATGAGGTGAACAACTGACCAGTAACATGTATCATGAAGTTTTGGAAATATAAAAAAGAAAACCAAAAATCATGAGACCAGTAAATATGACATTCCTGGGAAACATCAACATATTTTTTGTGTAGAGAAGCTGTGTTTCAAAAGGAGTTCTTTGTGGATGCCTAAAAGAATGTGGAAAACAGTGATCCAATCTGTGCAGCACTCTTCGATTTCCAAAAGCCATTAGCATGATCCTTCACAAAAGCCTCTTAGAGAAACTGAGCTGTCTCGGTAAGAAGGAAGGTCCTCTTATGAATTAATACCCAGCATAAGATAGGAAACAAAAGGTAGGAATAAACGTTAGTCTTCACAATGGAGAAAGATTACTAGAGAACCTGTGCTATTCAGCATATTCAAAAATGATCTGGAAAAGGAGGTAAATAAAGAGGTAAAAAAGGCTGTGGATGATACAGAATTACGCAGGATACTTAAATCTAAAGCTGACTGTGAGGACTTGCAGAAGGAGCTCATGGCACTGAGTGAACAGGCAATAAAATGGAAGATGAAATTCAACATTGATAAGTGCACGTAGGGAAAAAAATAGCCCTAACTATACATACACAATGATGGGCTGTAAATAAGCTATTACCACTCAGGAAAGAGATCTTAGAGTTACTGTGGATAGTTCTCCGAAAACATCAACTCAGTGCTCAGTGGCAGCCAAAAGGCAATAGAATTGTAGGAATTATTGGGAAAGGAAAAGAGAGCAAAACAGAAATCATTTTTACACTACTATGTAAATACACGCTGTGCTTGCATCTCAAATGCCAAGCACAGTGTCAGCCAGCCCAATTCTAAAAGATTCTAGCAGCACTTGAAAAGATACGGAAAAAGGCAAAAAGACAATTAGAAGTATGGGCTATCTCTTCCATGAGAACAGAATGAGCTGACTTAGACATGGGTAAGAAATGAGACAGTTATTGAGTGGGTGAACAGGGCTACATACAAATTACAGAGGTACCAGTGAAATCACTAAGCAACAAGCTTAAGAAAAAGTGTTGCTTTTTTGTACAAGATATGAAAATAAACTTTGGCCTTTTCGCCACAAATTGAGGTTGAGGAGCTATGAGCATAAATACATTTTATATCATTTATATCCTATATATTACATCCTATATGATATCTCTTACACCACATATATTGACATAAGAATACAGGCTGGGGGATGAAGGGTTTGAGAGCAGCCCTGCTGAGAAGGATTTGGGGGTACTGGTGGATGAAAAGCTGGACATGAGCTGACAATGTGCACTCGCAGCCCAGAAGGCCAGCCATATCCTGGGCTGCATCCCCAGCAGCATGGCCAGCAGGGCAACGGAGATGATTCTGCCCCTTTGCTCTGCTCTGGTGAGAGCCCACCTGGACTCCTGCGTCCAGCTCTGGAGCCCCCAGCACAGGACAGACCTGGAGCTGTTGGAGCGGGGCCCGAGGAGGCCCCAGCAATGATCCGAGGGCTGGAACCCCTCTGCTGGGAGGAAAGGCTGGGAGAGCTGGGGCTTCTCAGCCTGGGGAAGAGAAGGCTGCGGGGAGACTTTATTATTACGTATTATTAAGTGTTATTGAGTACCTTACAGTACTTAAAGGGGGTTTAGAAGAAAGATGGGGACAAACGTTTTAACAGGGCCTGTTGCAATAGGAAAAGGGGTAATGGTCTTTTAAACTAAAAGAGGGTAAATTTAGACTGGATATAAGGAGGAAATGTTTTACAATGAGGGTGGCGAAACACTGGAACAGGTTGCACAAAGAGATGCTCCATCCTTGGAACCACTCAAGGTCAGGTTGGACGGGGCTCTGAGTAACCTGATCTAGTTGAAGATTCACTTGCTTATTGCAGGGAGGTTGGATTAGGTGACCTTAAAAGGACCCTTCCAACCCAAACTATTCTATGATTCTACAATAGTTTCAAAATTAACAAATCCTGTGGTCTGAAAGGAAAATTCAGTTCAGAAAACCCCAAGCACATTTGCTGTGTAGCCAGGTGATATAGCAGGGAATGTACTGCTTCATACAGGTGCTGAGTCCCTCCAGTTGTCCCTGAGCAGTCACTTCAGGGTAATACTGGAAATAAGAAAACTGACTTAACGGACAATTGGTCTGAGTCTGAACCACTCTTACATTAGAGGAGACAGAAAGTTCTTCCCCCAAGGACTGTCTGCAGTGTGGTGGTTAAGACATTGTGCTGGAAATTAGAAGTTGTAGGTTGAAAACCCATCAAGGAGAGAAAGGTTTGGACTGCAGCTCCCCGGGTACAGGACCAAACACATCCACCTGTGCCATCAAAAAGGACTTAGCACAGTCTGGCCTCTCTGGTGGAGAACTGGAGATCAACGATGCTCCTAAACCTGGGCTATAGCTAAACACAGCTAGGAAAGTGGTGCCTTTCCTCCACCATCCATAAAGAATGCTTACAAGTAACCTACTGAGTCTTAGATACATATAAATTACTGGAGAAAAGGCAGCCCATATTTCTACCTGGGGTTTGGGTACTATCTGAACAAGGAGGCTGTCTGCATCTTAACTTTCATTATTGGGGACACCACGGATGAATGAAACACTGTAGAGCACAGACCTCCTTCTTTTGATTTAATTCAGGCAGCAGAAGGCGGCTGCTATCCTACATGTAGCTCAGCTAGCAGACAACAACACGTATCTCCCTGCCCTGTTTTTTAACAGTAGAGCAGTGTTGGGATGCAGATTCCTCTACTTTTCCAGGACATGGATACAATTATGTTGCATTCCCAGACCTCTTCTTACTGTCTCTCCCAGCCCTTCCACTGGGAGCCCCATCTGACTCCCTGCCTGCTACCTAACCTTCTTCAATGTACAGAAAAATGTCCTCTCCTATTCTAGCTGAGCTGACTTCTCACCCTCCAGATCTAAGAGGGGAAAAACACAAACCTGAACAAAACAAAACAAAGAAAAAAAAAGAGAGAAAGCTAAAAAGGCTACACCTTTTTCACAATGTCAGAGCACGAGGAGAATCACAGAAATCACAGGAGGCCACATTAACAAGTGCAGTGTTTTACCATCATCCCTGACTCTTCTTTACATTTAAACAGAACAGAATTTTTCTTTGCACAAAATCCTGTTTCCAACCCCAGCAGCAGCATGATCAGAAAGATGTAGATGTGCACTGCCTGAACCTTCACTTTTAAGATTTCTTCTATTCTTCTTAACCTGTTGGACCTCCTGCCAAAACCATACATGAAGCGGCATCAGAGACAAAATATGCATACAGTTTCCCTGCAAAGCTGGTAGGCTCAGGATACAAATAAGTGGTGTTAAAAAAACAAAAAAACAACAAACCAAACAGGGAGTATGGATTGCCTTTGCATGCTCCTGCAAGACCGCATGCAGACTCAGCTACTGTTTTGCAAGAACAGCTTTCATGTATAATATAAGATCAGAGATCTCTGGGGATAAGTTACGCCTCATTACATTTTCAATACCATGATCCCTCTGAGACACTACCTTATAGTGTCTTGAATAGCCCTAGTGTTCAAGTTCAACAGTGCTGCCTGGTAGGCCACTTCACACATTTATGTTCTTTTGAATAGAAAAATGTTTCCTCACACCTCCACCAAATGCCTTTTTTTTGTCCTTTTTAATTTCCATTTTTACTTCCTTTGTTCTATTATCTGTGCATGGCTGAAAATAATAACTTGGCTTGACATACTCTGTACCATTTAGATTTTAAACTTCCCCCTCACTCTCCCTAATTCAAGGCTACTGTAGATTTACAGGGTTTTTTATCCTGCATTCATATCATAGTTCATTTCTCAGTAGTAATAGAATTGGTTCCCTTATCCCTGTTTCGAAATGTTACAAAATTCTTCTACTGCAGTGGCCAAAACCACAAAATAATAGTTCAGCAGTCAGCACACTAGAATCATAGTATTTCACTCCAGTATTTTGGCTTTTTGCTATACCATTCCTCACCCTTCACGAAGTTGGAAATAAGACTGTTTCCTATGGATGTAATTTAAAAACAAATAAAACTTTTATGTTAGGAAATATAGTTTTGCCCAGATATGCAAAAAAAAAAAGTCTCACATCTAGGAATGTGCATTTACATTGTGATTTTATGATCACGTCCTACACCTACGTGGTACTTTGGAGCTAATACAGACCATAAAGAGTGCACAAGGACTTATTTTCCGTTCTGTTGCAGCCTATGATTGATGAGGTACCACACTTTAAATAGTGGTCTCAGGAGCAGGCAGAAACACGTTGAGGTCCCCACTCCATCTCTTCCCCATCCTCGCTCTGTGCAGCCCCACGCCTGCTGGCAGCCACGGCTGCACCACACAGCCAGCCGGCAGGACTCACCGCTCAGCTCCCCATCCCTACTGCTGGAAATAGGACAAATCCAGCTTAGTTATAGCCACGGAATATGGACATTGTGGAGTTGCAGCCCTGTCTTTGAGCAGAGCTGTGGGACGTCTACAGAGTAAATGTGCTGAGGTCTTTAAGAGTCACCTCTGCTGGGATACATTCTGACATGCAAAAAAAGCTCCTGTGCCTTAATCATTGCTTATGACACTAACATTAATCACATTTTGCTGCCTTCTTCCCCCTTATCTATCTGTTCATCTCATTCCTCTGCTCCCAGATAAAAGCTTAAGCTCTTTGGGGGAAGAGGTCATCTTTCACATGCACATTGCCTAGAATTACAGAGCCCCAAATCTTTGATTTGGATCATTGGTGAATAAGAGTATGTGAATGATGCAAGCAATCAGTAGAGCTAGACAGAGTTAAGGGAAAATGTTTCTCCCTTAAATTTGAAAGAATGTCTGGGCAGGATTTTGGATGGATTAATCACTAAAAATGCAGTTTTGGACTAAACTAAACGTTAATTTAGCAAATGGTTCCAACTCAGCTAAAAACAGACACTGTTTTCTGAAAATGTCAGTATGATTCATTTTAATGTTCCCTAAATGTTTTGCTTTTTCAGGCCAGACTAGCCCTAGGATTTAGCTGCCTTTCACAAGGCCAGTAAGGACTGGATAAAGAAGTCTTTATATGCCGTACTGCACTGTTAAGGCACCAATTTAAACTGCCTCCCAGCCTGAATCAATGAGCTTTCCCATTTCCATGATTAAATGCAAGTCAAAATTGAGATTGGGATTTTCTCAATCTCTCCAATTCTACTTACTGTAAAGTATTTATTCAATGAAGCAAAGAATGCAGTGACTCTTCCCTTTCCACTGTTCCTCTTCCCACAGAACCAATTCACTGAAAATTTATTTTCATTTTCAAGACAATGCAGGCATTAAAATGTATTGGTTTCGTTTATTTTAAGCACTGAACCAGAATAAAACTATCACTTTGCTGCAGAATACTAGCTAAAAGAATAATATATCCCCCTCAAAATTAGAATGATATTGTCAAAAGTCATTAATCCATAGGTAATATATGCACACACACACATCCAGAACAGGTGTGAGATAGTGATATTATAGCTGGTAGGGCTAGTGGAATGGATGAGTTTTTAATCAATGATTTGAAAAGAGAGAGAGCATTAATAATACAGGGATTGAGTCTCTGTTGAGATCGTATGAAATTAAGCGTTCCTACAACTTGCTAAACCCTTTTGCTTCGCTGCCAGTCAGCTTCGAGACGTTCAGTTAGAAAACAAGAAAAAAATGTAAGTTTTATTTGGACTTAAAAAATACCTCAAGGCCATGCCTCTAAAATGCTTTGTAATTTGTTTGCTGCATAACATGACAGTTGCATGTTTCAACGAAATTGCAGTTACACAGTAGGTTTCATCTCTTCTCCAAAAGCTCTGTAAACGCAATACATTTCAGAAACGGTTTGCTTTTATAGGGTCAGAGTCAGAAAGATGACTTTGTCAATGGATTAAGCGTGAGGCTGCTTTTGACCTTAATCTGAGGGCAGTAAAATGCATTTTCATTCTTCTTTTTAAAGTGGTACATGTGAACGGTTTAGGAAAAAAAAAAAAAAAAAGAAAAAAAAGTTAGGTATGGTTTGCAAGGAGAGGGGTTTTTTGTTGGTATTTTAAATTTATCAACTAACTGCAGCAGTTGGGAAAAACAGGAAGTTTTAAAGCACGCTAAGCTTTTCCAGTTTTGAACCAGAGATACCAGACTTCCAGCTAAATAGAGGTAGAGAATAACTGCTTTGAGTTTAACTTGATTTTACTAATTGGTTAAAACCTTTAAGAGAAAAAACAGTTGGTACCTGTAGAGCTGGAAAAGGGGGCATGAAAACTACTGAACATAGTTAAGCTAAATTCAGAACAGTGGTTCCTGAACCTGTACTTATCTTGAAGGTTCCTGCTAATAAACAATATAACAAAACTTCAGTGGGTTATATCTTTCAATAATCATGCCTATAATGACTCTGTTATTTTAACTCAGCAAATGAGTGAGGTCCACGTATCTGCACAGCAGGTTAAGAAGAGAAAGCTTCCCCAAGCATACCTCTGTGCAGTGAAGGAAGCATTTCACAAGCATGGCAATTTAACAGTTCCAGACTCATACCAGCCCTTAGGAAAACCCTAGAAACTTAATGAAAAGCCTTATTATTAGATACATTGTAAAGCATATATTTCTAATTATATGCTTCTTACAGAATTCTAGGCAGAGCTGAAAAAATACCTATTTTTCATCCCAATCCACAGAAGCCTTTTGATTTTCTCTCTTAAAGGCATTAGAGTTTGGCCTCTTAGATAAGATTGCACCTGGGATTGAAAGCGGTTGTGATTGTGTTTGCGATTCTTTTTCTCAGGAGCTTCTGTAGTCATGTTGCATACCATAATAGCCAGGATACAGAATATTCTCTGAGACCCATTTCTTGAAATTGTTTCACATGGTACGGGAAAATTTGGGGTTCTCTGGATCAACATAAAGGAAGATGACTCTACATCCAAATGTGGGAATCGTTCTCTGGGAGAGACACATAGTTTCTTTTCTCTTCTTTATTAACATATAAATATTTTATATGAGTAGAGCAGATCCCTCTCTGCAGCCAGCATTAGAAAGCAAGAGTCTTACAGACTTTGATAGTAGGTGGTCTCTCTGCATCATGAACCATTTTCATGGCACAAAAAGCCATAATCTCCAATATCAGTATGTAGATGGAGATACTTTGCGTACTGAACAGTTGGATTCATGCCACCATCTCATCTTACATAAGCCACTGAACTATTCTCTTGTTTTAATGTGTTCAGTCACAACTGACGATCTCTCGGGAAAACTCTTCAATCCCATTAGCTATTGAAGTCCCAGTGGAAACCACTATCCTTGAAGAAATCACTTCATCATACCTCAGCTGTGTAACTCCAACAGCATCTGCAGATCCCACTATCAGTTTGCGACAAAAATCCACTGAGTAGCATTGAAGACTAATTTCAAAATGATGACTTATATCAATGATTTCCCAAGAAAAAAGTGTTCATTGTCAGTCTCCTGCTGGGGACAACTCACTTGTTCTTCCTCCGCTTCCTCATTTACCCTACCTCAACTAAATAACCAACCTGAAGCAAAAAGCAATTTTGATTTTTATTTTTTTACCACTGACTAAATGAAAATGGGCTTGATTAGAGCATCCAGTACATGTCATGCACAGGGTAAGTGCATCCGAGAGACCTGCAACAATAGCTCCATGTATTAAAGTTTCAGAAATCTCTGAAAATGGGCAAATACACTGCCCTTCATACAAAAACTATTATTAAATAGCTTACTTCATCAAATGCCACATAAAGGGTAAATGGGAAAATCATATCCTGTAGAGTGAGGGATTAATGTTTCTCAGTTACAAAAATAGACTTAAACCCCACAATTCAGCCACAGAACCAATTCACATGGCGCTGCTTCAGAGTTTGAAAGGAAGCCATTAGAGGAACTGGAATATTACCTTGAATTTACATCCCAGCACAAATCTCAGCATGTTTTGCAAATGACATTGTCTCTACTTTAAATAGGGGGGAAACAGTTCCTGTACCAAATTACAGAAAGCAGCGTAGAGCTTCTCCAGCTGCTGTCACCTCAAGCCAAAAAGTGTTCACCCTCAGGTTGACTTGAGAAAAACACCATGCAATGCAGTTATGCAGATTTCAGACAGAAGCAGGCTCTGGCCAAAGACAGCCTGAGTTTTTCTGCACCATTTTCCTTACCATTAGCAGTCTACAGTTCGTTCATGCAGAACCAGCTCAGGTAGATGAGGCTACATCTACCAGGTAACCATGCCAGCCACACCAGAGGGCAACCACAACCTCAAAGAAGACACCAGACTTGAACTCAAAACTTCCAAATACCAGGAAATTACTGAATACTTCTGAATCCTGAACAAAAATCTTGGTTTCTTCTGAGTTCAGATTTAATTCTGTGGGCTCTAAAAGCCAGATATCTTCCCATGGCATAGCTGCGAAAAGATGGTTCTGCTTGGCTCCAGCTGCCTCCGAGGACGGATGGGGGTGATTAACGTGAAGGAGGGGGTATTCGTGAAACAAGCAACAGCTGCAGAGAGAGAGACAGGAGCTCAGCGTGGAGCAGGCGTGGGAGAGGAAATGTATTTAAACTAAACTGCTGATTCTTCTGAGAGCTGTTTCTTCTTTTCTAGAAACTGCCACCACTACTGAGCAAATTCATCAGCTGAGTGACTAATGGGAGAAACCCTGAGAGGCAGAGGTACAACTGAGCCAAAACTGCTTCCCATAAAGTTCTATTCAGTGCCTGTTTGTCTCATTTATTACTGCATAAAATATCCTATATGGGAAAGTGACTGACAATTATACTTTCTCCATATATCTTGGCACTCTGCATTCTCCTGACAAAAAATAGGTATACCCCTTCCTTCAAAACTATCTCCTTTCTTTTTTCAATCACTTAGTGAAAGAAAACATCATTCTCCTGAATTTTTCATATCACTCTTTTCAAAGGGAGCTACTTCTTATTTTTCCATGCATCATCGGAAGTGATGTCAGCCTCAAATGGAGCATAAATATCCAGCCAGAAGTTTCAGTTCCCCAGAAAATGGGGAGCAGCCAAAGGAGCAGATCAGAGACTGAAGAGCCTGCTGTTGCCATAGAAATCAGGTAACGAGCGACCTCACCTCCTGATTCTGCTCCAGGAGCAGCGAGTCTCAGTTTCCAGGCCTAAGAAGGGAGGACTTGGCCAGCCCATCATGATGCAGCCGGTGAAATTGGCTTTGTGGTGTCTTCTGTTGCTTGGGGTTTTAAACCTCTCAGAGGGCACAGCGAGCAGAAAGGTATTTTGTTCTCAGAATAAGAAACACACACGCTATTTGCTGTCTTACAATATCTTTCCCTTTTCTTTCTGTTGCTGCTTGTGACCTTCTGTATTTCCACAGTGCTCCCTGTTTTGAACTTAGGTTTCCAGTGGCTTTTGCCTGTCTCTGATCTCCTCGTTTTAGAGTCTATCTTATCTACATCACTTGATTTTGTACATTTTCTTTTGCTTGTCGTTGAGAACAGAACATAAGGTGATGTACTAGACAAGTCACTGCACTGAGGTTTAGAAGACTTACATTAAATCTGGCTCAGGTCCTGAATGACAGTAAGTTATTTCATCTCCCTGAGGTCTCCTTGTCTGTTCAACTGGGACTGTAAACTGCCCTGAGCAGGGACACACATGCGTTGCCCATGTCTGCAACATCATTAGAAAAAAAGTCTCAATTGCACTTGCTGTGTGTAGGCAACATGCAATCAAACTGGACATACCATCAAATGACACTCAAACAAGGCAGGGCTTTACCTAGGTAGTAGCCACTGATTTCTTCAGAAAATGCACTTTTTTTTTAACTTCAAAAGATTATTACACATTCTGTAAGATTGCAACATGACCCCAAAAAAAACCCTCCCCTATTTGTTTTTTCCTCTGGCAATGACTGCATCTCAACAGAAATCTGAGCTGTGCCCACGGAGAAAGTAAGATAGGTATCAAATTTAATAGACCGTGACTGCAAGCTTCAAAATTGTAAGCTCAGAAATTCATATTGTCTTGGTTTTGTCTAGGATAGAGTCAATTTTCCTCCCAGTAGCTCCTGTGTTTTGGATTTAGTAGGAGAAAAATGATGATAACACTGATGTTTTCAGCTGTTGCTAAGAAATCAAGGAATTTTTTCAGTTTCCCATATTCAGCTAATGAGCGGGGGTGCAGGAGCTGGGAGGGAGCACAGCCAGGCAGCTAGCCCAAGGTGGCCAATGGAAATATTTCATACCAGAGACAAACTGCTCAGTTTATGTACGAGGATTGGCCAGGGAGCAGGAATTCTCACTTTTACAGGAGTTTCAACTGTGCTTTTTTTCTGGGAGGTCAAAATTTTCCATGATTTTGGTCTTTTTCAAGAGTTCCATGAAATCCGTGAGTTCCACGTTCTGCAATCATGGCTCAGGGAGTGGCTGAGACTCGGTCATCAGGTGGTGAGGAAAATTGTATTGTGCATCGCTTGTTTCACACACTCATTATTTTAATTAGTATTAGTATTTTCTTTGTTGTCTTATTACACCGTCTTTATCTCAGCCCCTGAGTTTTCCCTTTTGCCCATTGCTCCTCCCCATCTGGCTGGCAGAGGGAGGAGTGAGTGAGCTGCTGCATGGTCCTAGTTGCCGGCTGCCGGGTTAAACCACAACACACATTAACAAGGAGTAAACAAACTCCTCATTGCAGATACCTACAAGCAGTGCTGAGTGCTTTTTTCAGGGTGTGATATTTTGCAGGTGGCCTCTGAGAATGAGCTGATAGCAGCTATTGAAGCCATGGCTGTGATCAGCCTGGCACCACACACGAATTAGCAGCACTTCATACACTCAGCTGCTCAGCAAGTCGTATTAGGTAGGACCTGAACCAGTGCTTCATTCACATGGGTTCCAGTCAGTTTTGACTGCAAGAAGAGCTTGTTCGTTTCCTTCTGCAAAATACAGTATAATTAAACTTCCAGTGACCTGGTACTACAGAGAGAGTTTTTGGGTTGGTCCCTGGTTAGTTAATATGACAGTACAGTTTCAGGCAACAGAGTGGACAACTTGAAATTAAAAAAAAAAAAAAAAAACCTAAAAGAAAACTTCCAGTCAAATTATGCAAATGTGAAAAGTTAAATATTTAGATTTTTAAGGATATCTTCAAAATATCCCCCCTGAGGATAGCAGAATCTGTACTAAAGGGCTTAGCAAATGTATTAATTTTACAGAAGATTTCTTGGATTGAATGCAGTACACGTTTAAATGGGCTGTGACATATAATTCAGGAGTTTCATTGTACCATATGACATATTTTATTTTTTTTATTACTACTGACATGTCAACAGATTTGAGGAAAACATTTTATTAGTAAGCACAGCTGCTATCAATTTGGATAATGACAGTCCATCACCATTTTTTGTGAGTACAAACAAAGGGAGTGAATCTTCATGCAAAACAGGGAGTCTGTATAATTCCCATTCATAAACAATTTTCAGACTGTACAGGGTCAAGACAAAATTATTATTTAAGTTACTGGCCTCAGCAGTACAGATGCAGAAATAGAATATTTTTCTGGTCTTGGTAAATTTAATTTCTGTGAACTCTGTCCTTATGATATAGTATACAAATAATAAATAGACACTCTCCGAGTTCCTATCACAGTAACAGCATATCCTGCCAGCATAGCCATTCACTATATATTTCCACTGTTTCACGTTTTATATCGCTCTATTTCTGACTTTCTCAGTCTGTCCGCCCAAGATCAATGATGTTCCTGCAAGACTGTTGTTAGTGGCTGCTCGCTAGATATCTATCTGGGTAAGCTAATTTTCTTTCTTTCCTTCTTCATTGCTCTGCAGTAAAGGTTTAAGTGTAAGATTCTTCATCTATCTCTATACCTGTAGGTAGTAAATTTTAAGGCTAATGGTAAGAAAATCTGAATATTTATGACATTTCCTCATTAGCACAAAACTTTGACTGGATTTCCCATGGCTCAGTTGAATTACTTAAGCCTTAGTTTAAAAGGCAATTGTTTATTTATGCAATTGCCTTGTGGAACTTCTGGCTAGTTGAAACTCTCATAGATTAAAATATTTCAAGAAATACTGTTTTCCTCTGCCTTCTTTTCACATACAGAAAACCTGCAACAATGATTTTACCCAAGAATAAGGACTTGATCTTTTACACTTGATTACAAACAATAAATTTTTATTTATATTTTAGATAAGAATTATAAAATGGTACAGCAAATCCAAGATTTGCAGCAGAATAAATTCCTGATCTTCCAGCAGCTGGATTAATTCCCCTTAGCCTTCATGCCACACTTTCCAAGAGGAGACTGTAGGTGGAGAAAAATCTCTCCCCTTTCACACTCTGGGTTTTCTAACTTTAGTTCAAAAACTATTATACTGACCATGCTAAAACATTAATAGAAATTGAGTATAAAAGGGGAGTAATTCAACTTAATCCACAATGTAACTCACACTGGTTTATTTTATTTTCTAAACCAAAATGTTTCTACCCAAATTACGTTTTTTTCCTTAGAGTATCTCTTCACACAGAAGTCACAGATGACCTGAGAAACACCTATTTTTAACCATGCTGAACTCAGTCTGTTTGTCAAACAAACCAAGAAATAAGTCTCTAGTGTATCTTTCCTGCATGGGAAAAGGAGTCTATGACATTTAAAATATTGCCACTTCTTCTAATGAAGCATAACTCGGCCTACAACAAACATCTAGGGACATAAATACACAGAAGTGGAAGAGATCTCTTAAGTTCCGAAGCATCTTCCTGTTCAGGTGACCATGTCATATAACTCATTAAAAATGTAAAAAGTTCCATTATGAAATTATTTTGCATTTTTATTCTCATTGCTCCTGTGGGAAGGCTCCTTCAGAACTCACGTCTCTGGCGGTTAAAATATTTCTGTTAATATCCAGATTAAATTTATCGAGGCCCCATGAGAACTTATTTGTCTTTTAAACAACTTTGAGCTTCAGTTTTAGTTTCTTTTGAGTGTGGATGTAATTTTTATTTTGATCAACTACAGAATGGCATAGAACTCCAGGTGGAGCTTCATCATGGCAGTTTCCAATGTCCTTATACTTCTCTGCAATATTTGGAAATGTTTCACCTGATCCATACAATGAATACGTCTAACTTTTTGATGGATTCATCACATGTTCATGGTCATTCAGTCATTCTAAAATCATCTTGTGCTCCCAGAACCTTCCTTTGGTGATTCTTGCTGATGGGCCTCTATTTCTCACAAAAAGATCTTACTACATGTTCCAGTAAACTTATAACTTTAATTTACATTGTACACCTATGGTCAGACTATTCCTGTTACAAAAAAGGTCTCTAGGTCAGACAGTTCTTTCTGAGAGATTTTAATCTTTCCCTGTATTACAGCACTTTTTTTATGTCATCATCCCATTTTTAACAACCTTAAAATTTTTTCACAGACAGCATTAGTTAAAATACTAAATAAGATTAATCTGAAAACCAGTCCACAAGAAACATCAACAGCAGTTTCTCTTGAGACCACTACATTCTCCTTCAGCACAACCAAATGCCCTTTTATTTGAATATCTCAGAAATTAATCTCTCTTGTTCAGTTTAACTAATAATTTTCAAGCAGTGCTTTTATCCAAACAAATTTTAACTGCCTGCAGGTTCTTTCTGCTTCCTCTCTGGCTATAATGGCAACAGAGAGAGTCTAGGCAATTACCTCTGAATAGACATCTAATTTCTGGATAGATGAAGTTTAGTGAGATGAAGGCAATCCCATTATCTGAAATTGTGCTACCTCATTCAGACAGAGCATTCAGATTGTATCCTTGTTGTCTATAAAAGTATATGTTCTTCTTATCTATACAATAAGTCCTGTTTATGAAAGTGATTTTGCCATGGAACAAGAAATAGTAAACTATATGATTTGGTACCATGTAAAATCCCAGCCACTGGTAGTTCAATGAAGGAAATATTCACAATATTATACTGGGTAAAAATTTAGGGAACTATAATGTTTTTTACAAAAATAATTTTAATTTTACTCATATTGTTTTCATTAAATTGGCCAAATTATTTTTATTTTTTGCTTTTTTTGAAAAATGGGGGAATGGGTGTTTTGCTTGAAACTGTTACCAAAAATACTATTTTATATACAAGTTTTGTGTATTATTGTATATTTTGTTTATTATATGCATAACAATCTGAATGGGTTAAAAGTGTCAGATAAATTAGTCCATCATACTTTCTTCTAAGCCAAAAAACTAAAACCTTTTGTGAAATCTTTTTCATTAAATCCACATCTTTACAAATATCTCTGTGATTTAGCATAGAGAAAGGGCCTTTATACATTTCAAAAAAGAACCTAGAGGAAAATGTGCAATATATTTTTCAAAGTGACACTGAAATTACATCTAAGCAAAAATATGTGACATATTATGGACATTTAAAAGCTTCAACACTTAATCATTTTACTGTGATAATCAGGCATTGCCTATGCCACAAGAGCTATCCGTATGCACTGTCTTAGTCAGTGGTAAAGGAATATTTTTTTACCCCATTTAGCCCAAAAGTGCAAGCAAGCAGCAGGAAACCTTCTTCCTTCAAGAGACACCATATCATATCCATACTACAAATTTCATGTCTAATGAACCCAGTTATATTATGTAACTCAGAAATATCAGCTGTAATCCCAAAGCTTCTTTTTTTCTTGTATTCCTGTTTCTGAAAGAATGTTTCTTTAATGTCTGAAAGAAATAATTGAAGAGTAGCTGTTCAATATGAGCTAGAATAAAAAATTAAGAACTAATCATGACTTAAATTCACATTATTCAAATAAAAGGATCATCTTGTTTTTAAAGACACTGAGCTCAATTCATTTACACTGACCTAAAAATTTGCCTAAACTGATTGGTACAGGTCCAGGCACATAAGCTTTGATTATTTAAGCAGATAAATGTGGATGTTAAGTTCCAGCTTTAAGATTCAAAACGCTGGTCTAAATTCAAGGGCATTATTGAAAAAAAAGGATCCCATAGGCATTAATCTCAAAAGAGCAGAATAATTTCCACTGCTATACCTAATATTAAAATAGATAATATTACTGCTTTTACTACTACTAGAAATAATTGAAGACAGAGAAACAGGGTCTAAGCTTAAGCACTAGTGTGTGATTGTCCATTGTGCATTTAACTCTCATCACGTTTTTGTCAGGTAGTACCCTTCCAAGTAGTGCATAGGCATTGACCAGAGGCTAACACGAGAATTTCTTTGTAGGCAATAAGAACAAAACTGCACCAAGTCTGGCTTCTTTTCCTTTCAGGGTTTGTCACCTGTCCTCTGCAGACTTTGCATCCTCAGATATTTCCACATGACCTCATGCAGTGCACTGGGACATGCAACACTTATTTTCCTACTATGAAAACACCACTCCAATGGTTTGCAACACAGCCCTTACATTATTTCAGACACTTTCAAGCAGTAGTGACTTTTATGTTTTCTACTTGTTTGGGTCTCAGTGGAAAACATTGTGGTGGACTTGGGGGGGGTGAACAACACATGGGAGCATTAAGAGAAAAATAACATGCAGAAAAATAAACAGTATATGTTATTCATTATTTCTTCAAGATAATACTAACAAAATAAGACTATTTAGTGGTTATTGGAAAACAGAAGAGCTGTCCATTGTGAAGGATCTTGAAGTTTTCTCCTACATACCACACCTTTCACAATCAGCCTGAGTTGTCTCATACCTGTCTCTGCAAGTTTAGGAATAGCCAGCTACACAAACGTGCAAGAACTCTTTAGCACATTTACTGAACTGGTTTTTTAAAAAAATAAATTTGCTTCTGTCAATGTCATCATAAAAAGTAGGGCTGAAGTACACACTCACACAGCAAGGGCTCGCAATTCACGTCTTGAATGACACGTCATAATACAAGCTGTTGGGACCTTCTACCATGCTCTTAAACATGTTTTTCAAGCTCAGGTCAAGTTGCCCCATGCCCATTTCTTCAAGCTTGGGTATAACCAGGGAAATGCCTTCTTGAGAGCTACTGTGTAGGTACAGTGTGCCTCCTGTATGGCGTAAACCTCCCATACTAGCTTGGTGCTGCTGTCTTCACCATCCATACTTAGTACAAGAGGCAAATGAGACCTTTGGAAAGATCTTACAAAAGTATATAAAATTCTGGTAGGGATGGACTGTTGTCTGACTCGCACGAGGTGTCTTTAAATCCTCTGTGACTCGATTGGTTTGAATTTCCTTGTATTTTTTGTAAATAGATACCAAAATTTCCAAGGGAGCTGGAAGGCTCTGTAGTTTTAACAAAGAAGAAGCAACTCATATGCTGGATTACTAGGCTGTATCTAAAATACTAAATAAATAGGGCCAGGGACTCTTCTCTGCTTTGAGGTATGTTGGTACATTTGGCTATATCTGCGCTGCTGAAGACTTGACCCTAGGTTCCCTCTGTCCTTTACAGTGCCCCAGTGTCTGTAAGGGCATAAGTAGAGAGTAACTTTAACTGAGGGGTGGGTAAAACACTCACTTCTTGTCTCCTAGTTCTGTGTGTGATACTAAAAGACTCCGTCCTCCCACTCACACTAGAACTGGAGTTACCCCTGCATTTGGCCTCATTCCAGAAGATAAACTACAGCTGCCCTGGGAATACGCCATTGGCTACCTGGGCAGAAAGTTCAAGTAAACTGGGAAGCGACTGACTAAGCAAATGATTAAAAGAGCAGAAGAAAAGGCCAGAAGAGGGTAGTAGGAGGTTTCACCCGTGCAGATACAGAACAGAACAGAGCCTATAAAGTGAAAGAAATAAAGCTGGAGATATATGGAACCTGATTTATAAAGTCTCCGTGATAGATCTTCATGTGTGCGACTCTCTGTGCTGCTCCACACACATCTTACACACAGCTGTCTTAGCACTGGTTTGCAAGATGCCTATAAGTTGGCTAGGCTGCACCACTCTGCCTGATGCACACACCTGGACTTGAACATTTTTTATCTGCTGTCTTTTGACAGCACAGAGAAGCCCAGCTAAAACCAGTTTTTACTGAAGATCTCCATGCTTTGAAACTCTTTTTCATTAAAACCCCTTTTTTCTCTTTGTAAATATTTTATAGCAGAAGACCTAGGCAGAGACTCAGGTTATGCTGCTGTGACTATCCCAGATAAAACGGCTGACCTCAGCACATCTCCTTCTGTGATATTTGCTCCTGTAGAGCTCCCAGAAGAAAGTAATGCAATCTACTGCAATCAGCAGCAGCGAGGAGTTATGCTTCTGTGGCACATTTTTAAACAAATATGGAAGGCACGTTTGTAGAGCAGAGACCAGATAGCATTCACTGGTTGAAACCATAGCTAGCTTTATCATCACCATTCATCTGCACTAAAACGTGAGAGGTGTGTCTTTTTGAAACCCTGCACAACCAGTTAGTCTTTAAATAACATTTCCTGCATATTGGAAAGGTCCAGGACTAAGACTTTCTTTTTAAATTGTAATGAGAACAAAACAGAAATGAGAATCAGCAAGCTAGCCCAGACTCCCTCCTTAGATGTTATAATCTGAAACTGATGAAACTATGACTACATAGTTTGGAGTTGCATCCTACGCTCGTTCTCCTGGAACTGCTGTATTAAATGTTTTTTATTGTTCATCACACGTTGATATCTACAAGTTTCTTTGGAGGCTATTTCTATGATCTATCGGCCATTTTCACAAACATATGTTTGTCTTTAAAAATGTCTTTTAAAAGACCATCTAGTATTAACATGATCATTAAACAGAGGGAACGAAAACTCAGTTCTGCAGAGACTGACATGTACTAGAACAAACAAAAGGAACATAGACAACAATAGAATCACTGATTACATATTTAGCCTTAGGAAGGTCGGCAGCATAAAAGCAAAACAACTTTCGTTCCAGAAAATGTGCCCAGCACTATTGGCTTTGCATCATGTAGCTATAGGGGGATTTTCCTATTGATTTGTGTCTCAGCTTTGACTAGGAGTCAGATGGCTAACCTGCTATGCAAAGCTATAACTGGACTATGCACAGTCCCACTCAGGGTCTCTTCCTAGACATAAAAGCTATCGACTATAGATCTTGTTTTCTGCTCCCCTGTGCTGTAGGGCTGCTTCTGACTACCACAGAGCTCTGGGCTGGTAGATTGTCCACTATTTCTTGGGACAAGTTCCAAATTTAAATTTATTTTATTAACCATTTCAATATTTCTTCCTTCCATCTGGCTCTAATGCTTACACTCCAATGTGGTCTTTATGGGCTTTGCAGCACCTAGGGCAATACAGCTTTTCTTTTTGGCAGCCTGTAAGAGCCATGGACTCTTTGCCTGCCTTTACTTCTGCATGTCATATTAGTATAAGCTAGTGTAATTGACTGTAGCTGGCATATGTTGCCAATGTTGTTCAGCTGGCACAGTGAAGGGACTTCCTGAAGAAAAGCGAATTTTTCCACAGTGTTTTCAAGTCTGCCCATGTAAACTTATAATTGCCTGGAACCTGTATGTTGGAGCAAGGCTCTGACCAACAGGCAAGCAGATCTCACACTGTTCTAACAGATGTAGATGAGCAGAGACTGCCAAGTGAGTGTATTTGCATCAGTTGTGTTAACTGAAGGCATAATTTTCAAACGAAAAGGCTACTTACAGTTTAGATATAGCTTTAGGCTTAGGACTGTTTTAGTGCCTTTTAGCAGAGCTTTTATTTCAAATTCAGCACCTCTGTAAACTTCGATCTAGGTGATGTCTTGGAGTGGAACAGGGCATTATCATAGAAAAGTGCCTTGCCCCTTTTAAATGTGCCTTCCCTCTGTTTTCTCTTTTAATTCACCGTCTGAAACTAACCAAGACCATCTTCTGCATTCCTGCCGAGCTTCATCTGACAAGGTCAGCAGTCTTATTCTCTGCATTTTTTTCTGCACAACAGGGGTACTCACAATATAGTGTGACCCCCCAGTAAGGGTGATACTACATGGATTCTTAAAAAGAAAAGCATGTATGCCAATTTGGCTTGAATTCTTTGAACACATTGCCGGATTGTTAATGCAGGGGAAAATGATGGTCATATAATCTATCTGCATTTCACAGCTGCTCCTGGTGCCACATACCACTAAAGAGAGATTTCTTTACTGAGTCAGAGAGCACATTACAAAGGGTAAATGCACTGAATTGGATTAAAAACTGGCTTGTAAAGAGGAAGTGGTTTGTGCTGGAAAAGAGCGGACAATTCAGGATGACGAACAGTAATGACAGGGTTGCCACAGCAAAGCTCAGTATTAATAAGACTGAAAATGATGCACATTAATAATGATACTTTGCACTTCTATAGCACTATGTTTTTTCAAAGTACTTTACAAACATCTAATTAATCATTATCTAATTAAGAATGGCTTTGAAAGGGGCTGGGGGGGCGTGTATGACAATATTTAAAATATGCCTTTGTTTGATAATGGCACAAAATAGGAGGAGGGCAGCAGCCACAAAGGCACAGAGCATACGCATTCAAAATGTTTTGGATAGATGAGGTTTATGGTCTGATAATTGGCTTATGCAGTTCAGCACAGAGAAGTATAAAGTAATGAGAGAAGGGAGGATCAAAACTATCCACAGAGACTATAGCCTGAAATGAAGCACAATACAAACCAAGAATAGACTTGGACGTGATAATGGATAATGCAGTAAATCCCTCTCTACAGTGTTTGGCAGAAGCAGAAGAGGCCTTGGGATTTGCATTGTATATATAATCAGTGTCTTTTTCTGTTAAATAGGGCAGTAATGAGACTACATTAGAAATATTGTGCACTTCTGGTCTCCTTAAGCCAAATTCCCTACGAATTCACCTGTTGCACAGCCCTTTTAAAGTCATCAGAATTGCAAGGGCCATAATTTGACCTCATATTGTTAGTGTTGATCTTATTGCTAAAGAAATCCAGGGTCAAATAGAGATGTCATTTAATTATAGATCAAGCCCATGAGCAGAGGAACAAGTCAGCATCTGCAGAAGCTAGTATCAGAGCACTGTCCATCTCCTAACATAGTAAACTGGGATTTGTTTGGAAGGGATAAAGAGGCCCCATTAGCTCACATCACTGTATCTCAAGGAAATGCAGAATTTTCTCCCCTCTGTAAGATAATGGTGAGGGAAAAGCATTAGAAAGGGATGTGATCATATATGGAGCCAGCACAGTATACAACCAAGAATGACAGCTGATTCACAACTATATAAATTGATATTCAAAGTCATTACAAACCAAATGGCCCTGAAGTTTGGAAGATTAGATGGCTGTCTCCCTCACTTTCATCTCCCCACACCACGTTCACTGAAATTCTTCCAAATATTGCAGGAACATTTGGTATTTGGAGGAGATAGCATGCCTAATGAGTATCAGCTGAATCAACTCTACATATTATAGGAAGGACACTGCTGATAATGAAAAGGCACAGAAAAGGCCATGCAAAATGATTAAGGGTCTGAGTGCATAAGTTATGAAGGAAGATTGGCTTATAGTAGAGAAAAAGAGACTGTCTTAGAAGCATATATGACTCCGAAGGGATCAGATAGACACCAGCAAACTGATTAGAATAGTAATTAATTTCTTTATAATACTAAAGTTTATGTTAAACATGTGGAGGGGAAGTAGCTTTCACAAGCAGAAAAGCAAGCAGTATTTCTTGGCAGAGATGTTGGTGGAAAAAAGGCTCATAGAAAAAACAGCAATCAATCAAGCACAAGGCAAATTCTCTTCAACATACTCAAAAGAGCAGTCTCACATGAAATGAATATGGCAGCTTGGTTTGTTGAAGGAAAAGGATCCAGTCTTCGAGCAAAAAAGGTGTGATGTGTGTGAGTTTTCCTGTTACACTCTCCAACTATCTCACACTTATGTGAGTTAATTCACACTTCGAGTCATGTATGCAATTAAAGAATTTATACCCTGGAGAAACAGTGGTGTCAGGTGGCTCTGCCCACCACTGAAATATTGTGTAGATATAATTGCAGCTACCAAGGGACACTCATATATCTCAAACCCAGTTTTCCCTCAGCAGGTTACAATTACTCTCATCTTAGCTATTTGTACTTCTGCAGGGCATGGTGGGAATGGCTTCTTAATGGATTGGGTTATATGCAATAAATGGTTCTAGGTTCAGTGCTCTGTTTAACTCCTTACCAGCCCTCTTCTTAATCACTGACCTTATTTCTATTTCTACACTTCTTATTTGACCTCAGCAATTCGTTGCTTTTTAAGCAGAATATAGGGACTAGACCGACTTCTTTGGTGGTCAATTTCCTCTACTGGTGCTGTCATGACAGGAAGCAAAATCTATATCCATGAATGAATATCCATTCTTGTCCTCTATAAAACATGCTACAAAGCACCCCAAGTCAGATTCAGAACCCTGAGAACAAAAGACCATAAGCTTGGCAAACTGCCAAACCCACAGGGAGAGAACAGGAGAGATGAAGGGCATTGTCCAAGTCCTCAAGCTGAAGTGCTTCCAGCAAGTTTGAGGAAGTAGGTCACAAACCATTAGGGAAGAATGAAAAAAAAAATCCTGAAATGATTGCTTTCAGCCTTATGCAAGACAAAATTCATTCTTAAAAGCAGGTCAAGTAACCAACTTAACTCTGAGAATGTGAACCTCCACCAAGAAGACAATGCAGAAGATTCAACACATCCTGCTGCATCCAACTGTAGCCTTTGTCTGGTTCTTCAGAGGAGAAAATGGTAGTCCACTTGTACAAGCAGGCAGGAGAGAGGAAAGATAAGGACAATCGTCCCATCCTTGCAGACAGGAAATCAAAGCCTGAAGCATGGAATTCTTGTCTTCCCTCCATCCTCCACTTACATGGGCAAGTCCCACGTTTTTGAGAAAACTTGGATAATCATGATTTCATGTCTTTGGGTAAAACTTTCTGAGAGGTGTCTTCAACAGAAACAGAACTATTCTTATCTTGAACCTTTCACACCACTTCCACCCTTGATGACTATAGATATTTTTTCCCTGTTGTTAACCCCAGCAGGCAGCTAAGGCACACACAGCCACTTGCTTACTCCTCCCCAGTGGGACAGTAGAGATAATTAGAACAGAAAAGATGAGAAAAATTGTGGGTCAAGACAAAGACAGTCTGATAGGGAAGCAAAAGGAATGTGTGCAAGCAAAGCAAAACATGGAATTCATTCACTACTTCCCATCAGCAGGCAGGTGTTCAGCCATCTCCAGGAAAGCAGGACTCCATCACACAGACATTTACTACTCCGTAACTCCAAACATCGTTCCCCCTTTCTCCTTCTTCCTCCAGCTTTTATTGCTGAGAATGACATCACATGGTATGGGATATCCCTTTGGTCAGTTGGGATCAGCTGTCCTGGCTGTGTCCCCTCCCAGATTTTTGTGCACCCTGTCCTGGTTTTGGTTAAAACAAAACTGATTTCTCTTTTAGTGGGTCTTCCTCCCAGCTAAGTTCTTCTAAGTAACTGAATTTTTCTGAATCTGGATGCATATATTACAGTGTCCATTCCAAAGCTGATAACTCCTAAAGTTTATAGTTATACTGAGCTAATGGTAGGAATGGAAGTCAGAAAAAGGCCCCTGTTTATAATTATTACTGTAGCAGCCAAGGTCACTGATAGACCTTTTAGGTTCCTCAAGTGAGGAGTCGGAAAGAGTCGTACTTGCGGGGAGGGGTGGTCAGAACAGGTGACGCGATATTGACTAACGAGCTATTCCATGCCATGCATGTCATACTCAATTTAAAGCTGGGGGATCATGAGGGTCTTGCTCTCTTCATCCGTGGCCGGCTTCTGAAGAGGACCCTGCTTTTTGTCCTGCCTGTGGTCCTGATCCAGATCCCGATCCGTGCATTCCTGATCCCAGTTCCCATCTGCTGCTGAGGCCAGTCCAGGACTGCCTGGTGCTGCCTGGCAGCTGCTGGTGGGACGCCAGCGCCCCGGCACCCAGCTCAAGGAAACTCAGGATCGGTTTTGTATATTTTGTTTTATTTGTCTTATTATTGGTACTATTAGTATTATTAGTGTTATTAGTAAAGCTGTTTTAGTATTCAATTTGTAAGTCTCGCTCTCTTTTCCTCCTTTTTCCCTTCCCGTGGTGGAAGAGCGGGGGTTAAAAGAGAGCATCTGCCGCTCTGTTTATTGCCACCCTGCTCTCAACCATGACAGATATATTGACATTCCCATACTCCAAAAAACCCCCAAACCAGGACGCACCCCCAGCCTACTCACTGGTAGGGCAGCATGAGGAACAGAAAAGGCCTTGACACTGTGTTCAGCAATAACTAAAACATCAGTGTGTTATTAACACTGTTTTGGCCAGAAATCCAAAGCATAGAAGCATAAGAGATACTACGAAGAAAATTAATATCCCAGCCAAAATCTGTACATTCCTTCACCTTCTGTGACCCAACAATTATTTTAGCTCGTCTTCCCCATTTTCCTTACAAGGATAGTCACCATGGTTTCCTCAAAATCAAAACAAAGCTAAATCCATTTCTCTATTGAAACTTTATTTAGAACAAACAACAAAATTTTAAAAAATGTAAAAAATCTTACAATTCAGCATGATTCTATTCATGTCTTTGAATTTCTGTATTTGATCTTTAGGAGTATCCAGAATTAAATATCCCAGAATACAAATGTTGATACAGAGCTCAAATACTTTTTGCAAAATCTCTAGCAAGAAGTTAGAGACAGAAAAAAAAAAAAATGAAAAGTCAGCAAGTCTGAATTCTTTACATGCTTCTTTCATAGCAAATGGGTAGATTAAAGGAAAAATTCATGCAAGCTTTTTAGGAAAAAAAAGCTAATGTCAAGTAAATGAATTTGGGGCTGTCAAAGTAAATTTGATAATATGGTTTCTAGATGATTCATTTGTTAATGTGCAAAGTATGAATAGAGTCTCTAAACCAAGTGTGTGTCCACAAATTTGACATGCACCTGGCATCAAAGGACATCCTGACAGAACAACTTAAAGGTTCTCATCTAGAAGAATAAAATTAAATTAAATTTAACAAAAAAACCCACAGCAATTACCACACTGAGAAATTCAGAGGGAGAAAAAAAAACACATTAACTTTTCCACTAGACAAGATCTTAGAAAAATATGACAACTCATACTGTCTACCATGCAGGCAATGTCGTTTATCAAATTCAGGTAAAATGATAGTGAAGCCAAGAATTCAGACTTGCCTTTGATTCTGTGTTATTTTACTAGACTTCATCCATTTTGCATTGTTACTGTACCATGTGAAAAGCAAATTTAGCATTAAAATTGCTTTTTGCACACACAAAGAAAAGGAAAGGTTTGGGGTGAACGGTTCAGGTGTGGAATCTAGTATCACGACGTCTGAACTTCCAGAGAAGAGTAATTTAATGAATTTAATTTTAAAAGTGTCTTTCTTGCTATGACAGCCATAGAGTAACAGAGGCATTATGTACTGTACTAGCATATTACAGCTGACGTGCTTCAAGTCCAGGTCTTGTTGGGATTAGGATTTTAGCTGTTTGAAAACACAATTAACAGAAACCAACAAATTGTCAGCCCAAAATTAATCTCTCAAATGCCTTTATTGGGTTACATTACAATAGAAGCCAACTTATCTGTGTCTGTGGAAGTGTACAGGTATAGTACATTTGTGTGTTTAACTACATATATATGTATAGATTATTTTCACTTACCTAAAAAAAATACTTTTTTTCCTGTCTTTAGCCTCCTTTTTCTCCCTAGTTTCAGTAAAATAAGTCAAGTTCCAGACAATAAACAGCTTAGTTAAAAAAATATGTAGGCCATTAATCTTAAGATTCAGCTAAACCTCTGTGGGTTTTCTTAAATTTCCCAGGGGAATTTCTAAAACCTCATATTTTTAAGACCTCAAATTCTAACCCTGTTCATTTAAGCCAGTCTGAGAAGAAAAGAGATAAATAATTCACTCCTCCATACCCCTTCCCAACTCTCCCACTTAGCTGCCCTAATAAAACTAGGGAAGGAGGGTACAGGCAGTGTAAGAAGGAAGAAACAGTGGTATTTTAAAAGGCATTACAGAAGGGAAAACACAGTAGTGGCCCTCACAGCCAGAAGATAAGAGATGAAGAATGGCCTCCCGGTAAGAGAGGCTAAGGCTAAGCCTGCAGACTAGGTAAATCCCTTCAGCCTGAAACAGTGAAGAAATAGCCTAAGGTCTAGAGAGACAGAAAATGTACTGAACTAAGTGGCATGGTTAGGAGGGAGGTAGCTGTAGTCCACTGGTGTCAGGAGAGACTGTGCCATGTCAACTGCAACACAGCTTTGCCGCATCATTTCTGTAACGAAAGAGATGCATACACAGAAACCAATATTCAGACCACTACTTAGTGGGCGATCAAGAAAGAATAGTCGAACTGCAACCTTTGTCCTCAATTTTGAGTAGTGAGAAGAAAAAGAGACTAGATGTAACAGTTTATGATCTATTGAGTGGCATGTTCAAATACAGAGCAACAGGCTGCTGCTAGTGCTAACTGTGTTAAATAAAACCATAAAAACCAATTTCTGTCTCGGTCCATTTGTATAGTAGCATGTGGTCTCTTTATTTGTCTTCCATCATTTTCTGTACACCATTTTTCTTTTAAAGTGGAATAAAAACACTGATTTAAGTACCTAACATCGTACTGAAGTCTTGCAGCCCAGAATCCCACTCTTGAAGAAGCTCTGGATTTATGCATTGGAGTATGACATGTTCTAAGGGGATTTTAATTTACTTTCTTCATGTGATCCCTTTTCATTCTTCACTTACGTAGTGCACTCCTAGTAGCTGCAGGGAGGTAAAGAATGAGATATTGGCTTGAAGGAGAAAAAATAAAGTGTCCAGTTTATGTCTGAAATGAAAAGCAGTCAAAGTGACAGTTGCTGAGGTTGTCATGGATGCCAGGAGCTTCAGGGAATATTTTCACATTAGCAGTGGCCAGAATTTGCAAAAGAAGCTCCCAATTACCTTTTGGATCTGCTGGAATCAACATTTGCTTTCACAATGTTGGTTGAAATAGGTAATTGAGCTGAAATTAAGAAGCTCTTTCAGAAGTTTGACTCCTCTAACTGTTTTGCATGGTTGTCTTAGTGTCCCTCTGGCTTTCTGCTGAATCCAAACAACTTAGTTCCTTTGTTTATAAAATGATACATGTGCCAAAAGATGCACTGTTTTGTTCCGATGTGACAAGTAGAAAATGACAGCGCTCTGGGGAATTCCAAAGAAAAGGAAAACAAGCACAAAATGCTAATGTGTTTCTCCGTTGCCTTTCCAGATTAGAGAATCCTCCACAGACATTTTTACTACTATTGCACTGTAGATAATTTTGATAGAATTATACACTCATAGAATAATTTGAGTTGGAAATGATGTCTGAGGATCTTCCGATCCAAACCTCAGTACAAAACAGGGTGAAATTCAAGTAGGTAGAAGAGCAGTTTGACCAGCTGAGTACTGAACATCTCCAAGGGCAGAGATTTCACAGCATCTCTGGGCATCCCACTCCAATATTTGCCTGCCCTTATGCAAACGTTATTCTCCATAAACCAAAATGTCTGTGGCTGCATCTTCCATCCTTTGCTGCTTATCCTTTAACTACAGTTCTCTGAAAGGAATCTGGCTCCATTTTCTCTGTAGGTTGTGCAAGACAGCAATTAGATCCCCACCTTCCTCTTCAGTGTTCTCTTCTCCAGGTTAAGCAAACAAACTTAATAAGCCTCATTTCACCTGTTGTATTCCATAGCTGCCTAATCACCTTAATGACCCTTCACTGAATATTTCCCAGTTTGTTGATATCTCTTTCACTGGGGGTCCAAAACCAATCACAATCTTCTTTCTCATTTTTCACGTGGTAAGATGACAGAAAAGGGAAGAAACGTATTCCAGATAATGGCACCTGTACAGGGCATCTTGACTTCTGTCTCAGGAATAGATCTTTAGAGATGTAGTGCTCCTGATTTAAGAAAAAGCTAAAGCTAAAATTGCATTCAGATGAGCTCTCATTACTGAGGTGACAGGAACAGCCTTTCAACATTACAGTTTTAGCTGCTCATATCAAAGACCTGCAGGGTGAAAACTCCTGCACTTTTGGAGCCAGGAGAGTAGAACAGCAGAGCAACTTAAATTTGATTTTTAAAAACCAAATTGAGTAAAGCAATAAAATATTGCCTAAACTGGACCATTTAGATAGCTGACCATAGGTGGCAAAAACAGAACTACATTTAAAATACTCTAATCCCAGAGATATGCAGTTTTGCAGTTCAACATGGGAAGTACAGAACTGCACGGCATTGTGAAGTGACCTATAGATGTCCCTTTTTAAATAGATGGTCCTACATAATAGATTTATTGTACTACACAAACAGAGACCTGAATGGGGTAAATAAAATACCAAACGATGCAGGCAAAAAACTTTCAAAAAGTCATCCTGTTGATGAAACTTCCCAGAAGATCGAGTTTTTGTTGCACATGAGTGTCAGTAATTTGTCCAGTAATTTCTCATCACCACAATGTGTAAGGTCAGTACCTCAGCATTGCTTAAGGGTAAATCTTAAAAACACTCCACATGTTTTCAATTTATATTGGTAGCCAGATTCTGTGGTCTCTACATTGTGTTTGTTTGGACCCCACTGACTAGTCTGTAGCTTCCAACCACTAGCAGCTAAACACACTCTCGGTTAGAGGCTCCACATATTGGCTTCACCCCAGCATTGTATTCCAGTGGCTTGCTATGTGCGTGCATGTGTGGGCAGAGGGGAGGGCAGGCGGTGAAAATTGGACAGTTTTAGCACACCATTAGAGCATCCAAGCCTGAAGTCACAGTGTTTAACACTTGGAATGGGATGGTCAAGCAAAATGCTATCACTTTTATCTGGAATCTGGGAATAAAGCCAACTCGGATAAAAACAGAAAAAAAAAACCAAACAACTTACTAATCTGACAGCTGTGGCAGAGCATAGTGATAGCAAATGCCAAGCAGGCCAAGAATTCAAATACTGTATTGCAAACGGAGCATGCTCATACTGTACACTGGTGGTGCACACAGACCGACGGAGGGAAGGAACATGTAAATGAGTGGTAGGTAGACATTTCAGAGATCACACCTGCAAGAACCTCACATTCTCTTGAGGATGCTTGCAAGTAAATTAGTTCATTTCCAGTTTTGATTTACAAATTTTTTTGGATACGGACACTTGAAAAGAATGCCCAGTGTCCTCAATGTGGACATCAAAAATCAAAGGACATACTTGAAATCATAGAGGAGATGTTCCAGATTTCTTGATCAACAGTCTTCCTGCTACTGTTGTGCAAGACAGAGTTGCGTTGTTCAGACTATTTTGCAGAAAAGGCATTGTACTTGGTAGAAGTTCTTTGACACAGAAGTTGCTATATACACTGAAACAACTTCAAAGTTGATGAAAGATAAGGTCCCTTCCAACCCCTACTATTCTGTGATTCTGTGATTCTGTGAAACAAGAGGTGGTATTTACAAGATCAAATGTTGATCTATGCCTTTCTCATTAGTGGGATGAATGAGCACTTTCAGAAAACATTTCTTTTCATTCTGATCTACATTTCTAAGATAGGTGAG
>Ga0065711_1003020_pt1 | contig 30219 bp, 15 predicted proteins | sample Hoacrofraction12_FD_59098 | JGI IMG/M metagenome (GOLD analysis project Ga0065711, IMG submission 59098) | Hoatzin crop microbial communities from Cojedes, Venezuela - Epithelial fraction 12 v2 (version 2) | ecosystem: Host-associated > Birds > Digestive system > Esophagus > Crop | place...
CTCTGGAGATATTCAAGACCCGCCTGGACAAGGTCCTGTGCAGCCTGCTGTAGATGACCCTGCTTCGGCAGGAGGGTTGGACTAGATGACAAACAGAGGTCCCTTCCAACCCCTACCATTCTGTGATTCTGTGATTCTGTGAAGTCCAACCATCCACCCAACACCACCATTCCTGCTAAACTATATCTTGAAGTGCCACATCTACACGTTTTTTAAACACCTCCAGGGATGGTGACTCAACCACCTCGCTGGGCAGCCTATTCCAATGCCTGACCACTCTTGGAATAGAGTTCTTCTCAAGACCTTTTTCAGATGTATTTTATATGACTGCAAAATTCAGTGGGAGTTCCACTGAAAAGTAGCAACTGTCAGTAACCCTTGAACAGAAAAAGATCCACCATGTTTGTTATTTTCAGTAGCTTTGTCACCACATGTATGAAACTCCCCAGTGATCATTTCTTTACTTCCAGTTTACTGGATGACAGAGAAATAGTTAACCTTTATAGCCAGTAATACTTCACAGTGACACGAAACTGCAAAAATATTGTCACTTCTATTGCTAAAATGACTAAACAGCTTGCTTTTTTTCCTCAGGCAAAAGCAAACGGATTTAAAAGACGGCAAACAAGTGTCAAATAATTCTGTTTCATCATTAAAAAAAGATTCAAAGATAACAATATTGATATGGAAACAAAAATTGAATTTCACATCCAACTTCTTACTCTTGAGAGCATGCTTAATATAGGGTTAACTTAAAATAATTGAAAATAATAAAGTATTTGCATAATTCTATTCTGGAGATTGTTGATGTTCAGTCTGTTGAAATCTCCTGGAACACATCAATACAATGGTTTGTGAACCTGCTATTCCCGATTTTACCAACTTAGTCGACAGTAAATCTCATTAATACTACCACTAAGTACTAGAAATATTGTCTGATGCATTTTCAGATTAATTATGCTTGTGGCAATCTTTTCTTTAGAAGAGGAGGTAATTCATTCAAACAGTAGCAATTCTTTCTGAATTCCCTTCAAGTGTCATTATGATGGAATGTAATTTTGGGAATAATGCAAATGTAAGTTTCATTAGCTGGAAGCGATTTTTTTTTAATGAGGTATTCTCTAACATATACTGCATTTTCTACCACTGGCACAGTAAAGTAATACAGAGACAATGAATATGGATAAATTTAGTATTGGTGTAATTCAACTGAACCTAAAGATATATTTGGGTAGATGCTGTATTTTATTTATGCAGATAAAATACAAACTCAAAATAGATTATTTGCGCCAAATTGTGCCTTATACGGGTTCAGTATCTAGTCTTACTTTTGTTATAGGTGTGATCTCTCTGCTTGTTGTAAACAGGGAGAGCTCGATGTTGTATTTCAGGAAGCAGAAAGGACAGTTCAATGACACATGCGATCTAAGGCAAAACTTATCTGGCTGCCAGGAGGCTGAAAAAGAGGGAACTGGTAGCCCTACCAATAGCTGTAATTTTCGGAAGCATCATGCCCGTATCCAGGAATTTTTCCTGTTATTCCCTATTGTGGAAGACTAGCACCCTCTTCTTTGCCACATGTCGTGCAATCTTGTTTTTCCTACTAACTAGGGGATTTATGTGACTATATAAACAGAAATAAGTTAGCTTCATTGTGAATGTGTGTTTCACTGGTTTTCAACTGGTAAATCATATCCACAGGTGGTGTGAGTTGTGGTATTCTATGCAAGACTCATTTGGGATGGACAGAACTATGTCATGGGTATATTATCTTGAGTTCTTCTCTGGCGTTGCCGAGTCTCTGCTGGGAGGTGGAATTGTCAGTGGCCTGTAAGGAGGCAACTGGAGGTAAATAATATAATTAGTAATAAGTTAGTAATAGGGTCAGGGATTCAGGGATTCAACCTGCGAATGAAGCGTTGAAGGAAGCAATGAGCTGAGTTGTGCAGAGTTTGTAGTGCAGACCGGTCACTCAAGTGAGGGGGGAAGAAGAGGAGGAAAAGATACAAAGATAGTAAGGGACAGGTTTTAAAAAAACAAGAAAAATAAATTATCAATAGCAAATGTCTATAAGAAGGGTAGTTTTCTCTGGCCTCTGCAGAGCTATGTTCTACTATTTTAATAGATTGCTTTTGTTCTTACAGACTTTCTTTTACACACAGCCTCAGCTTTACAGATAAAGCAAGGAAATCAGGAAGACAAACATACTTTTTTGCAGAATGGTCAGTCCAGTGGAAAATACCAAGCAAAGAAGCTATTAAAGTAAAGATATTCCATATTAAGATTCCTATAGGTATCTTGAACATATAGAATAGAAGCTGTAGAGAAATGGTAGCCATTTAAAAATATTCCTTATCTGGACTTTTCTAAGCATAATAAAATAAGCAGGGAAGGCAAAGAAATACTATTGGACAAATCTAGGCCAAATACTTAACCAGTATGAATCCCTGCTCACTTTTCCTCTCTGTCATTATGGGATTATGTTTTCAATATGACCCTTTGGAGAATTCTTTTATACCTGTTGCAAGTTACTCTGGTCAAAATGCTCCAATCTCACACCTCAAAAAACATTGGGGAGGAGAGGGTACAAAAGGCAATGTATAGCCAGATTTCATATCACAATCATAAAGGCTGCCTTTTTAAAGCTTTTTTTTGCTACATAGTGCTGTGTAATAACTAAGTTATCACTAACTACCTTTTATAAGTGTCTGACTTTTGAGTGTTTAAACTTGTGCCTTCATCTATTACCATTAGTTTATAATTTGTATTTTATTTTGAGATTTTTATGAACATTATATATCAATATTGTAACAACCTAGACTGAGATTTTTAAGCAGATAAATCAGTTGAAAATCTGTGTTACTTCTCCCGTCCCTGAATTTTACTGTCATTCAGACAGAACCATGTTTTGACTATAGGATTTTTGAAAGTATAAATCTTCTGTAAGTAGGCAGAGTTCAAGAATTTTGTTTTCTGACAGTAAGCTTTATGAAAGAAAAGCCATCTTGCATTCAGGGAGGAAGAGGTTCCTGAGCTGTAGAGAAGCTGGAGAGTTTTCCAATTGTATGTCTTGCTTTCATAGGGACTACAAACAAGACACAGAATACGTGTTTTAAGCATCCAGCCAAATAGTGGATTTGTGCTCATTTCCTCTTCTGAAACTTGCCCAAAACCCCTGGAAAAAGGTAACTGTGAAGAATGATGACTGTATCACATATTTGAAATATATATTTACATCACTTGTTCACAGAGACTGCAGAACCTTTTACATGGTAAATACTTTTTAATCTTAGCACTGTGTTTATCAGAGACCCTGATCTCCAGTCCTGTGTGAACACTGCTCATCTGCATAGCTGAGCTGGACTGTAACCCTCTAGGAATATTTCCCTTGATTTCTTGGTTTGGGGCCCTGGTGTATGACTTCCTTTGTACAACTCAAGTTCCTCTGAAGTCGTTTGAGAGAAAAGACAGGATAAAGCCAATGAGTTGCGACTACCCTATTCTGTCTCCAGCAGTTCTGGTTCAAGAGCCCCCTTGGCTACTAGTGCTGCTGCCTAGAAGTTGCCTCTTATGTGCCCTCTGCTTTGGCAGGCATCTGCCAAAATCTCTTTGCTTGGATGCTGCACTCTCTTTGGGAAATAGGGTATGCCAACTCCTCTCTGGTAAAAGACTTCGTTGCTAATAACAGGAAGGGTCAGAACTGATATCGTTCCCTTTCATCCCATCAGACTCTCTAATTAATCAGTATACTGTGTCAGATTTGCAACGGATATTAAGTGAATTCTCTGACTTGTGTTATTGGTGTTTCAACCTCAGTACCATCTGGGTGTCATCTAAGGGATTTTATATCTTCACCAATAACTATGAGATAGTTAACCAAGTTTTCTTGCTGAGACTATAACTTCTTTACCAACATTTTAAAATATCTTTTCTGCATCTGGACCAAGTATGAATAATCAGTGACTTACTAATTTGCTTCTCTAGAACTTGATTTAATCTCAACTGCTTTCTTGAAAATAAATCTAGTAGAACAGATACACTTTTCCTAAAAGCAAGAGACGGTATTCTTTTATTGAAGCTGAGATAGTTCAATGGTGTCTTCTGATGCGAGTCTTTGAATCCCCGAATTTCATAAAAATACCTATGAACTAACATAACAAATTGAACAAATGGAACTTAGGTTGACAATTTGAACTGCTTGCTGCTATATTTAGCAGATCTTACAAGCTAGTTGTGCCATCCAGAAAGGTCAGACACTTTTTACAAATTTTACAGTTATAAAACTAGCTGCAAATTTTAATACTCAACATTTTATAAAATTAAAGCTATGCTAAAATTCAGAGGCTCTCTATATAGCAATTTTCTATATATAATATGCATAGCAGGGACTTGACATGAATATTCTGTACTCAGAAACCTACTTACCCTTTAATAACATATTTTCACCTGCACATGGCTGCCAGTGTTGCTATTTGCAACAGATAACTGGTGTAGGCATCTTAATATACATTGTGTATGTAGTCTTTTTGAATTTCATGTTACCAAACACCTGCATCATCTTTAGTCCAGGTTCAGGATTAAAGGGATCCATGTGACTCAAACAGTTCACAAATGTAGCTGCATTACCATGCTGGCTTTTGGGAGCAGCAAATATCAATTGCTAGGCATATATTTCATTCAGTCTTCACAGAAATTATCAAAAAGAACTACTGCTATTATGAAAAAAATAACGTGAAAATAACAAGCTTGCTCCAGAAGCAGACTTCTCTGGATGCAGCTGGTGATGGGATAAAGGAATAAGGTGCTATTTATGAGTACCTATGGTAAAGTAGCTGTTGTGCTGCTGTAAGACCATCAGGTTCCTTGCTTTTGTAGAATAAAGTGAAACACTACAATTTGGGGAAGATTCTTTAGTGTAGGTTTGGATCTTTTCTGAATTTGGACCAGGAAAAAGGGTTTTCTTCATAATAGGCTGTAAAGCTCTCAAGAATGAGTGGTTAGGTCATTTAAATGATCACTCAAAGTCTTTGCAAGAAAAGTTTTTACTGACAGTTTAGAAAATGTGATCTTACAAAGTTCATTGGCAGGATTTGCTTTATTACTTATCAAATGAATGGAATACAAAATTGAAGGAGGTTTTGAGTGGAAAATGATTGATACAGAGTGAAATAAAAGTGTAAGGGGTAAGGGAGAACCTCCCATTGAGTCACCAGGTTCGGACTGGACCATCTTGCTCTCTAAACTTTTTCTCGGAGAGGATCCTAGGTGCAGCTGGATCCAGAACCAGCCTTAGACCACAACAGTTGATGTCTAAGGAATGTGTTTAGCAGCAGTTTGGGGTGTGCTCACAGTTTAAAGAGAGAGAGAGAGAGTTACAGGAATTTAGCAGCTGTCAATCACTGTTTAACTTAGCATTTACTGAGTGATTAGAAAGAATTTGTTGTTACAATCACAGTAATAGAATATTATGTTTTGAATCGATTCTCACACACACACACACACACAATCATAAAAATTCCCATCAAGTTCAGTGAAATACTCACTTCAAATCAAGTGATTTCTCAATGGGTGAAGGTTGAGTCTTGACGAGATCAGCCCAAATAGTCTGTGAGTTACTCTGAAAAGTGTCCCACTTGGAGGGAGTTTCTGGGTGCAGCCCGCTGTGGACCAGAAGAGCTCAAAGGGCTTTCCTTGGTACTGCTGTTCATAGCGTCTCAAGATGATTGACTTTAGGCATCAGTAATTTTCCATCCTGGTCACACTCCACATGGTGCAATCCTGATACTTAGACAGAAACTATACAATTCTAGTACCACACAGAATTACAGTTCTGACATTTACCAGGCAGATGCGACTCCAGGCATCAGGAGTTTCAGATGTGGTCAGGAAGCGTCTGATGGGCCCAACTCACTGCTCTTGTACAAAGACCGGGAAAGTGCCAAGTCGTCCCAATTCACTGCACACCAGCTAGCTGTTCTTGCAGTGCAAGCAAGAATACAATGTTGGCTGGTTCTGGGATTGCCAGGTGTGAGCAGGGGGCTGCACCATCACAAAAGCTTATAGGGAGCCATAATTTTGAACATTTATTCAGAACACATATTTAATCCAGTGCAGTTATCAACTTCAAGTCTGACTGTAAGAAGTATGAAATGATTGATGCTGCAAGAAAATATGAGGACTTTCTTTCCAGAAGATGTGTTGTTATACATGTTGGTATGTGTTCTGACACTGAGTGATGAGTTGAAAGCATTGCTGGACATAAAGAAACAAGGCAAAGTAAAGAGCAAACCTTTGCATTTGAATAATGTAGTACTGTAACAGCTAACACTAAGGACGCCTGACTTTTCTGACTGAAAAAAAAGTAATGAAAAGACTAAGCATAAGTTTAAATATTATCAAACTTTCTTCTAAAACCACAGATTGCTTAGTTTGTTTGTTTTAGCTCTCAAGTTTTAAGGGGTCTTACTTAGGTTTGGATCCAAGCTGGGTGTTAAAAATGAGTAGCAAATAGAAAGCACATTTTAAATCTTATGTTCTGTGGTGCACTGTATCTTCCTCACTGTGTCTTTAATATCAAGCTCTGCATCAGTGAGATCTGGCACCATTTGCAAGCCAGTCCCGCTTCCATGGGAGCTAAAGACAAATTTCTTCCTTAATGGAAATGAAACTTGATCTTTTCATAGAGTATTTCATTTTCATATTAAACTTGTAGCTTTTTCTGTTCATTCTTCATTAGCTATCTATTTCAGCCTGGGCTTAGAAATTGCATGAGCTAAGAGAACCATATGTTTGAGATTATATTTTAGGAAAACTTTTCTGATTTGTCAAAATTCCTTTGAACTAGGTTTCTGGCACGTTCTTCTGTAAATATTTGAAATGAGCTATTTGTGTGCCAAAGAACTGAAGGATTTCAGTTTACTGTGGAATATGTGAAATGTCTCTTAAATAATTTATGATGAAGCAACATAATTAGAGGTTTATTGAGCTTTAATTCGATGCTTTATATTTAAACAAAAGGAATGGTGCAGTAAAATGCTTTTAATTCTGCGTGTAGTGGAGGGTATATCAGCTAGCCTATGTACCCTTACCTCACAAATGGGTCAGCTCAAGTACTGACAGTAATCTAGTTCTATAAGCTTGTAGGTCTGCTTAGCTTTATATGACAGTGGCTTTTGTTCCAGTTGTTCTCTATAATTTCAGCTAGCTTGAAAAATCTCTGTAGAGCATTACCTTGTAAAGTACACATAGAAAAAGATGATTTAGAGGAGGGAGTATCCATAGCTGTAAGAAGGGAAGTTTCTGCAGTAAGATGGAACTATTTGGGGCATTTATAGAGAGATGTGTGCTTTAAACAAGAAAGAAGCACATACAAGTTTTTTTTTATTTAGTCCGTCATCCAAAACAGGTATCTTCACCCTTCTAAGAAATGCTGTTTTTCCAAGAACCAAAACCATCTACCCAATATGTACAGTTGGTTGTACGGAACTGATGTGGTCAGGAAAAACGGGATGCAAATTACAGATGCAGTCAGACCTGCAGGAACTCTGTGTGTCTATCTAGGATGTGACGCAGGAACTTTCCTTAGGACCTGAGAGGTGTCCCAGAGAAACAGTACAAGATTTTAACTTGCAGCATGCTTCATAACCAGGACAGTGACTTAAATATAAAGATCTATGCTACAAAAATGTATATGTGTTGTCAGAAATGTCTCCACCAATTTGAGATGTCTTAGGTTATGACAGCAATCCAGGCAGCAGGTCTTCAGCTTCATGAAAGAGCCACAAACTTTCGTTCGAAAATACTTAAGGTGTTGCCTGTTGTCTTGCCCTCCTCCATGTTTCCTCAAATGCTCCTGTCTTTTATTTACAGCTGGGTAGACCATGTTCTTTCTCAAAAATGTATGCTCTTCCTGGAGGCAGCTAGGAAAGCTGGGAAATCAATAGTCAGCAAAATATTCTGAGAGAGAGATTGAAAGCTGCTGGAAGGATTTAGGAGCATAATTGGTTTGCATGGGACTTACTTATAACTGTAATTTTGAGGATATGTTTTTGAGGACAGTACTTTCCTGCAATCACATGGTTACAATCAATTAGACAAAATAAAAAAAGTTATTCCAAATCCATGCAAAAGCAACTTTACTGAATAAGAACTGACATTTTTTCAAAAAAGAACAAAATAACATGCTATATATTATAGTAGTCCCATTCTATCAATTTTTGAATTGGATTGTTGGTGTATTTTCAAAGGCCAGATTTGCCATAATCGTTTGTCTAGCTTACCTACACATAGATTATCTGCATTGTGGCCTATTTCTTAATGTGTTTCTGTACAGACTTCATGATCTCTCTGATCCAGTGATTCTTTTATGGGTTGTTTTTCTTAGACAGCTGTAGGCTGAATTCAGGTTGTAAGGGAGAACACAAAATTGTGCAAATGTGTGTTTCAAAATATGTAAGAATAAACACATTGTCTAGCAAAGCAAATAAGCATGTTTTCACACTTACTGTTTCAGGAAATTATATGGTTATAGAGAAATGAATTACAGATTTATTTTCTGTAACAGAACATGAAGAAGCAAAAGGCTCATAAAAATGTAGCTAGCAGTAAGAGATACCTGATTTCAAAAACAATCTACAGCCATGCCTACCAGTTGGTTTTGTGAAAGAACAAATGGTTCAAACTCAGGTAACTCAGGCAGTTGGAACAATCCTCTGAATTTTTAAGTGCATGTGTAAACTTCAATGAATTCCCAAAGCCTTTGAGATTTTCCCATTAGTGGAAGAAAGCCACTGTTTCAAATTACAGCTTCTAAGAAAATGATGTGCTGCCAGGACTTCACACAGGAAAATAAGTAGTCCTAGAATTGAAACAGAGCCTTTTTTTAAACAAGCCTAAAAATCTGAACAAACTGTGCTCATTCACTTTGTGAAGATCCACCCTTGTGACCTAAGCAGGCTTTGCTACCCATATGCTTCATCGATACTATGCAAGTGCTGTATGTGCTCTCATTTGATGGCTTGAATGCCTTCAGCTGTGTTTAAGATTTATTTGAAGCTCAAAATAGGGAGCAAATTTGTCTTCTGCTGGCAGAAGTGCTGTACGTGCTTATGAAACAACATTAATCCTGAGCAGAGACTACCCAGCTGAGAACATTTCTGCAAATATCTTTCAAAGACAATCCTTTAGTTATGAGATAGGTTGAAGACTGAGACCTACTGAATCTTTGGTATGCAAAACCTTGAGATGAGAGCAGATGGGATGACATGCAAGAGTTTGAATGCTAAAAGAGAAAGACCTAAATCTTGATAGAGTCAAGATATCTAGACAGAATCGAAAGAAGATTAGCTGTCAAACTGAAAATTAAGTAAGTCCGCTTGGTTCATTTTCTGTGTGTGCTTTCCACATATTAAGCGCTCTGCATTTAGAAGTTAGAATATGAATCATGTTGAACTACCATCCTACAGCTTCTCTAAATGCTGTAAATGTTATGCACAGTAAGCAGAGGGATCAGGAGGTGTTCAGTGCAAGACATTGTAAGACATACCTCGTGCTCAGTGTTGCAGGTGAGATCTTCACCCAGTGAGGTGCTTTTGGGGAGGAAAACTTAACTTGAGCTCTGAGATGTATAATGAATTTATAAATTAAGCACCTTAAAATTGGCTTGCATATCTCCTTATACTTTTGTAACTCATCTTGTTTGCAGTATAGACACATTTGTAGTAGCTGTCTGAAGGCATTTGAAAATTTGAATGCAGATTTTTTTTCAGTATTCAAAGTATTCTTTTTGTTTACAGTTTTCCAGCTCCTGTATTTGCAGCTCTCACAGTTAGCTTTATACTTCAGGTCATTACACATTTTTTCACTGTCTTGATTCCGAAATCAGTCATTTTACATTATCAGTTGACTGGACAGACAAGAGTGAAAACACAAGTTAAACTTTCCTTAACAGATTATTGAAGGATTGAAACACTTCAACATAACACCTAAGAGAAAATGAAATTGGATTGAAGAATATTGGCACTTTTTTCCAAAAATTTTAGGGGTACAGGGTACAACTGAAATTTGAAGAGAAACCTAATATTCAGAGACAGGGAGATGCTCAGAAGGTTATGAGAATAACCTCCCTGTACACAATATGAAAATCATTAGCAAAATTGAAATTTCTTAGTCTAACTCAGTAGAAAAAAATTTTACATGGACTTCTTTGCCTGATTTTCCCCAAAGCATTTTATATGATTTCTCCGTTTAGACAAAAGCATCTATCATCCTTGGTGATGCTCTTTTCTAATCTTTCCTACAAAGGAATTTATACATCTATCAGCTGTGGTGTGAATTTGGAGTCCTATAACTACGTACTGTTGTTCTTCATGCACACACTGTTAAGAATGCCAGTTACGATTTGGCTTTGATTATCTAGCATATGAAAAATCTCAGCTAAACTGGGGAAAACTGCTTTTATTGTGGGAAGTTATACCAGTGTAAATGATTAATCTTCCGATTTAGAAACAAGCTTGTATAGAATAGTCCTGATGATTTGATGAAGTTTGCAAAGCATATAAACTACTAATAATCAACACATTATTAGTGACATTCTGCACTTTATGTGCAAATTGAGAGACAATCCATTTAAAGCTGTTGTGGCAGCTTCAGATTTCACTGCAGTAGTTATAGAAAAATCGAGGTAGTAACTTATCTGGTAATCAGTAATCAGTAATACTGTCTGGCTATGCATGAAAACTATCTCCTATAATCTAAATAAGTTTGAATTTGAGAATATTGGTACTTATTGTAAATGCAGTTTTCAGTTCTGTTTTTGTACATTTTAAAGGCTTTCAGTTATTTTCAGTTAGTCTGCTTTGAAATTACAATTGACAGGAAAGATGGAGCAAAGCTCAGCTAAGGAGGAGAAGGCGATTTTGTGTCTTTGTACACTTGGTGCGAGTCAAAGAAAGTGGAGCAGATGCAGCTTACTTGGAAGCAAAAAGTTTATCAGGAATGTTTGTTCCCTCCAACTCTGACTGTGTAACCCTGAGGAGACTCAGCTGTATGCTGGCCTTGTCATACACAACATCCAACCTTCCATAGTCTAACGTTGGTTAAGAAGTAAAATGTTTTATAATTATTTTTCTTTTTGAAATAAATTGCAGTAGGAGTATCTGAGGAGACTCAGCTGTATGCTGGCCTCATCATACACAACATCCAACCTTCCATAGTCTAAAGTTAGTTAAGAAGTGAAATGTTTTATGATTATTTTTCTTTTTTAAATAAATTGCTGTAGGCAGCTAATGGCAGTTATGAACTCCCCACATAGTCATGAAATAGTTCTCCACAGTGGAACAGCGTATATCTGAAATACATTGCTCGTCATGCTTTCCACTGGCATATTGACTCCTACATGTTTGTTTAAAAATAGCATGTATTAGAATAGCTTCACAGAAATTGTGACTAGCACTATTAGTCAGTAACCTCAGAAAAGGGAGGGTAAAAGTACGCAATTTTGACATTTTCTTACAGTGTACCATAGGCATTGCAAATAGTCATCTGCTGCTAAAATTCTACAGTGTTAGAGAAAAACAGTTTAAAAGATATCAGAATACAGTTATGAGCTGTAAAAAATCCCTAATCTGAAATGAAAAAGAATCCTGTCCTGATCTCTGTTTGGCTTATTGATGTTGCAGAACAGCGCCAATGAATCATGAATTGTAACCTGCCAGTGTTATTGCTACCACTGAAGTCATCAGACTTCCTAGGAACTAGAAATCTCCAAAATCAGGTAGGAGATAACAAATAAACAGAATGTCTTCACTGCTGCCTCTCCTTTGTAGGTTTGTTTCATAAGCACCAGAACTAGGAAGCTGTTTGCCTGTGTATATATGTTTTATGTCCGCTTACCTGCTTTGTCCCAAGTTTTTTCTCTGGCTGGGGCATAAGTTCTCTTTGCTGGAAATACTCTGTATTTTAAGAAAGCGTATGTATACTCTGAAGCCTTTCTCTCAGTGGGATATGTAATGTGATTACATAAAGATCCCTCTCCTCTTCTCATCTGTTTAGTGTCACAAAACTTGTGGGAACATATCTCCGAGGCCATATCCCTCTGTCAAATTTTGTTAAAATTGAGGAGTGTGTTCCAAAGCTATTGGAGGGGATAACAGCATGAAGTTGTACTCCTCATTTCCTTGGGATCAAGGAAAAAAATCAATGTTACATATCTCTGTGACAGAAAAACAATGTCATTACAAAGTTTCACTGCTAGGTTTGTAGTATCTGCGAATTATGTTATTGCTGGTTTTGTGTTACTGGACATTTGTTTAGGTGGAACAATGCAGGATTTGCTACTTGGGCTTCATGAGCTATATTTTTGAGACACTGTGGGTAATGCACTATACAGCTTTTGTCACATCATTGGAATTAGGGGGGGAAAAGGAAACTTTGCAAACAAAACATTGATTAATACTGAACACTAGTCTTTTCAAGTCTCTGATGGTTAAACAGGACATGCCACCACAAGTGGTTATGGAGGAAAAGATATTCCTTCTTTGGTTTTTCTTTTCAGGTGAAATATTACATCTGACGATTCAGTCAGTGAGGAGAATCACTCCGAACAGATGCAAAATATGAAGTCTCTCAATTATTTTTGTCTGTCTGTTTAGTAATTATAGATTTTGGTTTCAAACCTAAAGTTTTAAAAATCTCGAACATTAAGAGATTTTCACTTCATGAGAATGCGTTAGCTACTGGGGAAAATGGATAAATGAGGATACCCTAAGAAATGCCATCAACATTCTCTTTCCAGCTGTCACAATTACAGTTTAACTTGGTGTAGCTTGTGAGTGCTATGTCTCTGTTTTACTAATTTTGTGGTGATAATATCTGTTCTCCATCCAATTACTGCATTTTCTTTATTATCTCTTTGCAGCTCAGCATTTGAGTTAACTTTCCTTTTCTATCCTTGTTCAAGCTACCAGGAAGACCTTCACAAGACTAAATTAGGCAATTGATAGAGTCACGTATTAGATTATGTTACCCACTAAATTGCACACAGTACAGGTTTCCTTTTGACCATGAAGACAAAGTGATGATGCATAGCTGCTTTGCCTATGTTTGTGGAATATCTAACTTTATTTTACATTGGTGGAAATGATCCATTGCTCTGTTGCAGGGGTGGAAATGTTTTGCCGGATACAATTTTCCTATTCTTACTAAGGAAACGATAATGGCTTTTTAACAATGCAAACAAAGAGCATCAGAATAATGACAATCCTCTCAATATTTGACAAATTACATATGTTTAACTTCTTACAATTACAATGAAAGCACTGGTAGAGCTTAATATCACTAAACAACAGTTCTTTCTATATTTCTATCAAAAAAAACCACCCAAGTATTTTATAGATTTTTTCTCCTGGATCCTAAATTTCCTAAAGATAATAATTTAAAAGAGACATGTAAAATTGTGTGCATAAAACTCTTTTTGCTTTTCATTGTGTGAGTTCTAGGAAAGATGGCTAAATAATCTTGACAGCTGTTTTTGAAACTTGAATTTTGTGAACCACTGTGACTTAGTATCAGTCATCATATATACAAAGATTCAGTTTTAGAAAATACTTCATTGTAAGGTGTTTTTCCTTAAAAGAAACACTGGAGGCAAATAAGGTATTTTAAATTGATTGTTTTATGTTCATAAGTTCTCTGGACTCAGGACTGCTGACCAGTACATTTCGGTTTATCATATTTCGTGTACCTAAGGGGCAAATCCTTTCCAACAACTAAGCTCTCCTCAGTGGAATTAAAGAAGGAATACTCGAAGAATATTAAAGAACAAAACTCCAAGACCACACTTGAAAGTCAAAGGTGCCTATGCATTTAAGGAAATAGTGGTGCATCAGCCAATAATACAAATGTACTGGTATATTTATTTAAAAATAAAACTGTGCTAGTCCTTTTCTTGGGGGTTATCAGTGGCTTGTGCTTTCTTTCATTAGCTGCTTATATTTGCATAGGAGTAGTCTCAGCAGCTTAAAACACTTAATATAATAAACCCTTTTCTAAGGGACTTCAATGTTTCTCTTAGCCATTTTATTTTGTGAGGGTTCAAACAGAAGTAAATGTTTGTCGTTTCTAATGGCTAATGCTGGTTATTATTCTGGCTCTTGTATTTATTAGGTGATTTCCAGAACAGAATTCCCAACTTTTAGGAGATCTTCCTCAAAAAAAAAAGCTTTCAGTCTTTGCTGCAAAAGAAATTTTAAAATTTCTGAAGAGGTCACACATTTTGGGTTAGCTTCACTGTTTTGGTACTTGGCTGTTCTTCAGAATAAACTCTCAAATTCTTTCTTAATTTTTTCAGTTCTGTGCCCTTAGTGAACCTCATGATAAGCTCGAGTGTTTGTCACATTTTTAACCCTATAACAAGTGGCCTTTTCCCCTGCACTGTTCAATTGTATTTGCTCTAGTGAGTTCACCTCATTATATTATTTTCCTATTCTCTAGTAAGGATACTTTTCCTCTGCATGTGTTTTCTCTGTCTTACTATTATCTGCAGCCTGTGACTTTTCTAATTACTGATCAGAGTTGACACAGCGTTGGTAAGGTGTAGACTTCTGTGTCACTGTTCAAGCTGCAACAGCATTCAGTTGCTGCAGTCAGTGATTTATATGAGTGGGTGGTGCCAAGTTCTCTTTTGTTTGTACTTGCAAACAACTGGAAATCAATTGCATTTCTTGAGCCTTTTGGTGGATAACACTGGTTGTTTTCTCTGTAATTGTTGCTCCAAGTGCTGCTTTGGTTTGAGTCTGCCTTGGAACTATATGGGCGATTCTGTCTCAGATGTTTGGGGTTTTTTTGAGGCATTTTAGATCCAGTGTCTGAGGTTCCGTTTTAAGAAGAGTAATATCACTACTTTTACTCATTACCTTTTCATCATACTAAACAGAGTATCCAAAAAACTAACCTAAAACACCTTTTCTTCTCCGCTTTGATAGACAACTCATTTGCACTAGGACTGTAAGACTGACTGACTGTTTCATCTGAGATTAGTCACAAATTTCTCTTGAATTTTGACTTTGCTTTATGTTTTATTGGAAAACATCTTTCTCATCTCTCATGTTTTTGCCAAGGCAAGTATTCATCCGATTTCTTCAGTGCAGTCTTAGTTAATTCATGCAGTGGAAAAAAGCTAAGAAATCACTTCAACATAACAGCTGCTTCTGAATCAGTTATTGCCGGAAACTGGGTACCAACAAAAAGGTAACCTCTGTCTGCAGCTGTACAGAGAAGCCATACTGAAATCTTCTGCAGCTGTTTTCCATAAACATGCTAAGTTTTGCCTCTGCTGGCATCTTTGACTTGTCAATTCTTCACCTCACAATTTTCTTACTTTTTTGTTTAACACAAAACCAAACTAGTGGCACGATGGAGACATACTCTATTTAAAGTACTTACCCAAATTTGACTTTGTTCTGTCTCTGGCTCCATTGCGCTGTTCATAACAGAAAGTTTCACAGCTTTACTCATTCTGCATGAAGTTCAGACAAAAGGGATAAAAAGGGGTGTAAGCATGTGTGCGTGTGAGTGAGTGAATGTAAGTTTGTGGTAGAGGGTGGGGAGGAAAAAAAGTTGTAAATGAAAAAAGATGTTTGTAATGTCAGTGCTCATTTTAGATAAGTAGGGTTAACAAAGCTTCATGTGATCTAGCTTTCCTAAATAGCTGGTCATAATATTGAAATATCCTGGGTGTTGATGGATTGATCAGAATGTGCTGTTTCACTAAGTGTGCAGTAAAATGTCCATAGTGTGTGTTGTCTGCAAAAGCTGCCAAATTGTTCCTTGTGTGTTGCTAAGACACAAGACTTTTGCTGCTTGTTTTAAATGGAAAAACAAGTGGACAGGTTCTCCATTATACATGGTTGGCATTTAGGGAAGGATGTAGCTTTATAGTTGTGCTGATGGCTATGGTTGTGTCCTAGAGAGGAAGATGGACTGTGTTTAGCTTGCTGTTTAACAGGAACATGAAACCTTGTCCGAGTGAAAAATGTTGATGGTTTTATTGATAGGGCTCAGTAAACTGTAAAGTATATGCTGCCATCCATTCTATATACTATAAATTCATGCGTTACCTTAATTAGTTTAAAGCCATACTCTCACTTGTATTTAATTTTCCCAAACTTGTTTCAGCTAGTTTTAGTTTTTCAATTACTTCCCTTGGATGTTTGTGGCAGTTGAGAGAATTTAAAAATTATTCATTATTTTCATTTTTGCGAATAGGTTAAATATTGATTTCAGTATTAAAAAACAGAACCAAAATTGCTGAAGGAATCTTATACAAATATACTCTTTCAAAGCAGTATATCTTACATACAGAATTTGTGTTGAGAGAACATGGTCAATGAAATAAAAAGATGCCTGCAAAATACCAGGCAGTGAATTCAATTGTCTTGTAATTGTCTTTGCAACGTGACACTGTAGAGATCAAAGGTGTCAATGGTTCAAGAAGGGATTAAGTAAATTAATTAAGGATGGGATTCCTAAACTGTGTCCTGAGCTCTGGGAGGTAGATTTTATTTACATTTCTGTCTGTGAATCGTTCTGCAGCCAGAGAATGGTCTCTCTCCCCAGACACCTTATTGCGGCCTTTCAGTACTTAAAGGGGGCTTATAAGAAAGATGGGGACAAACTTTTTAGCAGGGCCTGTTGCAATAGGACAAGGGGTAATGGTTTTAAACTAAAAGAGCATAGACTTAGACTGGATATGAGGAAGACATTTTTTACAATGAGGGTGGTGAAACACTGGCACAGGTTGCCCAGAGATGTGGTAGATGCCCCATCCCTGGAAACATTCAAGGTCAGGGGACGGGGCTCTGAGCAACCTGATCTAGCTGAAGATGTCCCTGCTTATTGGAAGGGATTGGATGAGATGATCTTTAAAGGTCCCTTCCAACCCCAACTTTTCTACGATTCTATGAAACTACAAACAACCTCCTGGACATTGCTGAATATGTGGTAAAATTGGTTTGGACCTGCAAAAATGTAGATAACTGAAACTGTCAGCAATTGCTGACTCATTTTACTGAAATGGTTTTTTGTCTGACACACCTGACCTTCATTTGTCAGAATATTGACTTGGGTACAAAAGTTTTTCAAGCTCTGGTTAAAAGCTCTATATTATTTTATTTGATTTTAGAAAAACAGTATCTTACCATGCTTAACTTAGACCATCACAGGTTTCAAAGAAAAAAAGACATTATTTTGGCAAAAACCCTATTTTAATTAGACAGATAATTGAATAAACAATAATTAAAATGAGGAAAAGCTAAGCTATCTATTTTAAAGTATTATGGATTACTGTAATAATAAAAAGAAACAGTAGATAAATAGGTAAAATGAAAACATCAATCACTTATTTTCAGGTTTTTCATAACTTCAAACAGCTTACATATAGAAATTCAGATTTATGGTAATAAAAGTCTTATCACAGTTTGTGTAAGAGACAAACTGTACAATATAATGGGCATTTAAACCAAAATCTTTAATCAGCACTGTAATTGTTAGTGTTATTATAATACAATTTTATTAAACCTCATTTCAGGGTTAGGTTTACTGTGCTTCCTCACTGAAGAAAATTCCTTCAGCTGCTGGATTTGGCTGAATAGGTCTAGTGCTTTTTCTAGAATCATTTACCTCAAATGGTCTCTGGAAAGTGCTCTAACCCATTTGGCAGGAGCTCCCTCCTTCTCTTATTGCAGCTGTTCAATTTTGTATAAATAATTAAATATTCATTTGAAAAGGTATTGGCACTCAAGGGCTGCCCCTGCCAGCTGAGTGCCCTAACCCCAAAGCTATAGACTCACTTTCATGCTCTCTATTTGTTCCAATGAATATTTCAGTGTTTCATGTAAAATTAAACAGCTTGAAGAGGACTGACTTTGAGAGGTCTGTTGCAGCATGGTGAAAATATTCTTCCTGTCGTGTAAAAGGGGCAGAATGAAGTTCATAATGGGGACATTAGATACAAGGTGTATTTGAACAAAAGTCATCTCACACCCCATGTAAGAGTCATAATTGCTGTAAACTCAGATGTAAGAGAAAGTACCATCGGTTTCATGCTACTCTTTACTGTTTGGTGTTGTTGTGTTTTTTTTACCCAAAGTCCCCTTGTCATTACTTTTTTTCAGAAGTAGCAAACTGAAATACTTATTGATTTGTTGAAAACTTGAAAACATTTTACTGCTTGTAGAAAAAGGAAGATTTCTTGTTTTATTCAGAGACTATAATTCTTATGTTATGGATTGATGTCCTACTGCCTTCTAACCTGCTATTGAAAACTGTCCCCAGCCAGGCATCAAGAGCAGGAGAGATGGGAGTTTATCCATTCATCTCTCCAGTGTATGAATTCAAAACTGCCAGGGAGCTTGTCAAGTGCCCAATAATATCTTCCATGAGTGAAATTAAGAAGAGAAATTAAGTACGAGAAAATACTGTGGAAAGTTCCAAGTGTAATCACAAAAACATAGAATAAAATGTTCAGGTGTTTTATTTCCCCATTGCTAGTGTTCTGCCCAAGCTGTCCGCAGTGTTTTGTTCCTGTCCTGTGGTGCAACAGAAAAATAGAAGCAAGAGGGGTAACAGCTGAAAAAATAAATCACATTAGCTAAGTATCAAAAAATAAAATTCGGGAAGATTTAGTGGGAAGTGTTATTTAAATTTTGAATTTAAAAAGCCAATCATATCTTTATGTCATCTGTAGTTTAACCTTAGCTATTTGTGTGTGTGGCTATATACAGACAGATATGTCCACAGTTATAAACAACTCTCTGGGTATTTCTTCCTGTTAGTTTCTCACATTTTGGAAAATCAGTACTTTCCACTTTTCTAAGCTTTTTGTCTACTTTTACTTTCAAGTTAGTTAAGTGCATTCTTCTAAGAATAAAGGCAAATGTAAAAAAATTCCTACTCATAAGAACCAAGCATACCAACACTATAGTTGAAAGTGTGTTTTGGATGAGGATTTGATTTCTACAAGATCAGTTGCTTCATAAGTGCATGTTCCCTCTCTTGGAGTACATGAACACTTGTTTTTTTCCGCCTTATGAACAATTTCTTAAAGAAGAAATGTCAGAAGATAAGTACTTGATATTTTAATTTAAAATGTCTCCTGATGCCTCTGTTGTGGACTTCTAAGGTCAGTGAGACACTCTTGTAGATGTCTTAGGACCTTGCAAAGTGTGAATAAAACAGCATGACTACTCCTAAAGAATCTGTTTTGATCTGATACCATTTTCAAAGATGTAAATAATAAAAGATGTAAGGTGTGGAGTCCTGTCTGGACGAAAGGGGACATAGCTTGGTGCTGTTGAGCAACCCAGGTTCCGATCCGGAGGTGAGCCTTGAGAGCGGCGCATACGGAACCCTGTTGGGAAGCTAGAGCGACGAGCTCGGGACACTGGAGCAGGGGGACTGTCACGTCGCCGTTTCCTGCCATGCTGTCGTTTCCTGCCACAGCACTGCTTCCGCATCGAGATGCAGCTCTGCACCAATCACAACAAGTTGCAGTAGTTTTGCCTATATATGGTTAGGGGTCTAACCAATCAGATGCTGTAATTGCTTTGCTATATAAACCTTGTTTTGCTGACTAATAAGGGTTGAATGATCAATACTCATATTGGGGTGACATCGTTACAACGGATCCGTAACCCACGCCAACAGTAAGGTAATGGAAAATCACACTCAATATTTGAAACTATTTGCATCTGCACTTGTTTGCCTTTTCTCAGGTATTTTTAGCTGAGGGCATCAAATCTATTGGGTATTTAACCCTGATGATAAGTATTTTTTTCAAAAATACTAGGGCCAATGCAGCCGCAGTATAGGCGGGAATGGTATGCTAAACTGAGCAGCCCTGATGAGGAGTTGACATCTCTCTTAGTAAATCTGTATTGGTGAGCTGGATGTTCTATACTGAATGCTGTAGTATTTTTTCCCTTAAAGTAGAAGACTGGCAGCCACAGTTTCTGGGATCTGCTCTATATTTTGCCATCTGTCCTTGGTGGACTTCAGTTTACATATTTTCTAATAATTTATACTTAGAATACTGTAGAAGATTTGACGAAGCTCAGCCTCAACACTTTGAAGTTATGAGAAGCAAAGATGTACATCAGAGTGCTGCGTTAGTATTACAAGGTAGAATTATCTTGATTTAAAAAAAATAGCATGTTTCTGTGTCTCTAGATACTATCTGCAGTTCACTGTGAAAGCTTGCTGATTGTGATCCTGTATGTAAATGAAACCTCTCTGTTTGTTTCTGTAGTGAATTAATTAATACTTGTCTTTCTCACTTCCATTGAGCTAAATTTATCTCACTATTTTCCCATCTTCTCTGGAGAAATCTGAGGAAGAAAGGGGTATTCTTTCTCTGAAATGGTCCTCCCAAGCCTGGTTAACTGGAGGTGAGGAAGACTGAACATCTGAAGTTTTGAGGCTGGTGAAGTTACTGTATAGCTTTTTACTTTTCCTGAGGTGTACTGTCTTTAAAATGGAATTCTCAGCCCTTTATGTTCACAAGTCTCTGCATACAAAACTCAGAGGTGGATTTTTTCCATTCCTTTGGACTTCTTGTAGTCCTTTCTGCCAGGGCAAATGGGTATAAAAAACTAATGATGTCATTTTACACACTGTGCATGGCATATTCAACACTTTTTAAAGCACTTGCTTAAAACAGTGTGGTGTAATTTTGTTTCTTGAATGCAATGAAGTGCAGAGGCACAATGACAGATTTCTAAGATGCATATCAGTAAGATTTAGTTAATTGCCTGATGATGGCTTCTTAAAAGCAATTAGGCCACAGTTGTCTTTAAATAGTGTACTGACCTCCATATGCAAGCTTAAGGTCCATAAATGTACTTCATAATTATCTTTTCACTAATCAAGGAAAAGTATTATTGAAAAGATTCCAATTTAGAAATATTCATAAATAATTCAGATCTCAGCCTATCAGACTAATTTCCTTGGGGTCTTTTTGTGGTTTGTTGCTGTGTTCTTCATTTGAACATAGTCATAGGAGAGTAAACTTCAGATTTCTTCACCTCCCATGTAGCAAACCTTTGCCTTGCCTTTTAAAAATTTTTGTGAACAAAAGTGGTGTCTACAAATACTAAAGAGTGAGGAGGGGTAACGGGAGTACTGAAAAGTATGTTTTCTGTTGTTAAAATTGTGATGTTTGTGAAAGTTAAGGGAGCAAAATTTTCTTTTTACTCTGTATGATGCTGGAATGGTGTATGTTAGTGTTGGTACCTGTTTAGCACTATCCAATCATCTGTATTTAGGTACGTTATCCAAGTACTTGTCTATTTGCATTTACAGACTGTAGGCAAGTTAACTCTTTAAGCTAGAAATGCTTTGATCTGTTGGAAAAAAACATCTTCAGAGGAAAAGGGAGGCATGGGAACCCTGTTCAGCATAGCTGGCTGCAGCAGTTCCTACTTCAAAGTCCAGAAAATCATGAGGTGATATGTTTTCTGTTCAACAGATTTTTCTGCCCATTAACAGCCAATTTATTTGAATCTACTGTGTGCTACTGGAAGTGCTAGCTACCAGCATATGTGTTTCAGGGAACAGAAAGAAACTCTTCTTTTAAAGTCTGTTTTCATCTCTTGTCAATGTCTCTCCCATAGGCTTAGGTTTGGAACTAAGTGAGCACAGCTTTCCCTCAATGCAGTCTTAGGTGTTTTCTTTTGAAATATGACAACTACACCTAGATCAACTAAAATTACTATTTCATATCCCTTAGACCTCCTGTCCTAATTCAGCTCCATTTTGCAGGCTCAAGTTCCTGTTCATCTCATTCTCAAGAGATTGCAAGTAAAATTTGGTCTTTCTGTCTGCTATCAGGTGGGATATATGCAGTGGTGACACCTACAAAGTAAATGTCTGGAGTTTCAGAATCATAGAATCATCTAGGTTGGAAAAGACCTTGAAGATCATTGAATCCAAGCATAAACCTTAATGCTGCCAAGTCTACCACTAAACCATGTCAGTAAGTGCCACATCTACATGCCTTTTGAGCACCTCCAGGAGTGGCGACTCAACCACTTCCCTGGAAAGCCTGTTCCAGTGCTTGATGACCCTTTGGTGAAGAGATATTTCCTAATATTCAATATAAACCTCCCCTGGTGCAACTTGAGGCCATTTCTTCTCGTCCTATCACTTGTTGCTTGGGAGAAGAGACCAACACCGACCTCGCTACTACCTCCTTTCAGGTAGTTGTAGAGAGCGAAAAGGTCTCCCCTCAGCTTCCTTTTCTCCAGACTAAACCCCAGTTCCCTCAGCTGCTCCTCGTAAGACTTGTTCTCTAGACCCTTCACCAGCTTTGTTGCTGTTCTTTGGATACACTCCAGCACCTCAATGTCCTTCTTGTAGTGAGGGGCCCATCCAAGTGAGGGGATGCTGTTAGCATTCTTTGCTACCTGGGAACACTGCCAGCTCATATTCAGCCAGCTGTTGACACCACCAGGTCCTTTTCCACCAGGCAGATTTCCAGACGTGCTTCCCTGAGCCTGTAGCGTTGCATGGGGTTGTTGTGACCCAAGAGCAGGACCCAGCACTGATCCTTGTTCATACAGTTGGCCTTGGTCCATCAATCCAGCCTGTCCAGATCCCTAAATTTCTTTATTTAGAAGATAAAAAAGGCTCTAGATAGTAATAAACTGGCACTTAAAATATTATTAACTCTGGAAGTTCCAAATTCCTAAGAGTTTTGAGCCACACAATTGCTAATTTCTTCTCTCCTATTTTTAAAGCTCTTATTTGGCACAAACACTGAAGAATAAACCATAAAAGCGTTACCAGTATTTGTGAAACTTTTTTTTTCTTTCTTGTTATTGAATAAGACAAGATTTATTTTACTGTCTGAAGATCAAAAAATGAGAAAACATTTTGATAACTGAGGAAGACAAGTTTTGATACTGCGTAGCCAGCATTGAAGTCACACTGTGAATTGACAGAATCTCCTTTGCACTTGACAGCTTTCATCACATTAAGGAAAAGAACCTCTCAGCAGTTTCAGATCAAGATTTTGATCTCACTTCCATTGGTGGAAACTCACAGCAATTCCACAGAAGTCTTTAATCCTTTAAGCCAGAATATCTTTATAGTGTTGTTATACTCTGTATTTATTTTGGCCTAAGGGGTTCCACCCACATGTAGAGCTCCCTACCAAAGGGTTGTTGATAGCAAACCTGTCTATAACAAGGAAATAACCAAGACACAGATAATACCACATTGTGGGTGGGGAAGCGGAAAGGACAAAAAAACCTAAAACACCCGTATACCATCCCCTCCAGAATAAAACAGCCACCCAGAATTATCAACAGCTTTGCCATCTGGCTAACTACAAGAGCTTCTCTCCGAACACGGCACAACCTTGATTCAGATGCTTTCCTTTTAATGTCAGATGCTGGTAAATATTTGAAAATATTATCTCCCTCCCAGATTAATCGAGGAGGGTTGCTTCTTAAAATATGTATGCTGAGAATCAGTCTGAAATATTAAAGGAAAACTTATATCACGTAATATATTCTGACATCTGCCATGGTACTTGAGGGAAGGTGACAGAGGGAAGAAAAGTATTGCTTTAATCCAACATTTTTCCCGTTAAAAGGGAGATTTCAAAAAATTGTTATTATTAAAGTTATGATTTTATTAATCTGCCTTTTTACTAATGAATACTACAGGAAGAAGAGCAATTTTTACTTTCATTTAAATAATGACCTATACTGCTTGCATATGCATATTTTTTTAAAAATAGAAAGTCACAGTAGCAGGAAACACAGACATATTTTTAAGTACACTTTATTTCATCAGCTTTGATGGTAAGAAGACTTTTCTTTCCCATATTGGAAGCATGGAAGTTAGGAGAACACATAAAGTGTTAATAGCTGATTAGAGCTTTATTCCATACTTAAGGCTATCTCCTGAAGGTTGTATCATGTACTTGGTTTTATTTTACATGTCCCTGATGCTCAGTTTTCCAAATAAAAGCCACTGGCACCAGCAGCTCTTTTCAGAATAATTAATTTTTTCCTCCTTGAATACATGGAGAAAGGTACAATTACTCAATAGTTCTGCCCACCAATTACACCGTCTTTTTCTCTCCTCTCATTTCTGTCAGCAGGAGCTACTTGGAATTGGTTGCTCCCCGTAATGGTTAGTTAGGGTGACGGCACACTTCGAAATACAGCCGCAAATCCATTTTCTGATCATTAGCATTCTGGGAAGGGCATGATCTTACAGAGGCAAAAGCAGAAAATAAATTTCTGATGGAAACACCAAGCACTAGAGAGATGCAGAGAAGCAAAACCAACGTTTTTTTCATGTATCGGAGCCCTAAGAAGTCATTCTTTGCCTGTTACCAGTCACCCGTGGGACAATATAAAGAACTTGGTTTTTTTCAGTCAATCAATTTTTATTTCTTCATGTACTATTGCTAAAGTAAAAAAAAATACAAGTTTCTGATGAAAGGTTTTTCTTGTGGAAGGCAACTACCTAAATCGGAGAACAGAGAAGTGCAATAGAAATTTGTAATCATCAGAAATTCGCATGAGAGTCCCCCATAATTTTACAGGGATCAATAGTAAGAGGAGGAAATGGAAACACATCAGTACAGACCGATAACCAGGACTCCAAGAAACTACTGTCTTTCCAAAGGAATTTCCCTCTCCTCTCTGTTCATCTTTCCCATCAAGCCCTGGTTTCCCTGTTGATTCAGAGTTTTGAGATTCTGCTAATGGGAATTTTACCAGACTAAGCATTTAATTGATTTTTACCTTCAGTATTGTGTAGCACAGTCTCCACATGAGGGAAATTAAGAACTGACAATTCCATGTGCTGTTCTACTTATCTACTATATTCTTTGCTCTTCTGCTTCATTCTTTTCACACAATGTATTTATTACTTTGCTCAACACACAAAGCTTTTTCCCAGCTACATCAGAGAAAGCCAACAGAACAAATACTATTTAAGCCCCCAAACGTCTGGTAAAACTGTAGGAATAATAGGAGTAATGGTGAGTCTCATTACATGAAGATGAAAGAAGGAAGAACTAAGGGCTTGAACAATCATCATCTTGAGCCCAAGCTATTCTGCTAAGACCTTGCAAGAGCCTTAGCCCCCTAATGGAAGTGAGGAAATAAATTCATTCGGATAATAACACTCACAATTGTGTACAAGAATTTAAGCCGTTTAGAATAAAAGCACTATCTCAATGCATGCCAGGATTGTGACAGGTTTCTGTCCTCTCTTACAGGCCAGAATGTCACAGTTAATTGCTACTCATAAAGTGTACAATCTTTATGCTTTCATCAAAAAGAAGGTCTTGGAAATTAAATTGAAAATAATTTCATATACACCAAAGACATCTTTGTTTATAGAATGCCTTAACAAAAATCCAGTGTATGCACAGACTTATTGGACAGTTGATAAAGAAGACACACCTGATGCTCTAATAAACCCTTAAATCTTGCTTCCATTGATGTGTTGCTATCTGATTAAAACCTGTGAAGTACAAAGCAAAAAATATGAATATTAAAGCTTCTCCAGTACTCAGGAATATTTTGCATAAGAAAGTAACCATACTAATTGGAAACACTTTTCATTTGAATTGAGTGCACTGCAGCATGCTATCAAGCAAAGAGCTTGAAGATATCTGAAGTACTGTCCAGGAAAAATGAAGAGTCCAGTTACTTGATATACTTTAATTGTAATCTAAATTTTCCTCTCAATCAAAACCTTTGAACAACTCAATTTAATTTATACTCATTTGACATTCTGAGCTGTGTGTTGATTCATTTTCAAACCATAGAATCTAGGACAGAACATACTGTACAATGGGCACGCACATTCTTTTTTAGAATACTGGAAAGATCCCTTGAAAATAAGATCAGGCTGTGTGTTCAGACTGAGGTTTCTCCATAGGCGTTCCATTCTCTTTTTGATATCTTTGGAGATTTTAAGGGGTTGATTTTTATGGTAGAGATGTGGCAAATAGTACATTGCTGATTGAATTTATGTCATAAATAAGCTTTGCAAAGCTGAACATAGAGGGAAAAGAAGTGGCATTAATCACCTGTCTTTGTTTAAACATCTCCAGTTTTTTGAGCAAGATTTCTTGTTCTGAATTTAGTATGTAACTCATCCTAACAAGAATTTCTAGATATGCATGTTAATCAGATTATTACCTATATTGATTTACATAAGACATAGAGAATAGAGGCTTAACATAGTTTAAGCTGATGCATTAAAATATGACATTTGGAATAAAAACCAGAACAGTATCTTATTTTTTTTGCATATAGATATGTCATGACATGATACGAGACAGCCAGCATGGCTTCACCAAGGGCAAGTCCTGCCTGACAAACCTAGTGGCTTTCTATGATGGTGTGACTAGATCAGTAGACAAGGGAAAAGCTAAGGATGTGATCTATCTGGACTTCTGTAAAGCCTTCAACACAGTCCCTCACAACAACTTTCTCTCTAAAATGGAGAAATATGGATTTGATGGGTGGACTGTTTGGTGGCTAAGCAAATGGTTGGAAGGTTGCAGGCAAAGGGTAGTGATCAATGGCTCGATGTCCAAGTGGACGCTGGTGACAAGTGGTGTCCTTCAGGGGTCTGTACGGGGACTGGTGCTGTTTAACATTTTCATCGACGATTTAGCGAGATTGACTGCACCCTCAGCAAGTTTGCAGATGACAGCAAGCTGAGTGGTACAGTTGACACACCAGAAGGACGAGATGCCATCCAGAGGGACCTGGACAAGCTTGAGAAATGGGCCTGTGTGAACCTCATGAGGTTCAATAAAGCGAAGTGCAAGGTATCTGGGTCAGGGCAACCTCCACTATGAATACCGGCTGAGGGATGAGGGGATTGAGGGCAGCTCAACTGAGAAAGACTTGAGGGTACTGGTGGATGAAGAGCTGGAAATGAGCCACCAGGGTGCGCTCGCAGCACAGAAGGCCAACTATATCCTGAGCTGCATCAAGAGAAGCATGGCCAGCGGGTCGAGGGAGGTGATTCTGCCCCTCCACTCTGGTGAGATCCCACCTGGAATCCTGCGTCCAGCTCTGGAGCTTCCAGCACAAGAAGGACATGGAGCTGTTGGAGAGGGTCCAGAGGAGGTCCACAAAAATGATCCAAGGGCTGGAGCACCTCTCCTATGAGGAAAGGCTAAGAGAGTTGGGGCTGTTCAGCCTGGAGAAGAGAAGACTGCGGGGAAGACCTTATAGCTGCCTTCCAGCACCTCAAGGGGGCCCGTAGGGAAGATGGGGAAAATATTTTCAGCAGAGCTTGTTGCGATAGTACAAGGAGTAATGACTTTACACTGAGGGAGGGTAGATTTAGACTTGATGTAAGGAAGAAATTTTTTACGATAAGGGTGGTGAAACACTGGCATAGGTTGCCCAGAGAGGTGGTCGACGCCCCATCCCTGGAAACGTTCAAGGTCAGGTTGAACGGCGCCCTGAGAAACCTGATCTGGTTGAAGATATCCCTACTCACTGCAGGGGGGTTGGTCTAGATGGTCTCTAAATGTCCCTTCCAACCCAAAGCATTCTATGATTCCATGATTATATATCCTCAAAAAGAAGGAAAAATACATTCAATTAAGCATTAAGCCTGAAATTGATAGCAATAATATTATTAAAATTAATATATATATTTAAGAGAAAATAATTATAATGTTTTTACCTCATTGAGAAATAACTTTACAGGAATCAATTAATGTTATTTTCAGAGCTAGTTCAAAGGTTCTCAGTAATGTGACCAAAACTGAATTTTGCCAGCTCTAAAATAGGAACCAGTGAGAAAACAATCTATAATCACACGGTGCCTTGTCCAGAAAAGAGAAAAAGCAGAGCTAGATGGAGTGCCTTGGTCAATGAGAGAGGAGGCAAAGTGGTGATTTTTGATTAGAAGAGAATTTCCCCCCTGTGTTTCTTTTTGTAGAAAAGTGAAGTGGCTATCCAGGCCACAGTCATTTTGCTTCCCTGCTTTGCTGTGTCTAGAAATGTCTCTATTTGCTCCTATAATTTGCAAATGCAATATTCGCTATGCTGTGTGATTCAGAACCTGCTACAAATGAGGAAGAATCATAGCATTATTTCTGTTGACAGACAGACATACACACAGAAAGACACAATACACTAATTTATAGGCCCAATGTGACTGTTCTTTACTTTAAATTTCTTTCATATAAAGCAAAAGAAAAGAAATTATTTCATTTCTTTTTTTAACGTAAGGTATTTATTTTTTTAGCTTGTCCCTCATGTTTCTGAGAGTTTGGTTTCTGTTTTGTGTATTCCAGGTTCCTTAACATTTCAAACAATAGAAATTAGATGGATAGAAGAAAAGTTATTGTCACATGAGAGTTCTATCTACTAAATATGTTGAACAAAACTAAAGTTGCCCCAAAATATAAATTTTCAAAAGTTGAATGAAAAATGAACTAGAAAATATTTGTTATGAGTTAGATGTTATTTACTTAAAAAGTATACTCCTTCAATCACTAGTTGAAAGCAAAAGATTAACTGTTCTGTACAAGTAGTTCACTGATGTTTCATAACAAAGAGAAATTATTTTTATGTGAAATAAGTTAATTTCATTTGTGTTCCATAACACAGCTTTATGAAGTATGTATTTGTAAAAAATGGTGCTAATGGGCAAGTTCATTAACCAAAGAGTTATTGACTGAATTGATTTTTAGCTCTCAAAATACACTCTTGCATAGGTGCCTGACGAACACCTTATTGACAGCGCAGTATGGTGTTCTGTTGGTGCTGGTGATATATATTAAGACTTTCAGAGATGTCTTCCCTGCTGTTATTCACATATGAAGTAAATTTTCCCATGCTTGACTGCTGTTTTCTAACATAATAATACAGTTCTATAACAGCCAGCAATCTTTCACGTATGTTCCTCGATTTTTACAACACTGTATTTGAGCACTTTTCACATCTGATCTGTACACAAGGTAAAAGCTTAGAAGACCTTTTTACTTGTCATTTCAGCTGATTGTTAACTCCTTTTAAAGAGTTGTTTTCTGGTAAAGCTTTAGTATTTGCTTCCTTTTTAACAAATTTTCATTGTTGTACTGTTCCCTACCTTTTAAAATATTTTTGTGTCTCTTCCACAGCTTGTTGAGGTAGTTCAGACACTTTTTGTTTGTTCCTCCAAACAAGTAGCCTTTGCCTGGCATTTTTTTAGTAAATATTTACATAAAAGTTTAGCAGAGTCTCTTGTCAATAGGCTGAAAGCGAAGGTAGATTTTGGTTTATGAAGTGATAACCTCTTTATTGTCTTTCAAGAGACAAAATCAATCATTGTTTTCTCTTAGCTATATTAGTTGCAAGTTTTTCTCTTCCTATTTTAATGTAAGAAAAACATCATTTTCTGTGAAATAAAAGCCCTGTTAGTCAAAGAGAACCTATTGTTGATGAGCTTCTAGTTTGAAAATTTGTAACTAGCTACTACTAATTGGCTACTAATTCATATTACTAACATGCTACTGTTAACTAACAAGCTGTTCTAATTTATTGACAGATGTGTTTCCAATCTTCGAAATTTTAACACCACAATTTAGAAAAAACTGCCATGCCTTGTGTTGGTTATATAAACGTATTTTTATTTTTTCGCTTCATAATTCACTGATACAATAGTGTGTGTTCATTCTTCTCATAAGGTCTGGACCACTGTTTTGACTGTATTTTGAATAATTACCTTAAGTTTTCGATTTTTTGGTATTTCCAAAATTTAGAAACAGCATGGGTGCAAAAAATTCCCAGTGTCAATATCAATTAGTTAGGGTAAAGAAGAGAGTATTAAGAATTTTCTTCTGCCAGCTGGGCACTTCCTATATCATCTTCCCATTTTGCAGGTGCCACTGTGTAAAATAAGATGTAGAATTACAGACTTGAAGAAACAAATGTTTCAGGCTAAGGCAAGAGCAGAAGTGCCCTGATCCAGAAAACAAATTTTAGGTGTTTAGTTGGTGGGGTAGAGGACCAGTCACTTTGGTTCTGAGGGTCCTGCTTCAGAGGCTGCTTGCATGGTGCATGAAGATACCTTGTGGGTGTTTTGGTTTCGGCTGCCGCCGGCAACAAAAGCGCCACGCGGCCGCCCCTCCCCCCGCCGGCGTGCGGAGGAGAATGGAAGGAAAGAGGCAGAAACTGGTGG
>Ga0065711_1004702_pt1 | contig 30219 bp, 15 predicted proteins | sample Hoacrofraction12_FD_59098 | JGI IMG/M metagenome (GOLD analysis project Ga0065711, IMG submission 59098) | Hoatzin crop microbial communities from Cojedes, Venezuela - Epithelial fraction 12 v2 (version 2) | ecosystem: Host-associated > Birds > Digestive system > Esophagus > Crop | place...
GACCCTGCACTTGCCCTTGTTGAACCTCATCAGGTTCCTCTCTGCCCAGCTTTCCATCCTATCCAGGTTGCGCTGAATGGCAGCACAGCCTTCTGGTGTATCTACCACACCTCCCAGTTTTGTGTCATCAGCAAACTTGCTGAGGGTACATTCTAACTCTTCATCCAGGTCGTTGATGAAGAAATTTGATTGTTATATGGATTGTTATTACAATCCAAGTTTTCTAAGCTGTGCACTGGTGTGAGAAAGGTGTCCTTATAAAATATGAGCATTTTTCCTGCATTCTGTAATGATATTTAATCTGGGTAGACTGTCAAAATAATTTGTCTGTATATCCTGTTTCTTTCAGTTGTTACTAACACCTTAATTTATTGTGTAGTTTTCCGTAGGGTAAGAGCAATTTAAAAAAAAAAAAGCATATATAATTTACTTTTGATAACTTGCACAGTGTACTAGGCACTTTTATAAAAATAGGGCAAAGCAAAGGTGAAAGTACTTGAGCATTGACTAGATAACATTAGAAGTACATCTTTGATAACAAGTACATTTAATAAATTCATTTTTATTCATTTTTAAATAAATGAATATTTTCATCTTTTTTCCTCAGACAATTCCATATTTAAGATGTGTAAAAATACTGATAAATAACCATCTAAGCATGAGAAGCACAGAACACAGTTGTAGACGAACTTGAGTGACAATATTCTGAAAATGTCATTTACTGCAGTAGGAAACACAAAAATGTAATGTATTAATGGATCAACCTTGCTAAGCACAGAAAATTAAGTTTTATTTCTTCATCTGTTCATCAGCTGTTTACTTAAAATAACTCTCAACCTGATATTTTTTTAAAACTGTTCACTTCAACTTTTTACTTGATTATTCGTTTTGTACCCATGATTTATGGGTAAAATAACAGTCATCTGAGTCTAATTCAAATGAAATTAGATGAGCCAAGTATAAATAAAGAGGAACTATGCCTTAAAAATCATTGATGCCTTGGAAACTTCTATGGGATTATCAAGCAAACCATATATATATATATACATATAGACATATTTAATAAAAACATTTTAAATAATCTTTAAAAAAATGTTTTTACAGTTACATGATACGAGAGTTTCTGAAAGAATGCGAAAGGGTGTCTTCTTTGTTGAAAGTTTATAACGTCATTGACATTATCTATCATTTCTCTAAAGAAGAATATAGGGAACATTTTTAGAAGGCAAACAGGACAGAAAACGTATTTAATGTACATGTATATTAACACATGCATTTATGTGTATGTATCCATTAACACGGAGGTAACATTTTTTAATCCTTTCTTTTCCCTTCTCCTATTTTACTTCACCTGGTAATAAAACAGCTCAGAGTTTCACACTGATGATGTCAGACTAAGCATTGGATGACTTGCAGCAGCACTTGCTTACAGTACAACCTGAGTGTCCTGGGTTTGGCTAGGACAGGGTTAATTTTCACTGGAATCCAGGAAGGGACATAGCCAGGCGGGCTGACCCCACCTGGCCAAACAGAGCAGGGTATTCCATACCATGTGCCGTCATGCTGGGTTCCAGTGGGGAGGAGCGGGGCAGCCGGAATTCACTCGTGGCTCGGGAGTGCAGCGTCAGTCCGGTCCGGGAGAGCGGTTTCTCTGGGTTGTGCAGTTTGTGTTGTGTTTTCTGCTTATCTGTATCGTTGTTATTACTGTTCCCTTTGTTTGCTGTTCTGTTAAACTGCCCTTATCCTGACCCACCAGTTTCTGCCTGTTTCTTTCCACTCTCCTCCATGCACCAGCAGGGGGATGGGCGGCCGCGTGGCACTTTTGTTGCCAGCCGCAGCCAAACCATAACACTGAGTCATTTATGAGGTTACTTATGTAAGTATTCACTAATATTTGTAGTGTGCAGTGAGCTAAAGGGTGCTGGCAACACCAAAATGGAGTAGAAAGAATGCTCTGAATTGTCACTTACAATCTCTTACATGTAACTATCCTTTATTACATCAGAAGAGTAATTTAATTGTTGTGGCTGTTGGTACCCGCAATCACATAAACTGTAGATCAATGCAAACTTTCAATTCTACTCCAGATTTTGAAAACAGAGTGGCTGAGGTAAACAAGCACATTTTGCCAATTAAACCACCAGCAGATGGGTGTTGCAAATAGCAGGTAACACTAAGAACTGAAATCACCTGTTAGAAGGAAGTTAGCCCTAGGCTAGATCTCAGCCTGAGGCACCCACCAGCTTAGGTCTCCTGTCAGAAGCATCCCTCACAGGACTCTCTACTGTTCATCTACCATGTGTATCATTGAAGTAATTTCATTGCACTCTACTGCATTAAGTAAGAGGATATTATCAGTAGCCATTGATCATTCACATCTCTTGAACTTGTGTTTTGTCTTAGAATAATGCACATCTATTTTATTCTAGTCTGTGGGGGTTTTTTTAAACATCATTTTTTCACTGGATAATATTGTACTACTACAAATTAAACATAACCAGGAGACCATTGGTTTTACCTACCCATATATCATTGTTTAACAGTTTTTAATTAACTTTCAGCTATTAATATGAAATTTATATCGTAGTTAGTTCTGGCATTAGTTTATTAATGATATTTTTTCTTCAAAAGTAAAAGACATTTCTAAAACTTTTATCTTTTTAACATTTATTCACTAACTTCAGTTCACATTAGTTTTAAAGTGGGAAAGTCTGAATTTGTTTTTTTCAACTAGAAAAAAATAAAAGCAATGAAAAGTTCTGATATTCAGATATAATCATGGTTTTGTCTTTTTCAAGGATTATAATTAATGTTAAATCTAAATAACTGACATCAAACTTTATTATTCGGTTTCAATTTATTTCAGTGGACTTCTTATATTTTTTATTTTTATTTCTGCACAGAAAAATTAGGGATATTTTTACTGGTCTCAGTTCAGATGAGAAGTGTATGGAAAATCAGGGGACAAGTTCAGACAAATACAGTAATTAATCCCAGAAAGCTGTAACAAATTTTAACCATTTTGCCACCAGTATCACGCAGTCTCTGCTCTCCGGTACTTCTACCCATACCTGGCACAAGATACTCCCCAGCATTTTTACACCTTCAACAGAAGACTTTACTCAACCCTAATCTAACTGCCATTGTGACTACTACATGTTGCAGTTTTCTATACAGAAGTGCCCGTTTTGCCAGACCTTACAAATTTTCTGTCAAAGGAGCCTTCTAATAGAAGTGTTTTGTAAAATCTGCAACATCATTTGGGCTTGAATTTCCTTTAATTAAAATTGAACAAAGAGTCTTAGGTACCTGCTTTGGAGAAACACTCAGAAAACATTAATAAGAAGAAGCACCAATTATTACAAACATCTGTCCTCCAGCACTGTTTTAGGCCCACAGACCATTTTGAAATCACTCTGACTGGTTTATTTTAAGTGATGAATACAGCAATGTTTAAGAAAAAGTATCTATGGGATTTACTGTATGGGACATTTGATGTAAAGAGAGTAATAGGCCTGCTACTGTATGAAGGACAGATTTGTCTTTTGCCTTCCTTCATTGGTGATAATTTTTTTGTAGTGTTCTTTTATGAGAAGAACTTACTGACAAAGCTGTGTTTAAATTATATATATATATCTTGTGAACACTGTTGAGCATCAAAAAGACACCTCTACTTCATTCACTTTTTTCCTTTTTCTTCTGAATACTGCAACTTGGAGCTGCAGAGTTACTCTGTATAAATAACATAAATTACATAGTCATGCTCTTTTGGAAAATAAAACATTTCTCGTCTGCTGAATAAAATACCTTTTCCACTTTCAATGCTATGCAGAACTACCATTTTTTATACATTAGAAAATGTTTCTACAAGCATGCTTCAGGAAAAAAAATTCTGGATGAACAGATTTCATCAGGTGTCAAAACGCATCTGTTGATAAATGGCTTTGTATACGTTCTGATTTAACATTAATCATAAAAGGAAAGTATGCCTTCTTAATCCAACCTGCTAGAATAACCATGCATTTACACAGAATATAAATTAACTAGAATACATTTACAAGGCAGATACTCCAAGATTTTATTCAGGAATAATCCTGGAACAAGTAGGATTACAACCACAAAAATAACAAATATTTCACTTATTCTTAAAAGCATGCATATTGTCTAAATTTCAGCTACCTTGTTTATTGGGTTAATGTTAATTTTATGTTGTAAATGGAATTCTTTCTTTCCATCAAAGTGAAACAACTGTGTAATACATTAATAATGGTAGCAGGGTCCTGCTCTGTCTTACAGTTATGAGCAGCTCTGCTACATACCTCTTAAAAGTGGTAATTATTAAGTAATAGAAGCATTATTTGGTGACAAAATACAGGGGAAAGAGGAAAAAAACAGCTGTAAAAATAATGAAACATTAATGACTGGATGATAGATCTATGTATACTTCTCTGTTAATTAATTTGCAAATTCATCGAACATACATTTTTGAGATCACAGAATGACAGAATGACGGAATGTTTGGGATTGGAAGGGACCTCTGTGGGTCATCTAGTCCAACCCCCCTGTCGAAGCAGGGTCACCTACAGCAGGCTGCACAGGACCTTNTCCAGGTGGGTCTTGAATATCTCCAGAGAAGGAGAATCTCTCTGGGCAATCTGTTCCAGTCCTTTGTCACTTTCAGAGTGAAGAAGTTCTTCCTCATGTTCAGGTGGAACTTCCTATGCTTCAACTTGTGCCTGTTGTCCCTTGTCCTGTCACTGGGCACCACTGAAGAGAGTCTGGCCCCCTGCTTGACATCCACTCTTAAGATATTTATAGACATTTATAAGGTCGCCTCTCAGCCTTCTCTTCTTCAGGCTGAACAAGCCCAGCTCCCTCAGCCTTTCCTCAAGGTGTGTTAAAGTCATAGAAAGTCATAGAAAATGAGGCTGAAAAACTTCCCAAACACTTCAGGAATTCATCCGTGGAAATTCCCTCCTGAAGAGAGGGTCATTATATCTCAATTGTTGCAGACAGATATTTATCTCACCTGTTCTTACAAGCATCTAAGGACTGAGATTCTACATCTTGCCAGAGCAATCAGTTATACTGCTTAAATATCCTCACAGCTGGAAAATTTTTCATAATGTCTATGCTAGATCTCCTTCAATGCAATGTAACCTATTTCTTTTTCCTCTCCCCTTGAAGAACAGTTTATTTGTTCTTTTCTGCCAGTATCTTCCCTAGTTTGAAGGCTGTTATTTTATCTCCCTTTAGTTTTCAGTTCTTCAGATTGAAGTAGCTGAATTCCTCTGACTTTCCTCACAGGCAGTTATTTTGTAGATTTCTAAACATTGTTTCAATGCTTTTCCAGACTGTGTCACACTGGTCCAGATCTTTGTTTAAATATGAAGTCCCAAAACAGGCAAAGTACTCAGCTCTCACCTGTGATGAACAGACAGGGATGATTTGCTGAAATATCTAATTTATGCTAGTATTCTTACACTGGTACTTCCAGGAGCAGGGCAGGTACAACACATGTATTGAGAATGGCTTTTAGTCACCTGGTACCCATGCAACCAGGAGATGGATGCTAAGGACTGGATTCATCAGCCATTAAAAATCAGATGCCTTGCAATGAAGACTACCTCTGCAGGCTGAGGAGCAAACAGCTATTATAAAGGTAACACTTGATCTGCAAGTTAGGTCAGCAATAGCCTGTGTGAGAGGGATGAATTATTTCCCGTTCAAGCCTAAAGAAGAACTGCTTTTGGTCTGAGAACTTAATCCTGGCTCAGTATATCCCCACTTGACCTTGGGAAATCTCTTTCTTTCCATTAGGCTGGTGCCCAGTGCGATCAGCATGAGCCGGCTGTCAGGAAGGGAGCACCTCCTCCTCAACTTTTGTCGGCAAGTTGCCAGGACTTGCCTTTGCCTTCTACTGCTCCAGGTCCCCGTGTCTGTGACTTCAGCACAGCTGCTTCATGTGCACATTTAGTAGCTATGCCATGGATTTCAACTAAATATGCAGTTTAAAATATGTAGTAGTGGTGTGACAGTTTAGTCCTTTATCTTTCTGGTCTTTAAAACAATTAATAGGCAGTTAATCGAGTTTGAATATACAAAAATATTTTTCATTCTAAATTATACACTCTTCATACTCAGTGAGCAGTGCATGTGCCCTGTTTGCCTTTACTATAATAATAAAATCCAAAGTCTCTTTATAAAATTAAATTAAATCCATCTTGTACTTCACACAAACATGGAGACTCTGAGGGTCAGATCCCTTGTTGATACACTCCAATGTGGTATAACCCTTGCTCTCTTGACTTTAGCAGAGTTTTTGATTCTTTTTGTCTTGAAATGAGATTCTTTGAGATGGTGCTGATTTTATATATTTTACTCTAAGTTTCTAATGCAGAGTCCATACTGAGTTATCTGTTTCTTCTCCCTCACAGGAACTCAGCTGATCTTTATTCTCCCTCAGATGTAGTTCACGCTGTCTCCAAGCAAACAGATCTGACATTTTGCAAATACATCGTTCTAATCCACTAGTTCCCTAACTAATATCAGTTGTTGAACAGAGCTTATTAGGAGGTCTGCATGGAGCCTCTGCCTGTTTGTAGAGCTGGCGGCTCCTGTCTACACCAATGTATAGCAGAAACGGACTTAAAGTCAACAGCGTTGCCACACTGAAGATAGGGAAACATACCTAGATCAATTTAACTTTCAAGCAATTTTTTTGAAGGATTTTGTAATGTCAAACTGTTTATTTTCAGTGACAAATTAAAGCCAAAAGCGGGGAAGAAAAATCCAGTGATATGTTTAGTCTCAATCTAGTGGAAGAAAAGGAAATCTTAGAAAGGTCTGACAATTCTGACATCCCTGGAAAAATGCTTAAATCTTATATAATGATGTTAGAACAGAGGAGGCAATAATATCAGCTCAGCTTAATGATGTAGCACAAGATCATTATTTAAAGCCTATCAAAACGACTCATAGGTTCTTCTTCATTAGTTTAAGCTATGGCTTGTATTTGTAGACCAATTTAAGTAAAGAATGATATATGCTTTTTGATTTACTTCCTCCTGTTCAAAACCCCTTTTCTTATGCTTCAGAAATGATAGGTCACATATATTCACATATATGTGTGTGCATATGGTCATGTATACCTGCTGATTTTTGATAACAGCCTAACTTCAGGCCAGGTATGTGAATTAGAAAAATATTACTTCTGACACCATGAGCTCGAGAAAAAAACTTCTGTCTGGGACCTAATAAATATCAATGATTTACAGTTCCAGCATCACATTTTGATATGCTGCTTTATTTTACAGCAATTTACAGCATTTAATGTTGTACACAGATTACCTTATAATGATGTATTACACCATAAAATACAGACAGTGTTTGATTTATATGAAAGGTTGAACTCTGAGATTCATGTAGAAGAGGAAGTCAAGCATCAAAATAGTTCTTTGGGTTTGGAAAAAAAAAGTGTTTACAGACATAACACTTTACACACACTTCACTGGCTTATAGTAGTACAAAACTGCATAATACATGCCACCACACAACTTTCTTTTTGACATTTCTTCTTTGGAAGTTGCAGAAACTGAATCCAATGAATTATAGCATAAATTTAATAACCCATTGTTCTTGTAGTAGTTTCTGAGACACAACACCTTTCTGCTACTGAATGTTTATTTGAATGTCCTGACATTTTCCAGGAAGATAAGAAACTGTTAGGCATTTTCAAGTTTGTCTAGAAAAGTTCGCTACACTAGTTACAAAGCAGAAATATCAAAATTGCTGCATATCTGGTGGACAAATGGCAATTTGCAAACCCTCATAAAAGACTGTTTCCCTGTCAAAAAGGTAATGCATACTAACTGTCTGTGGTCTGGAAAGGAACAATAACGTGGAATTTTCAAATGAAAAGTGGTCTTAAGTCCTGCAATATCATTTGTACTGCCACTTAGATCTGGTTCAGAGGGAGCTTAGTTACTGAGCTTTACCACAGGATATTTTATAGTGTCTCTCTGTTTCTGTTAACAATATTGCGTTCTCAACTATTTTTAAGAAATGCTCATACCTGCATAATGTACCTGTCTATATATATCTAAAGATATAGGCCACACACAGACATTTATGTTCCTACATATATTTCTTTCTATTACATTTTCAATTAAAAAATACTCCTAATAATACAAAACCTACTGTTCTCATTCTACAGGAGGAATAGTTCAATGTTGGTATTTACAGCGGGATAGTTAATAACTTCCATCAAAGTTGTAGTGTGTGACCCAGCAAAGAAAGGAGTTTACATCTTCTCTGGTTCATAATCTCTCACTCCATGAACTGAATTGGAGAATTTGAACAGCACTTATGAGTACTGCTCAGTATGAGCAAGATCCCCACAAGTAATTAATACTTTCTGCATACTTATTTGCATATATCACTTCATATCTTGAGAATGCTGCGCAACAACAATATTTCTAATTTATTTTTTCCAGTCGTCCACCAATTTTATCTTTTAATTTCTTTTTTTTTATTTTCTGCTAGTGATTTTCTGTCAGTAGGACTGAGTATGACTTTTAGTGATTTGATAATCACAGTATTAAGCTCTGTATGCTATAGGGATGTCTCAGAACCACGATACAGAAAAGTGTGTAATGAAAACTCTAGACTAGATTGTCCGTTGCCATTAATCCATAGAGTTTAGAAAATGACTTTTCAGTGAAGAAATACTATATAAATTGAAATAGAAGATGCCTATTGCATCTGGAGAAGTTACTTGAGCTACTTATTAACTAAACTGATAGATGAGGTCTTTCTCTAGCATTCTACAGATAGGGCCAGCTACAGGATTCTCAGCCATATACCAAATTAATTTTGTCAGACTGGGCTTGGGTCAGAGGAAAAGATTTGGAGAACATAGGATGGAAATACGATAGCTTGCTTCATCTGTTGTCTTCAGGGAAAAGGGGAACTATAGCTGGTGGGTAACTGTGGCCCATGTCTATTATTATCCCTTGCCACTCCAAATATCAGGATGAAAATCCCACTGCTGCACTAAGTAGAGTGGAAGAAATGTTGTGTGTAGTATGTTTGACCTACTTTATTTTCAGTATCTGCACTCTTCTTATTGGGAATACAAACTCCTCTATTTCTAGGTTTTCCAATCTGTTCACTTGCTTTTTCTACTTGTTCTGCATGTGCCTCGAAATTAAAAGGTTTGGGATAATGTGCTTTCATTATTAAATATAATCATAAAACTGAACTCCCTGACGATTCACTTCAGCAATATTATTAGGTCTGTTTGCTACCATAAAGTGTGGTAGGAATGAACAAATTCAAATTAATCTCTTACTAATTAGCAGCTTTCTATAAAATCACAGCAAGATGTAAGATCATGAATATGGAAAATTGGTTAGGGAAAATACAGTCTGTGTTAAAAATGGCAACACAATAATAGATACCAAAACTAATTATGTTGGGATCTTTGAGGCAGTTTAGTTATCTTTCCATCCATTTATGAAAAGGAATCTGTCATAAATTCTGTTAGTTGTTGAAACTCTCATTTGAATAACAGGTCATAAAGAGAGTCAGTCTAGAATTAGATGATATATATACTTCCAGCCTAAATCTGAATTTAACACAGACTTTAAGAGGACCACAAGCCCCATATGAACGTCACCAAAGTTCTCTTCTAAATTTAATCCTGTCTGATAAGAAAAGTACACTTGGAAGAAAAGCTTCAGCTGTTTTCTGTTTGTATTACATAGGTCTATCACCATCTAGAAAACACAATGCTATGAGGTTAGAAGACAGTCTATTATTTGTCTCTCTGGATATCATCCTTTAAATCTGTTCAGTTTTCTATTATAACAGTAAGAGTACCACTACTGACATATTAAGTACATTTGACCACCCAGAACTATATATTTGCAGAAAGATTTTCCATCAGTAAAACAAAATCTTAAATCTCCCACAGGTAATTGTAACTATATCTTCACTAGAGTTTAAATAAATTCCGCTTTTAAATATAAACACCATGATAGGAAACAGTTAAAAAGCTTATCTCATAAATATTCAGAAATACTACATATTAGTGTAAACTTACAATATCTGATATAGCAGCTTGGCTTTTGGGGCATGTGTGTCTAGAAGGAGAAAATGTATACACTACTGTCAAATGAAAGTTAAAGACTTTAATACAAGCTTCCTTTATTAACTCTGGAGAGTTGTCCTTTTTCACTTTCTGGTTGGCCACCAGCTCTGACTTCTCCCGTCAGACTCTCCAAAGACAACTGAGCAATTAGCCTTCATCTTTGAGGCTAATTACCAACAAAACCCAGCTGACCATTAGAGAACTTCATAATCAGTATTTTGGTACACAGGAAACAAAAAATGTAAAACTAGAAAAGGCTGGACAAGGAAAAATTCCATACTTTAAATATATTATGTTCATTCCTCTATCTATAGCATATCTAATATTCCATTAGCTACTAATCCATGTACAATTATCCTTACTTCTCAGGAGTGTGGTAAAGGCACTCCTAATAATTCATTTTTGATGTTATCTCTGGGGAAAAAAAGTGTTCTCAAAGACTGATTTAATTTTTCAGTGAAATTTCCCCCCCCCCCCAAACTGTGGCATCAAATATTACTTGAAAGTGAAAGTGACATTTATGTATCAAGCACTTGCAAAGTAAGAAAAGAAAACAAGAACCAGAGTGAAATAAATATGATAGTAATTTTTATTATCTTAAAGCTTTTATCCATGACACCCATTATTAAAAAGCTTTGACTTTTATTATTTTACAGCATTCAGCCGTGACCCCCATTATATATCAAGAAGAGAGGTGAAACCAGGTAGTTTTCAGAAGAGAGTTACAGTGCATTTTTGTCTGATGCTTGATCCAGATGCTTGGAAGCTGGGGATGTGGGGCACAGGGTGGAGTATTATTGCTTTTCAGTATAAATGAAGCTGAGGCTTATCACAGAACATGCTGTATTCTAGCAGAAAGGACATTCTGGGAGAGATCTTACTTATCGTTTTGTCATTTTGGAGAGGAATTAAAACCACTGAGTTCCTTAATAAGAGTAGTTCTGATCCTGTCTCATTTTGATATGGATTTTGTTTGGATTAATCCTTACATTTACCAATCGCAAAATCCTTTTTGTACCAAATTGACCAGAATTCAAAACTAACATCATGATTTTCTGTTATAAAAATTCACTCCTGTCCATTCTGCGGATTAATCCTTTGCTTACAAAAACATATATGCAATCTGAAAACACTGTTATTCATTGTCTTTAGTATCTGGTTATATAGCCAGATGATGTACGTGCGTAATTTGCTCCTAGGTGCTGTGTGAGTGTTAATTCACTTAGAGTCCCCCTTTGGAGTGAACCAGCTGGCTCCTGCAATCCTAGATATGATTCTCTGAATTATTCTTTCTAAGGAGTTGTCCTGAAAGAATATATGTAAAAAAGTTGCATGAGATTTGTATATTTGTTATCCCATGCCATTTTCCAACTTTTTCGCAGAAGAGTTTGCATCAGCAAGCACTCCAAAATGCTTCCCAAGCAACATATGACTATTTCATTAAGATCTTCATGCTGAAGTTTAGGCAACCATCTGACCCGCATAGACTTTGCCTACTCTCAGACACTTTGAACTGAAAGAACTCACAAATATAGAATGTGAGGGTCGTAGAAACACAACATAATGCTGAAGAAATCTCAGTGCTGTGCTATCTGTTGTAGAAAAAATCTGTCCTCTCTGGAGAAGTCAACTCTGCTGCACCATTTATCTTCTGTGATTGCCATGCGACCCTAAAATGCCGAAGAGTAAATTCTCAGCATGGCCTGATATCATTTCATTAGATAGTTCTGTCACAATTTTTATACATGCTGTACATCGGTTCAAGTAGAAAGAGTTTTTTGTTGCTTTGATGAAAGATGATGCAGAACATACTTCTATTTTGATTTTCTTAACCAACAATTTCAGCTTTTGGTATCCAAGTAAGAAAGCAATCCAATAATTCTTTCCCAGACTTTTTTATCCTGACGTAATTTAAAATTTAATTCTTCTTTCTGTTGCTGTTCTAAAATGACTGTTCTTCCTATTCTTCCTCTCTCTTTTTTGTGTTTCTGTTTCTACACTTCACTTGCTATCTTTGTACTGATTTTTGTTGTGTCAAGAATATTAATTTCTTTGTACTTTAATACTTCATTATACTGTTTTTCATTATTATTATTTCACTTGCTCCTTCTTCTTTTTTGGTAGCAGACTATTTTTTCCAGATGTATTGTTTTGGCACATGCACTTCATAAAAAGGTATGTGAACAGAAGCATATCCACGATTAAGAACACTCAGACACTACTGTCAATGTCTTCTAATTTCTGTTTATTTAAACCAGGGATTTGTATACAGAGGAATAGTAGTACCCTCTTACAAAGTGATGTTGTGTGAATAAATAAATTAATATGCATAAGTGGCATTATATACTATTATACGGTAGGAAAAGGGTCTTCATTCTTGTGATAGTATCTGGAGAACTTCTTATTGTTGATTTAAGTGACATAAATATCATGTAACAAATACAGCGAGCAATAAAGAAAAACAAAGTGTTATAGTATTGTGTGATGACCCTTAGCCTGGATTTTCTAACATTTCAATGTAACTTGGATGTAGTTAAAGTTGCTGAGAAATTCCTATTTGTTTAAAAAGTGGGCTTTGAATAGACATAAAATTAGGTTACCAGAGGCTTTCAGAGTTGTGCTGAGTTTCAGAATCACTTAACTGATGAGACGGCTGATGCACTTGTGTTTTATTTTTTGCCTTTCTCTTTTGATTGTGTACCTTTCAGTTTCCCTCACAAAACTCTGGGCAAAATTTCTTCTTGATGAAGGACCAAGTATGGCCTAGTTTACAAAGGCAAATAGGAAATCAGATAACAAAGAAGAAATAATATTCTGTGAAGGCACACACGTGCACACACACATAAACACACACACACAAAAACCTTTTTGTCTTGTTAGGTTCTACCACAGTTGGATTTTGCACAGCCAGAGGCAGAAACAGATGTGATATCCAAGTAAAGAAGAATAAGAGTGCTAACAAACCATGGCAAAAAAGCAAGCAATAGTGGCAGACAGTAGGCTGTATACTGCTCCAGATCTGAACAGTGTTGGCTGATACAGGCTGTAGATAATCAATCTGTCCATTTCGTTGACATTTCTGGGAAAGGGGGGGGGGTTCGGCTCTCTTCTTGCAGCAGCACAGATGACAGCTAGAAATAAACAGTGTTTTTGTGGTTGAAATGTCTGCCAGGCAAGATCATATGCAGGCTACTCTTGAGGTAGCACAATACTGAGAAAAATGTTGGGGAAGTAAAACTACTTGATGAGAGGTAGCTGTAACCCCACTTTCGCTTTACACCTTGAACCCATATTGCTAATGCACGTGGTTGACAAACACTGTTACAAGTGGAGCTCATATTAAATTCAACCTTAACTCCTGATCCACTGCTTTCTAAGACCTTACCCACTCATATGTATGTCAAGTATTATGTTTATATGAAATCAATAAAAACTGTGTTTTTTAAAAAAATCCCCACAAGTCCTGACCTCACTACAGAGCTGAGAATTCAACATTCAGCTGAAGATGATAGCACCCACTGTGCAGAGCAACTGGCCAGCTGGTGAGAAATTCCGGCTGTCATCGCAGTGCAGGGAGTTAACATATTTATCAGACACTTGAGATGAAAAAGTGGTAGTTCATGGGGACTTATTTTTCCCTAAGCCATCTGGTTCTGAGGTGCCTATTACATCTATTATTGAATCATTAAAGTCAATGAGGTGAATAACATGATTAAACTTGTTTACTTGTCATGTAACAGTCAGTTAACAGTGAAATGTAACTTCAACTTTCTGGTTTACCCTGTAATAAAAATACATCTCGACTTCCCTAAGTGATACCTAAAATTAATGCCAGACAACTATCTTTTAATTTGTAGTCTTATTTAAAAGTGTATTAATTTTTTAAACTCTGTTCTACATATTGATATTATATTGCAGTCGCTGCGAAACTGCTCCTTATAATTTAAACAATAAAACATAAATAATTGGTGATAAGTACAGATGTGTATACTCCTAATTTCACTCTGCTGATCAGACAGGTTCACATTTATGGAAACCCTGAACAAAACGCAGTTTGTTTGTGCAGAATTGTAGGAAAGGTGAAAAGCTGAGAATCTGGTCAGTATATAAAAGTCATATTTGAATACAAAAGTTTATGGTATTTCATTAGATACACTCATAACAGTGTGAATAAGCAGTTAATATATTACCATAAATGGATTATACGTCTTTGTAATAAGTTGAAATTTTAATAAAATGGATTATAGTTTTTGAATTAATTATTAAAGCCAGGAAACCTCACAGTGATGACACTGGAATTTAATGTAAAGGTTTCAACAGCAATAATTAATGTTACCTTAGAAATTAGGATCTAAAGAAGCCCTTTTGTATTTATATTAAGATATCCCTTTGGGATCTGCAAAGTTTTTTAAATTACAGATATTTTTAGACTTGATGCAAAATATTTCAAGTCAAGGGAATCATGTTCCTAGACTTCAGTAGGCTTTAAATCAGAGAATTAGTGAATATCATTACATAGCAATGTGGATAATTATTCATACCAAAAAATTAGGATTAAATAAAGAATTAGAAAAACATCAGAAACTTTATTCATAGACGTTGAATTTCCTTCAGTTATGTCTACATAGTCAGCTTGAAGTGGTTTCAATGCCACTCATCAACCTTACACTGCATGCATCCAAGCATCTCACACTATAGTATGTTTGATGAGCGAAATCAACTATATAATATCTTTGAGCATTGTTTAAACTAACTAGTTTGCCTTTACCTAGAAATATACTGAGAATGTTCACAAGGCTGATGATCATTTAAAGAGATGTCCCACATACTTGCTGAGAAATTGTCACTGAAATACAGTTCCCGTTTCTCTAAAGGGATTTTAAACCTGCATTTACATGTTCCACAGGAATATCTTCAACTGTTTAAGTGTTCTGCTGAATGAAGGTATTGTGGATCATGATGAATTCACTTTTCCACAATATCCATGTCATTAACTCCAAGGTTTATTTCCAGTGCTAGTCTATTGCAACGCGTTCTTTATACAAGGATGATTAGGAATCTTTGAGTCTTTCTATCTAATCAGGATTTGCCTTTATTGTTATCATTCTTGTTGCTTTATCATTCAAGCTCTGTTCATGCTGATATTTCCGTTGTTGTTGTTGGCAGTGACTTGGATTTTGGGTTTTTTTTTGAAATCTTATTTTCTGAGTATGTTTTAAAGAAGGATTATAGATGAGAAGGTGTGTACCTCAGGATGCATAACAACATTTAATAAAGAGGTCCTTGGCCTAGACTCAGACAAAAGCACACTGTACAGGCTTTCATGATTATATTCAGGACACTAAACGTATTATAATCTCAACTATTCTTCTTTTTACTGTCTCTTTCAGATCTCCATCTGGGGACCAGAGAATGGATTTTATTTTATTACATTGCATTGGCTAATCTAGTTTTGTTTTTTATTTTGCTTATTTTCTTAATATTATTTGAACAAATGCATGATCTTTTTTTTATGTAATACCACAGTAAAATATTAAAGGCATAATTAGCGTACTACCTTACCATTTACCTATCTGCTGTACATCTTCCACTTTGTTAATTACTCAGCAAAAATTAGAGCAGATAATACATATTTTTTAAATAATATGAAGCTACAACCTTAGTAGAATCTATCCGAAAACTTAACACAGCTGTAGATAAGTGATCTAGGGAGTTACCTGGAGCTACAAAAGGACTGATAACTTTTATGCATGCCACCCTGAAATAACCACAGATCTTTGTTCGGAAATTAGAATGATTGTACTGTTGCACAAACAAAGTGAGCACAAAAGTACCATTATGACAATATTTTCCAGTTTTCCATTCTGAAGACCATATAGAAAAGTAATACATTGGAAAGTAATGCAAGTGAGCTAGAACTCCTATCTTTCTGATGACTAGAACTAGAGGGAGGTAGGAGACACATCAGGATTTTGCTGTTCAGCATTTAAAAGCATTAATAAAACGCAAAAAAATTAAACAATTTAAGCACCAGGAACCACTGTACCTGTTCCCCATTCCCTGATAGGAAGTTTGCTAGTTTTGATTTTTTTACGCTTATACTTTCTCGGAGGAAAAAGGTATTCCTCATTTGTTTGTTTATTTTTAAAACAAGAAAGTTCCATTTCAATTTTAGATCTCCCCAGTTAAAAAAAATACAGTAAAAAACAGTTGACAGGATTTGGCTTATAGTCTTCCAACACCCATGTTTCTCCATTTCTTCCACCTGGCAGCTTGGGAAAGCTGCCCAGGTTATACCAGAATGCTTTGGAACAAAACCAGTCCTTTAGCATACTAGGTGTTGACAGGCCAACCTGGTTAACACATGGTTATGCCAGGAAAAAAATTCTGCTCTCTGGATAAGCTGAATCATATTAGCTTCGAACATGTGAGATGATCACTTGAAAAACGTAGTTACACTCGTAAAGTTCTCCTGTCGGTGCTGTGGACAGAATTTAAGTGACTGGAAAAATTAGGAGTTATCACTTTATTGTCAGGTTCTTATGGTTTTCTGGGGAAGAACTAGGGAAGACGGCTTAGAGAAGTAGATATTTTAAGTAGTATCTATACTTTTATTTGTATGTTTATGCTAGTAGGTAGCGGCATCATGCCCTGGAACTTCTTATTTATTTCTGATGATTAAGAAGGAAGCCTAGAATGGAAAGCTTTGGGGTAGCAGTCTTCATTGATGGTCTTTACTACTGGTAAGGCAAGGCTTATCCTTGCAGACCCATAGTCATGGAAAATAACAGAATAATGTATTGTTCTACCTAGGTAGCATCCAAACTGGGTTAACTGAGTTCCAGCTACAAAGGAAGATACAATGCCATAACATTGGTCTAATGCCTGTATAAATAATTCTGTGAGCAACAGAAATTATTCAGATTGGTTTGTGTGATTGAGGTTGAGTTTTTTTCATTATTGTCAATATTACTGAACCAGTATCTTGTGGTTGGATTCTCAACTGCCTGAAAAAATGCAGACTGGATCATTCCTTGTCTATCAAGCTGGTCTTTAGAGGTTTAGTAAGGCTTTCATTTTTTTCCAGTTATAAAGTTTATCTTACTAATGAGACTAAGAAGGTCTGTCTCCTTATTTGCCTATTTCTGTGATGTTTGCAGGTAAAAATTTCTTTAATTGTGGACCCCTTTTCCAGGTGCATGGGGTGCAATGACTTTTTGGCAGGAAGGACAATATAACTGCACTGTGCTGTGTCTCTGCTCAGATGTTCTGCATGATCAGAATGTATTTAGATAATAGAACTGGACTATTTCATGTGCTGTTTACAGAAAGTGATGATATTGCTGCTATTTCTAGCGAATAATTTCATCTTCTGACTTCTCTGAAGTAGAATCTGTTCATATTTCACTTACTTCTGTTACAAGAATTAACTCTGGTGTGGAGTTGCATAGAGCTACCCAAGGTAGAGCAGAGATAAAAAATTTCCCCATTTGTTCTGTTTTTCTCTGACATCGGTATAAACATGTGTTCTAAAAAAGATGAAAAGATGTATAGAACATGTCTTTGGATGCATTTGGATGCTGTTTAAAGTATGTTAAATAATCCAATAATTTGTGCACACAAGGTGATACAAGGATGCTGTCCTGTATCAGACCATCATCTTGCATCTCTCTTTAATAACTGTGTATAGTGAAAGTACTAAAACACTAAATTTGTTATAGTGAAAGAATTAAACTTTTGAACATGATCAGCACCATAAGCAGCAGAATACATTAATATAGTCAGAGATACATTTATTTCTCTGAATTTTTCTGTGCATGGATTTGTTTTATACTACAGGAAGACATAGATGCAAGAAGGTGAAATAAATTGACTTAAAATCTTAGTTTTACCCACTTCTAAAGTGACATGGTGCAAAAGGAACAAGAAAAAGATGGTCATGCAGGGAATTTAATGAGTAATTACGTGTCTTATTACATTGCTGCATAGCCGCACATCATTTAGTAACTGACTCTAACATGAGTTTTAAGGTCAGAAAATTTGGACCTAGTGTTATATGAGTATGGTGAGCTACAAGCAATAAAATTAATATATCTTCCACTGGAAAATAACATATTTCTATATAAGAATTTTACAAATGTATGTAGTAATATTTGCAAAACTTTTTTTTTTTTTAAATCCATTATATTTTGGAAATGTCTAACCCATTCTATAGAAACTCTTTACATTCTCCTGTATTTCTAATATAAGAGTATATAGAGCATATAAAGTATATTGAGACAGACTTTGTGTCATACCATGAGCCTGACAATTCTTTCTGCATTTCCAGGTCACTGTATTATTTAACAGGTGTTTTAAATTGCTTCTAGATAGCCTTATACTAAGAGAAATTTGGCCCAAAGGTATTAAGATTCTGTTTTCTTCTAATATATGTCTATCTTTTTCTCATGTTTTTATTACTCATTTCTCACAATAACATTTTTTGTAGTAATTTTAATTCTCATTTCTCAGTGGATGTTTCTACCTTTCAAGAAAAACTTCCAAATAATTTTCTCAAATCATCCCTTTAATAAATGAATAAAGCACCTAAGATGGAAAATATATGAATAGTCAACCGATTAAATTATTATATTCTGTTATTTTTTTTATTTCCAAAATAAATGATAGCAGAGGCAAGGACCACCCAGCTCTTTGCTGTGTTAACTAAACCAACATCACTCTTTATTTGGCTAGAAGAATGTACTGAGGCTGAAAATTATAATATCATAGCCAAAGTTCACTTCTCCCTATAAAGACAAAATATCTTACTGTTTACTGGAGAATAAAAGCTTTCAAGAACTCACAACATCTGATACCAAAGAAATCCTTTAGGCGATCTGTGTATTTTACCTATATCCCAGATTTCTTTAAGAGTTAAGATTTGAAGGTTTAGACCAATAGTTACCATCAAAAGCTTATCACCTTTTAGAATTTTTAGTGTATTCTTTGGGGGTTTCTCTTCACTGGGAGGTGAGGTGAGGATACCAGCGAGGCTCTTTTTCATGCTTTGGGGTAAAAACGGATAGAGATTAGAAAGCTTTTAGAGAGAAAGTAATATTTTAGTGTAACATTCTAACCGGTTGTTAAGAGAAGGCAGAAAAGCCCAGAAAATTAGAAAAGCTTGAACTACAGGAGAATTTTGTCAGACAGTAGACAACGTTTTCTCTCAATTGTCTTTGCTAGAAGTTCCTATATCTGACCATTGCAGTCTGTAGGCAACACTTCATGGTTTATTTGTTCAAGTATTCCCTTATCTCTAATTCCTTCCCTCTGCCTAGATAAAATTATTGTAAATAATTTGACAATTTCCACTTAACCAAGGCTCTTGATGACCCTGAAACATAAGTTTCAGGACACCAGCAGACTTTCATCTCCCAGTCAGAGCACAGTGGCAGAATGAGAAGAATTCTTCCTTCCTCTACCCCCATATTTCTTCTTCCAGTTCATTCTACTTTCCTAAATTCCTTCTGTATGCATTATGTAATAATTACTTATCTTAGAACACAGTAGTGTAATTATTATTTTGACTGAAATCCAGGTGAAACTTCTCCTTCTCTTGCTTAACATGCAGACAAAAGGAAGACAGCTCCTCCCTTTAAACACTTAGAAGCCCAAGTCCTTTTGAAAAAAGTATTGCCGTTGTGAAACTGCAGCCACTGTTCTTAGCCTGAAAGGTCAGGCAAGAATCAACGCATATGTGGCAAGTTTCCTAGAAGAAGATCGTAAAGGTTAGATTCCTAAATGAGAAAGTGACCTAATTAAAATTAAAAGTAGAAAACATAAGAATGCAACAGCTCAAAATAATACCATGCCACTTATTTAACTCCCTAAGCATAAATCCACGAATCCATAGTTAGAGCCATTTTTAGGAAATTAGTGATTGTGTAAGCATTTTTTGCTTTTGTTTTGGTGTTTTATGTGCGGGTATGTTTGTTTGGTTTTTTTCTTACTGTGTTAACATCATACATGGTTTGTATAAAGCATGGCTGTATTTCCTGAGCAACTTCACCAAAAGAAGCACCTCTTATGAAACATGTTCTGGAAAACATAATTTCTGAGGAAAGAATACAGAAATCCTCCGAAAATACAGAGAAAATAGTTAGCACTGTGTACCTGGGATACTTGTTTAAAGAAAGTGAGCTTCACTTGACCTTCTGGGCACGCTTCTTTTGATGCAGCCCAGGGTATGGCTGGTCCTCTGGATTGCAAGCGCACATCTCTGGGTCATGTTGAGTTTCTCATCATGCAGCATCCCAAGTCCTTCTCCTCACAGCTTCTTTCAATCCATACCCTTCCCAGCCTGTCTTTGTGCTTGGGATTGCCCCAACCCATGTGCAAAACCTTGCCCTTGGCCTTGCTGAACTTCATGAGGTTTGCACAGGCCCACCTCTCAAGCCTGTTAAGGTCCCTATGCGTGGCATCCTGTTCCTCCAGCATGTCAGCTACACCACTCAGCTTGGTGTTGTCAGCAAACTTGCTGAGGGTGCCCTCATTCCTACTGTCTGTGTTACTGACAAAGGCATTAAACAGCACCGGTCCTAGTACTGACCCCTGAGGAACACCGCTCATCACTGGTCTTCACTTCAACATTGAGCTGCTGACCACAACTCTTTGAGTGAGACCATCCAGCCAATTGCTTATCCTCCAAGTGGTTCATCCATCAAATCCACATCTCTCCAATCTAGAGAGAATGATATCATACCAGGCAGAGTCCCTAGGACAATAGGACAAGTTGGACATACTTAGGATGTCCTTATGCATCCCTAGGACAATGGGACCAGATTAATTTCCCCAGACTTGAACCTGAGTTAGAAGCCCAACTGACCTAAGCTCCTCCTGTAGAAAAGTGATATGTTTGTGCATCTCAGAGGCTGGGCTGAGTCAACCCCTGTGGATGATCCTTGTCTACAAGGAGATTATAATGGGTCCACCCCTCAGCCAGGTGTTTCAGTTAAGCACCCACAGCAAGGTGACACAAATGAAAGTGACAGAAAAAGCAGCCATATCTATCAAAGGAGGCTTTGACTAAGCTCTCTTCAAAGACAGAAATAAATTTCTCAGTTCAGACACAAAACTTTTGTTGACAAATCTCATCAAAAATAAGATGCTCCACTGGTCAGCAACTGTGATAATTGGCAGCTGTCTGCAAAATAAGAAATGGCCTCAAAGCTGACTGGACGTCCTCAGCACATACTTCAACTACTGTGGGGAGCAAGAGAAATCAAAGCATGTGCCTTGTCTACACAAGAAAAAAGTTTTCATTTGACTAAGTCTGTTTAGAAGTGGATCTAGTCATACTACAAAAAAATAAAATGTATTGATTGAAGATGACCCCTATGGTTTTCACTTCTTGCTTTTTCTTTCAGAGAAAAAAAGCTGCAACATTGAAATGCTCACATGCTACTATTTCCTGATACTGTTCAACTTTTTTTTTTTGACAATAATTTTCCCAACGTATTTTTCCCTTATTTCTTGAATTGACAACTTTCTTGATGTAGGGTAGAGATGACTAGATTCCTGCCCCAAACCATATGTATAAATAGCTATTTTTTCCAGTTCCAAACAACTCAAACCCAGATTTGCAAGACCAAATGTGCTTGAACAACTTTTTGAACATTTTAGAAATTATAATTGTTAGAGACAGAATGGTGGGAGTCCTGGGGGTGGGAGTGGTGGCAGTGTTAATAAGTTTGTGAGAGTTTTCCAGGTATTTTTTCCATGATATTTGTATTTTAAAGTAGTTTGCTACAATACAGTGTTTTTCAACAAAAAAATTATCTAACTATTCTTAATTGTATTAACACTTCCGAAGACATTTCTGTCAGAGTTGGTTAGCAGTTTTCCAGAAAAAGATGTAGCATACCAACAGAAGGGAGCTTTCCTCTTCTGATCCTCTTGTAATTTACATTTTAAATTAACAGTGTTACTTAACCTGCACTTATATTATTTTTTTCATGTTTATTGTTGTTTGAAGAAAAACTGACATTTGTCTGGCATGCTTAGCTGCACCTATTGCACTAAATTTTCATTCCAAAGTGTTTGCTATACTCATACATCTGTACTTTTTAGATAAACTAATTCATTTGATTGCAGCAAAGTGATGCATACATTCTGTTCTGTACGTAGAAAAAGTTATTCTCTCCTATTCCTCTCACTCCAGCCATCTTTCATTGCTTCCTTTTATTTTTCCACTTTTTTCTCCTGTTTTTCCAGTGCTATTGTCATCCTTCATCCCTTTCCTATATCTCTTCTTTGTGATATTCTTACAAGACTCTTTGTCTTTCTCCATGCCTATTTTCATTCCTCGTGTATCTAGTGTGTTTCCCACTCCTCATAGTTTCCACATCACGAGGTATTCTACCAATTTTTCACCCAGCTATTGTTTCTCCCACTCCTGTCCACATATGAGGAACATCAGCTTTCGATTATCTCGTTCCTCAAATCAGTGTTTCAATGCTGTTCTCCTTAATCACACATCTGAACCCAGCAGTCTTGAACTCGCTACTTCTTACAAGCGGTCACCTCCCAAGAGCTTCCATTAATGACTACTAGACATCTAGTTTAATCATATCCTCCTGCCTTATCCGGACTTTCTGTGAGCAATTATTACAGCAACTTCAAGACAGAATGATGTGACTCTATAGTACTTTGCAGAGCCTCATATCTAATGTACTGCACACTGTTATTGCACATTTTTTCCTCTATAGACGACTTCTTTTCACAGATTGTATAGAAAACTGTGTGTTGAAAATAAAATAAAACCCTTCTTACCACACATGGTATTACAATATAGACTCTCCATTTAAGGCAAAGTCTGCAGTTTGAGTTCCTGTAGGAATTTTTCTCCTCCAGAATATTTGTTCAGTCAACAGCCATTCTCACACAGCTATCTCAAAGGCATTCAATCAAATACTTCTTTCGAGTTCCAGTAGGAAAAGACTTCTACTTTCTGATGCCAGATGAACCATTAATGGGAACAGTCTCAGATTTTCTTGTGTCTTATAATAACAAGCAGCAGATAAAAACATAAGCTGACTGCTTTTGCAAAGTCGTTCTTCATCTATAACTAGAAAACAGGGTAAAACTTTTCTTTCAGGAATGCATGGTTAATTGTAATTCAGAGAAATTCTAAACCTTTGTGTTGGTTAAGCACTACTCAAACTGATAGGAACAATTTAATACATTTTAAAATCTGTAACGTAACATGTGGATACATTAAGGAAGGAGGAATGATCCAGCACACTTAATTTGCAATATGTGACTTTGAAAACAGATTCAATTTTTCCTCAAAGGAAGCCTGAAAATGTGCAAGTGCAGCTAGCTGCTTCAGGATGCTTTTGACGGAAGAGGTGATCTATGCAGAGGAAGAACACTGCAACATATCTTGTCAGTAGGACGTGGGGAATGTTCGTTACTTTCTAAATAAATTCAATGGTTTTGTGGATATGGAGAATTTAGTGGCCTGGATGTGTAGCATCTGCCTACCATATATTTATGCCCTGATTTTCACTAGAGATCAATGAAGGCATACAGAAACTAGAAAGCTCCTGCAGGTCTCCTGGGTTGGGTGACTACAGGGCTCCAGACTCCACCTAGAAGAAGACCTGTCCTTTGTTTAGACACAGGTAGGTTGTCTCTAGGTAGATATTTGGCTGCCTCTGCAGAGTGAAATTAGGAGACTTTGGCCCATGAAATGCATTGGTAATAAATATTAACACTTTAAAGGTGATTCTTTCCTCTTCTTGCTTGTTGGCATCATTCTGAAAATGCAAGTTTTTACAAAAGAAGGACTTCAGACGGAATCAATTTTGCCTGTTTGGAAGTAGTAAAATCTTACAGTTACGGATCATAACTGAGTACCGTCTGAGTAGTAAAAACATAGTGCTTTATCTTCTAATTGTCTTCAAAATATTGGCTTAGTGTCTGTGAATGTTCACCATCACTACAGGATAAACTAGAAAGACTGTCTTCGTGAAACCTGATCAGCAGCTGTAGATGCATGTGTTCAAAGAGTCTACTCTAACATGAGAGTCAATATGTTTATACTTACTGCCAGAATGTTTTTTAGACAAAAGAAATCAACTTTCCTGTCACATGCTTTCATTAAGTGCTTTTGGGACTTCACTCCCTGACAATTACTTAATACTTTTGCAATCATGCATTAGAAAAGATGGTTACTTATTGGGGAATTTGTTCTAGTCTGAGCAAACTTGTTCAGAAGGAAAGTAAGGTGCAGTACACTTTCACGGCTGCTGTGAGAGGTGAGTACATGTCATCATATTATTTTCTTTATTAGAATTTTTGTAAGTCTCACAGGACAAACTGTGTAAAAACACTGAGATATCAGAAAAAATATGTTAAATCACATTTTTTCCTCTGTTTCTCTATAGTACAATATTAACTATGTTACACGTGTTTGTCCAGTTCTTTTCAGAAAATACAAGTTCTTCTATGTAGGTCATGTCAGTTACGTCCCTTTTTAATATCTCTTTGTCTTGTGTGTTATCGCTAATAAATTTTAAACTCAGAGTTGCCTACACTTCCCGCAGCTGTTTCTTTAAAGGGAAAAATTTGCAGCTGCTTCATCAAGTTAGTCAGTAAGTAGTTTTAAGCTTCTTCCTAATTAGTTCAATAAAGGTTAAGCCATATGACAGTATAGATAAAATTTCATAATTACACATTTAATTTAGGAAAAAGAAGTGCTCACACTGGATGAAATTACTAGGACTTTTTCATTCTTCTTCCTTGACAATATCCCCATTTCACTTAAAATGAATATATCACCAGTTGGAGATATGTGGAAAAAATATCTTCCATTGGCTAGTAACTCAGTATCTAGGACCATGCAAAGTGCTCACAGGAATAAAAAAAGAATTATACCCCTCAAAAAACAGGGAAAGGTCATGTGACAATATCTACCAAGGTAGCTGTGATATTCACACATAAAACCAGACAAAACTGAGTCAAAACAAACATTCCTTCTTGACAGGTTTTAAGTGAGTTGCATAAATCTGGTGCAAATCAACTGATTTTCACAGAAATTTTTCAGACTGAAGAAGGTGTGAATGAATTAAGATTAGGACCCAAGAAGTAGCATTTTATGATGCTCAGTTGCAAAGTGTCTTAAAAACATCTCATTCTTATAGTTCTGGAGAAGTAAAATAAAATAAAACAGAATAAGCAGTGAAAGCAATTTCAGCTCATTTTCCATTTTATAACATTTCAAAAAAGGCCAAATTTCAATTATCTGTAATAACTAAGTAGCTTCAGCACTAAAAGGTTCTAACCTTCAACAAGGAAATTGTTCTACAACTTCCAGCAAAGGGCAACTTTCTATTGACCAGCTATTGATTAGGCTTTCTGTGTTCTTGCAGTGTGAGGTTGTTAACAATGACATGATTTATGGGATTGTTGAACATCTCTATGATTTTCAGGAATGAAAAACAACAAAGGAAATACATTTTTATCTCCTTATATTGAAAAGGTTTAGATACTAATTCAGATAACATTTATGAAAGTCCTAGTGTATATTTTATTGGTTCAAAACTCATTCCTGAACTCTTTTCCCTTTTTTAACACATCTTTCTTTCTTTTCAGCTAAAAATATCGGCATTCAAGTATGTTTAAAATTCTTGAGAATCCTGAATTTTTACAGGTAAGTGTGGGAATGGGCCAAAACAAAGTTATTCCCCCACTTACACAAAACCCACAGACAAAGAAGCTTTCAATCTGTGTTTAAGAAACGGGAAAATGTGTAATAAGGGCCTGCCCTAGGTTCGGCCAGGACAGCGTTAATTTTCACCAGAATCCAGGAAGGGACACAGCCGGGCGGGCTGACCCAACCTGGCCAAACAGAGCAGGGTATTCCATACCATGTGCCTTCATGCTGGGTTTCGGTTGAGGGGAGCTGGGCGGTGGGAACTCAGTCGCGGCTTGGGAGTCCGCGGGAGTGCTTTTGCTCAAGGACCTGGGTGTACCTAGTGGGTAATGTAGAAGGATGGGGAAGTCCAATGTGTACCTCATGGGGATTTGATTTTGGGTGAGAATAGTCAATGAATAAATTTTATAAAGTTAATTGTTTTAATTATTTCAGTTATTTTTAATTATTTTAATTAACAATTGTTAATTGTTTTAGTTTGCTGCCGACACAAAACTGGGAGGAGTGGTAGATACACTGGAAGGCTGGGCTGCCATTCAGTGTGACCTGGACAGGTTGGAAAGTTGGGCAGCGAGGAACCTGATGAGGTTCAACAAGGGCAAATGCAGGGTCCTGCACCTGGGGAGAAACAAACCCATGCATCAGTACAGGCTTGGGGTGGAGCTGCTGGAGAGCAGCTCTGTGGAGAGGGACCTGGGTGTCCTGGTGGACGACAGGCTGACCATGAGCTAGCAGTGTGCCCTGGCTGCCAAGAAAGCTAATGGGATCCTGGGATTCATTAGGAGGAGTGTGGCCAGTTCTCTTTCCTCTCTACACTGCCCTAGTGAGGCCCCATCTGGAGTACTCTGTCCAGTTCTGGGCTCCCCAGTTCAAGAAAGATGAGGAGCTACTGGAGAGAGTGCAGCGGAGGGCTACGAGGATGGTGAGGGGACTGGAGCATCTCTCCTATGAGAAGAGGCTGAGGGAGCTGGGCTTGTTCAGCCTGAAGAAGAGAGGGCTGATAGGGAACCTTATAAACGTTTATAAATATCTCAAGGGTGGGTGGGGCCAGACTGTTTTCAGTGGTGCCCAGCGACAGGACAAGGGGCAATGGGCACAAACTGAAGCACAGGAAGTTCTGTCTGAACATGAGGAAGAACTTCTTGCCTCTGAGGGTGATGGAGCACTGGAACAGGCTGCTGAGGGAGGTTGTGGAATCTCCTTCTCTGGAGATACTCAAGACTTGCCTGGACAAGGTCCTGTGCAGCCTGCTGTAGGTGACCCTGCTTCAGCAGGAGGGTTGGACTAGATGACCCACAGAGGTCCCTTCCAACCCCGAACATTCTGTGATTGTGTGAATTGTTAAATATCCCTGTCACCGTCTGTTATCACTGTTATAATTCTTATATGTAATACGAGTAGTATCATAGTAAGAATCGTCCAGATTAAAGAAGGATGGACTTTTTTTGATGAAAACCTAGGAGAGCACAGCGATGATGGAACTGGACCTGGTTTTCAACAACTGGCACCCAGCCACTTCATCGAGATCGACATCTCCAACCTGCAGACTGTGGGCATGGGCTGCACCAGATACATCAGCCGTGAGCTCCGGATGCAACAAGCGACCACCCATCACCACACATAACCTCTCCTGCCATGGAAGACCGTTATGACAGATGGAGCCTGAAGTCATGGATTAAATGAACCCAGCAGACTCTTTAGAGTGATGATCCATAGACTAAGGGAATGATATCTGGAGACAGGAGAAGTGGTGGTGATCGACTGGACAATGGGGGACACAGGCATGACGTAGATGGTATAGAATAAGTGGTGGATAATGTCCTGGGTTTGGCCAGGACAGGGTTAATTTTCACCAGGAGCCAGGAGGGAACACAGCCAGGTGGGCTGACCCAACCTGGCCAAACAGAGCAGGGTATTCCACACCATGTGCCGTCATGCTGGTTTCTGGTTGGGGGGAACTGGGCGGGAGGAACTCACTCGCAGCTCGGGAGCGTGCAGCGGGCGTTGAGAGTTGCTGTCTTCGTCCTGCTGTTTTGTTTTATGTATTCTCCTTATCTGTATCATTGTTGTTACTGTTCCCTTTGTCTGCTGTTCTGTTACACTGACCTTATCCCGACCCATCAGTTTTTGCCTGTTTCTTTCCATTCTCCTCTGCACCCCAGCGGGGGGAGGGGCAGTAGGGCTATCACGTGGCCCTTTTGTGGCCAGCTGCAGCTAAACTATAACAGGGCCAAATAGTTTTTATCCCAAAAAGACTAAATATTCCTATTCTATTACCTGCTCTGGTGAGACCCCACTCGGAGTACTGCGTCCAGCTATGGACCCTCAGCATAGGAAAGACATGGACATGCTGGAGTGGATCCAGAGGAGGTCACAAAAATGATTAGAGGGCTGGAGCATCTCTTCTATGAGGAAAGGCTAAGAGAATTGGGGCTGTTCAGCCTGGAGAAGAGAAGGCTATGGGGAGACCTTACTGTGATCTTTCAGTACTTAAAAAGGGCGTACAGGAAAGATGGGGACAAACTTTTCAGCAAGGCCCGCTGTGACTGGAGAAGGGGTAATAGTTTTAAACTAAGTAAGGGTAGTTTTAGACTGGATATAAGGAGGAAATTTTTTATGATGAGGGTTGTGAAACACTGGAATTTGTTGCCCAGAGAGGTAGTGGAGGCCCCATTCCTGGAAACATTCAAGGACAGGTTGGACAGGGCTCTGAGCAACCTGATTTAGTTAAAGATGTCTCAGATCATTGCAGGGTGGTTGGGCTAGATGACCTAAAAGGTCCCTCTCAACCCAAAGCGTTCTATCTTTCTATGATTCTATTTTTGCTGATATTTGAAATTGTTTTCATTTTTGCAATACAGTAATATTATAATGTAATTAGCTATACCATTTTATGCAACTTCCTTCCTCTCTGTTTTCAAAATTTGTGAAAAGAACACTCTTTAAAGATCCTTAATACTCCTGGGCTGCCTCTAAGACTGGTTACTTTGACCATATCACTGTGGAGACATAATAGTTTAAACTGCGTTAAATAGTCTGATTTTTTACCTTCGAATTCTATGTCTGCCAATAGGAAAATGAAGGCTGAAAATAATTCTTTCAGTTCAAATAGGTATCTGACACAACAAAATAATCACCATAATATATGATCAGTATTAGTTTATAATAAGTGGTGCTATAAAATTAGTCCCATTATAGACATTCACTTCTACAATCAGCGGGTGATAATCATTCAGTTCTGAACTTGACATACTACAGCTGTCATCATAAGACACTTTTAATCATTATGTGAATGAACATTTAATCAGGTAGCTGCATATAATTACCTTTTGAATACACACAAAATTATATTCAAAACTCAAAGGAAAACTTTATAAAGTACTTGATGATTTTGGGGAAGTAGGTATCAAATAAACAGCATTAAATGAGTTCAGAAACCTAAACTCTCAGCTTGATTAATTTTAATCTGAAATGGGTATAGATTCTATTACCTGTACATGTGATAAATAGTATCTTTCCTCTGTGAAAACACATTTTAGGGAGAGAAGTGTTACATGGTATGTGAATAGTAAAACCTATTCCACAGTAAATAATTGGTAAAAGTTTCATGAGTTCTCTCTCTTCTCAAAAAACACCCCAAGTCAATTAACCACACGGTTTTAGTATTAGTCTGCAATACATGAAATTCGACACAATATCGTAGTGTTTGTCTTTGCTGACGAGGAGTGGGGATTGATGGTTAATTCCTTCATACAACAGCTGCTGCTTGAAAGATTTATCCCTTCTATAAGTTCTGATTCCTCTGGAAATGACAACGTACTTGACCAGAGCGGTACTATTTCTGTTACGGAGGAGAAACTTGGTTTGAGTCAGTCAACCAGATTTGTAAGTGTTTGTCTACCAGAACTGCCACTTCTTATGGACAGTTGTGAATCATTCTTGCTGTGTAGAAGATCACATAGTACCTTTAAATTTTATGTTCAGGTGTTATGTATTAAAAATTGAGTTAGGGAAAAATACAGACTTATGGCAAAATACCTGGAAGCAGGACACAAGGGATGTTTTTGCATGAAGTGTAGCACTTCTCAAAAATTTTTGATAATATTAAATTCAAGAGGAAATCAGACTAGAAGAAAAGAGCTCTTATGTAGAAGAGTAACAAAAAGCCTGTACCTTAACTCTGACAGCTGCTTATTTTTCGGATTTTCTTCCTTTTCCTAGTTGGGCTAATATGCTCCTCCCATTTTGCATCACACAGATCCTTTCCAACTTTGAAGATGCTCCTAGGGGAAGAATTCACTTGCAAAATATGAGTGGAAATAATTAGGGCGGTCTAGAGGTCTTTTTTTCTTTTTTTTTTTTTTTTTTT
>Ga0065711_1031233_pt1 | contig 30217 bp, 14 predicted proteins | sample Hoacrofraction12_FD_59098 | JGI IMG/M metagenome (GOLD analysis project Ga0065711, IMG submission 59098) | Hoatzin crop microbial communities from Cojedes, Venezuela - Epithelial fraction 12 v2 (version 2) | ecosystem: Host-associated > Birds > Digestive system > Esophagus > Crop | place...
TTTTTTTTTTTTTTTTTTTTTTTTTTTTTGATAAGTTGGAGATTCTGCTGACAACACCAAGAAGATGACCCTGCAATAAAAACCTCAAAAAAATGAAACAAGAAATCCCAACTCCAAAAACCCCCACCTGCCTAGCCATCCCAGTGTCAGTCTGATGACATGGGTGCTAGTGCCTGTCTGAACTGACAGAAGCCTTGGCCAACGCGGGCCTACATCTTTACGAATGGAGATTATTGTGGTACACCATATGCTATTGGCCAAATTATTTTGTTCTGAGTCAAACAAGTGAGGGTAATCACTCTTTAAATCGTTGTCTGTATTATAAATGTTCCCTGTATAGCAGCAATTACTGTTGCAGAAGCAGTTTGTATTGGGTGGGCAAATGGTGGCCATACTATATTTAGGCTATATTTAGGCAGCCATCCAACAGAAAATTATACTTGAGGTCTGTAAATATACCACAGGAACTCAGAAAAGCCAAGATATTACAAAATTGATGACATTTGAAAGCTTAAAAAGAGAAAACTTTCGTGATCACTTGCGAAGAGGGAAGAATTCTCAGTACTCCTCTTGCTCTTCTCTTCACTGAAAGAAATATTGTTAGGGGTGTTGCTGTGCAAGCTGCCTGTGAAGCAACCAGCTACAGATGACAAAGTAGTAGAATATATTTTCTTCATACAATATTTCCAGCTTTTCATGACTGAAGGCTGTCCTATGAGTTACCTGAAATAAATACTTTTTTTCTTTAAATTTTTATTTGTATTTGCTTTCTGTTACTTTTTAGCTGCACTAATAATCTGTTGATAATGCTTTTTAGGTTTGGTTTAGACATGTAGGAGGGACTGGTAATCAGTAGTATGTATATTTTAAAATAACTGGCAGCTTGTGGAAGTGCTGTGAATTTTAATCATCTGGTTTGGTTTTCTTGCAATCAGATTTTCCTCTGGTAGTCCATAAACTGAAATAAACTTCAAGTTACATGAGTGTTGGAGTCGCTTATTGTTTCTGCTTTGTTCTACTGAAGTTTCTGAGGAGTCTGCACACAAAACAGAACAACAAATTGACCGGTACATTCGTATTTAACCAATGGAAATACAAAGTCACTAACATGCAAATTTAACCTACAGATGAGTGACAGAAAAAAATAGTGATATGAGACATTGAGACACCTAAACGAAGTAAAATGTGTTACGAACATTAGAATACTTCATTTATTGCAGAATTTATTCGTTCCTGTCTTTCCTCTTCTGCAGGAACTCACTATACAATGACAAATGGAGGAAGTATCAACAGTTCAACACATTTACTGGATCTCCTGGATGAACCAATTCCTGGAGTAGGAACGTATGATGACTTCCATACCATTGACTGGGTTCGAGAGAAGTGCAAAGACAGAGAAAGACATAGACGGGTACTGGAGATAAATAACAATACTTGGAAAATATTTTTTGTTGGATGTTGGAAATTAAGGTCTGATCTAGTTACACATACAAATATGCACATACTTTAAATTTGTAAGTAGTTACATCAGCTAGAACTACTTGAATGCTGTAAAAAAAGCACTCATTGATTCATTGATTCCTGCAGTCCTGCAACAGCATTGTTACTTGGAAAGGGAACAGTGGTTTAATAGATTTGGAGTAGTTCCCCCTCCCCTCAGTGACATTTTTACAGTACTGTCTTTTTGCCTACTAGTATTTTTAAGGTTATTTTCCAGTGTAGGTATATTTGTAGTAGTACAGTAGTGCTTGTGGCGGTACTTGTACAGAAAAGTGAGTGCTGATGTGTATTGGTTTTACACGGACACAAGTGTGTCTGTGCTGCTGTTGTGCAGCGCTGCAGTTGTTTGGATTATCCAAAACACTTATGTCAGTGGATATATGCTTAACAAAAATGTAGTTTCAGTATGTATGGTAAATGTCCTTTCCACTCTTCCATCACAGAACTTGCTCCTCCCCTCTCTCCTCTTCTCATTTCTTCAGGAGATCTCCAAAGTTCAGGCCATTCTTCTTTATCAGTGTGCCCTACAAAGAATTTCATTTCTTTCATGAAAAGTTGTATTAGTCAGTAACATGCTGGATACTGTCATTCATGTAATAGACTTCTTTAATAGCATTTTAAGAGGAAATATGCTATTTAGAGCCTTATGCCAAACTTTTGGGACACTTATGTTAATTAACCTTAGAACAGACTTGGAGATGTGATTTCTCCTAAAATATTATTAACTGATCAAAATGAGTAGTTAGAAATGAACTGTAGTTCTGTGGAGGGATCGGGGGAGAGGTTCCTTCACATACAGCACAGTAGGGTTATTGTGCTTTCTTTGGAAACACCTTTTTAACTTTCTGGAAGCAAATGTAGGGTGTATATGCTGATTTACTTCAACATGGTTAAAAAACCCTGATTTTACACTGGTTTAAAAAATGAAACATCCACAATTGCACTATTTAGTGCTTTTTTAAGGAAGAGAGATCATTGAACAATGGATCTGGGAACACATACCTTGTTTGAATGCTTTTAATGAAAAGAAGGTGTTTTTCATATAATACTTTATTTCATATTTTGATGTCTAAGCAGTAGTTAACACAATGCCATCTTTACACGACAGGTGTGTAGGTTGGCATCTGGTGGACATGCCATTGGATAGAGTGCTGGGCCTGACCAAATCCTGGCCAGGCAGGTCACACCTGGAAATAGGTTATTGAAGGTGAAGTCTCACAGCTGTTAACTCACTTCAGTGGCTGAAACCAGAAAAATCAGATGAGACAGTTCACAGCTTACAGTCAGAGAACTACTGTGAAATTTATAAATATGCCCTGAATGATGGGAGACTGTCTGGCCGTGTAATCAGAGATGCAGAAAGAAGATGGAACGAGTACTAGTTCATGGTGGTTTTGAAAGGCATGCTACTGTAGAAACAACTTTTTCCATCAAAAAAAAAAAAGTTCGAGACTCTCCCAAATGTAGAGGGAACTATATCATACATATATTTGCTTAGGGATAGTATTTTTTCTTAGATTTCCTTGTCTAGTTTGGGGTTTTTTTGCTGTTTATTGCACATAGATTCTCTCTCCTTTTACAATATGAAAAAGTCATAAGAATAGGATCAAGTTACATAATGACAGTTTAATCATAAAACAAGTCATGCACAAATTTCAGCTAAGTGCACAAAGTAAACTAAAATAAGAATTACTGTTTTTTCAGTACAGTAGCTTTAGATATCATTAGTAATAGTTGTGTAGAAGTATTATAGGGTAGTTATTCAGGTTTTGGTTTTATTTTTGTGTAGTTTTTAGTCTAAAGATGTAAGATAGATGTTTATATTTTAAATACATGTTTAGGAATTTGAATTGTATGGAATAGCTTAGTAGTACACTAATAGTTTATTTGAGGTTCAACAAAAATAATTTAAGATTTAGGAGAGAAATAATTTTACAATTGCGTATTTCAGGTGTGTATCATCGAAAATAATAATTTATCCTAATAATACATTTCCTGGGTTTTAGTTGTAGAAATTAAGCAAATTTACTTTGCTCTGTCAGTTGTTTGATGTCTGAATAACCAAGCTGATTTACCTATGTAAAGCACTAAATACAAGCAGAATGTATTTTATAGAGAGGGTATATTTGCCTGCAGCTTGCATCATGCAGTTTGTATGTCATACTTACATTTTTTTCTCCTGTCCATGTTACAGCAACACATACAAGTATACATAGTGATTTCTTTTTGCAGATTAACAGCAAGAAGAAAGAATCAGCATGGGAGATGACAAAAAGTTTGTACGATGCATGGTCGGGATGGCTGGTAGTCACACTAACTGGTTTGGCATCAGGTAAATTAAAAACCTGAAGAATTCTTTCTTACATTTGTCAGCAATTACAGTTACTGTGCTTTGCGTTTGTGTGTTATCCACCAGCCTTTGTAAGAGCTGGTTCAGATTACTGCCATAATTCCATGGGGGAAGGAAAAGGTTGACTATCTTGATTTACAGGCTTTAGCATTTTGAGGGGAGGGTTTACTAATCAGATGGAAAACAAAATACTCACTGAATTTAGTGAGAGTTTCTCAAAGTTACATAACTTCCACCTACTAAATTATCAGCATTCTTTAATCTGGAGATGGAGATAAGTGTTTTCCCTTTCTGTTACATTTTGCTTTTTTCCTATAGGATTTCTCGTGAAAGTGTATTAATTGATTGTGCCAGATAGCTTTTTCTCCTGTGAATTTGGTTTTTGGGATTTTTTTGCTAGGAACTTTGCTGAACCCATTAGCTTATTCTGTATGAACCAAAAAGTAGCTCTGGTATGTGTATAGTATTGGTAAACGCACTTCCTTGTAAAGCATGTGTTTATACATGAGCAAAGTCTAGCTGTATGTTTATGTCATACCTTTGTAGAGGTTGTTACACAGAAGATACTAGCCTTAACAGGTAGAGTTTGTTGGCCTCCACTTCAACTCTATCTTTTCTTTTCAATAGATATTAGGATGAGTTTTATAGCTAAAATCGTCTTATAGTTTGGGACTCCCGCTGTCAGGCAGCGCTGCTTCCTATCACCGTGGTTCAGAGTAACTGAAATGTGCAGGAGTGAGAAGTCACAGACTTTCTTCCCAGTTTTTCCACAAAAAGTATTTCAAATAGAGATCTTAGATCAAATGGTAGGATAATTGGATTAGTTGCGGAGTATGACTATGCCTGTTAAAAAGGCATGGTAACTGTATAATTACTACTTAGATACATGCATAATCACTTTCCCAAATCACATACAAATTAATAGATATGCAAAGTTTGTAGCATGTTTATATACCTCTGAATGTACAAACTGGGAGTGTGTAATTACTGGAAATTGCTTGTGATAATTTAGGGGGAATGTGCAGTGTTGTGTTTCCACCCCCCCAAGCTGCTATGTGTATTAAAATTGCTTTACTAGGTTTCTGAGCAGCAAAGCGAGCAAATTCTGGCCATCAGCATTCCTACGTTTTTCAGCTCCAGTTGCTTTCTGCTGCAACTGTTTTGTGAATGCTAAATGGTACAACCTTGATTTCAGTCATGGGGTGATACTACGTTTATGCATTTTAATTAATTTGGTTAAAATTTCGTTCTACTGAAATACTGCCTTTGACTTTGGTTGGCCCAGGATCTTAAACTGAGGGTCTGTCAAGATTAATAAATATTAGTAAATGAGAGGTAGTTCTCTGCTACTAACATACACAAGTAAATTGTGGCTGTCTCTAGACAGCTGTATTTAGTGGTGATTAATACCTTAAATATAGTAAATTATAACTAATTAACAGTTGTACACATTCACAACAATGTTGACTTTAGAAGTAGTTTTTCAGTATACTGCTACCATGAAAAACTACTTTGCTTTCATAAAATAAAGAGGGTTTTTTAAATTATTTTTTAAAATCCTTTGAAGCAATTTCTTAGAGTAATGCCCATTTTTTTGAGGACTCTTCAGGAAGTTTTCTGCATATACTTACAACACAGACTCCGTCTTAAGCTGCGAGTTTCTGAACTGCTTAGTATCTATACTGTTTGTTACCTACAGTAGGGATTTTATATGCTCACCATGTTACAGGATTAAATCGTTCTGTATATGGATTAAATGAATGTCGCAGAATCACAGAATGGCAGGGGTTGGAAGGGACCTCTGGGGATCATCTAGTCCAAACCCCCTGCCGAAGCAGGGTCACCTAGAGCAGGTTGCACAGGACCTCGTCCAGGCGGGTCTTGAACATCTCCAGAGAAGGAGACTCCACAACCTCCCTGGGCAGCCTGTTCCAGGGCTCCGTCACCCTCAGAGGGAAGAAGTTCTTCCTTATGTTCAGCTGGAACTTCCTCTGCTTTGGTTTGTGCCCATTGCCCCTTGTCCTGTCGCTGGGCACCACTGAAGAGTCTGGCCCCATCTTCTTGACACCCACCCTTACGATATTTATAAGCATTTATAAGGTCCCCTCTCAGCCTTCTCTTCTTCAGGCTAAACAAGCCCAGCTTCCTCAGCCTTTCCTCATAGGAGAGATGCTCCAGTCCCCCAGTCATCACTGTCATCAGGGTTTATTTGGTGTTTTGTTTATGTTGTCAAAAACTGTTGTTGGCAAAGTAAGAATTACTTTCTTCAAAGACGCTCCTCTGTAGAAAACATAGTAGAGTAGCTCATGAGCTCTCTGAGGCATGGCAAGGTAGTTTTGTCAGGTCTTTTTCATCACAAAAATGTATTGGTCCTCTTTTGACACTTCACTGCTCAGTTTCAGTGGACTGTTGGAGAACTCTGGCATAGGAAAATAAAAAAAAAAGGTCCATTTAACTTGGGAAAGTTTAAGGGTACTAGATTCTTCAGCAAATGCTAATCTTACCATATTGCAAATAGGTTATATTCCTGGTACTCGGTGATAGTTTACATGTCTGTTTCTTTAGGTTTTCTGTAATTTCAGTTTACATCCATTACTACCAGCACATTTCTTCATTTTAGCTCTGTGTGTTATTCCTATTTACCAGAATATTGTTACAAAACTGTTTCTACAACAGGGGCTTTGGCAGGATTAATTGACATTGCTGCTGACTGGATGACTGACTTGAAGGAAGGCATTTGCCTTAGTGCTTTGTGGTTTAACCATGAGCAGTGTTGTTGGGATTCAAATGAGGCCACATTTGAAGAGAGAGATAAATGTCCACAGTGGAAAACATGGGCAGAACTAATAATTGGGCAAGCAGAAGTAAGTATGTACCTGTTCTTTTATGGTCTTGCTCAACAGCTTGGCTGGACATGGAAGGAAAATAAGGGTTTTAAGGTTAGGGCACTAAACATGGATTTGGGTTGTACTGTCTGCTCCAGTTTTCAGCATTTGGATTGATTAATAGGTTATACTGTAATAAATGTGCATTTCATGCACTGCAAGGGGGCTTGGAGTGTGGCGGGTGTAAGGAAGTTATGAGAGTATAGAATGGTTAATAACGAGAATTTCTATTCTTGATCATAGCTATACCTAAAAAATAAAAATGACATTTGTGGTGTTCTCCGATAACTGCGAATAGATTGGTTTTATTTCTTCTACCACAAAACTTTTTAAATAAAGCAGATCTACTCAGCATTCAGTAGATTGTAGCCGCTAATAGCTATTTAAAAAATACCTGTGCCACATTTAGTTTTTCTTTTTACGATGAAGTGTTAGAACACTTTCTACCTTGTGTAACCCAGTCTTTCCCGATGTGCAGGTGTTGTGACTTTATGCTTTTCAAACAAAACTCTTTCTTGGCTTGATAATAATTACTGTCCCTCAAAATGTACATAAGTGTTCTTGCAGCAAGAGTACTTCTGGGTTATTTGAAGCAGTGATTTTGCTCCTACATCATATTCATATTCTGACATTATTTTTTGGTTCTTGCTTTTAGGGTCCAGGTTCATACATCATGAACTACATAATGTACATTTTCTGGGCTTTGAGCTTTGCCTTCTTAGCAGTTTCTCTGGTGAAGGTATTTGCTCCTTATGCCTGTGGCTCGGGGATACCTGAGGTGAGGTATAACTAATATGTACATTATAGGTGTTTCATATTAATGTGACAATTCCTGCTGTCTTACAGGGTCAGGGGGAAGGGAAGAGGGAGTACCCCATGACTTTGATGACATACATTAATACAAGTATTTAAATTGAACTAATGTAATTGTGCTAATTGTTGCTGAGAAAAATCCCCTAAATTTCAGAGAATCTCCTGAGTTTGTAGATTTTGCTGCATGCTGCTGGCTGGACTACTTTTTAAGGAAGTACTGAGCTTAACAGAGTGGACTTCTGAAGAGTGATTTCCAAACCTTCCCTCCCAATCGTCACCCTCCCGGCAGTGGTTCATTGACAGAATATGGGTCCTTTGATACAGCAATTGATCTTCTGTTGCACTGGCTTCAATCGCCTTAACTAGCACAAACCATCAGATAGTCACAAAGTGAAATGTGTATTATCATCAAAAACTCATTCTTTTTACAATTGCTGTCTGTTACTATATGCAAAACGGGGTGGAAAAACCCCAAGTCTGGTCAGTCTCACTTCTCCAGTTGTTCTGTAAATACTTCTTTCTGTATGTATATTGTAAAAGTTGAAGGGCAAATCCGACCTCCGAATAAACCTGGAGTAGTTCTGTGACAGTGCAGAAGAGATTCCATCCTAAATTGGTTTCCAATCTTTACCTTCTAGACACAGCTCCCCAGTGTTTTGTGTACATCCTATTTATAGACATGTAGCCCTTTCCTATGATAACTGTATTATGTTGTGTGTATGGGCATATTTTCCAGGCTAATAATAAGACCCTTTTAGGTAAAGTAATACCTTAGGCAAGTGGCACATCTTTTCTAGTGGAAAAAGGCTGATCTTTTCCATCTTTATGTCAAGGAATCTACTGTTAAATTTTTACGTAGAGATGGTAAAACATAGGAGGAAAACAGAAGGGTAAAATTGCTGCAAATGTGATAGTGCTAGGATAGATGACCTTGAGTATAGCTTTTGCAGGTTTATTTTTCCTTCAGGAGTTTTCTGACTTTCACTTGATCATTTACGTCATAAACCAATGAATGTAGTCTTAGAAGCTCCTGCAGATTAATTTTCTACTGAGTGTAATTGATAATGTTGTTGTATGTTATTGTTCGGTGTTTTAAGAGTAAGTTGCATGTAGAAAGCCTCTGGCAACCAAACGGACTCAGTGTAGCCATCTAAGCAGCACATGTTGTAAAGTGTGATAAAGTTAGTCATTTGAAAAGGCTGTTTTTGAAGTCATGCAGCTACAATGATGATAGAATTAATTATTTGCTGAAGAAAGAATGCAATAACAGATACTATTTTTTCTTTCTTTCAGATAAAAACTATTTTGAGTGGCTTCATCATCAGAGGTTACTTGGGGAAATGGACTTTGATGATAAAAACAATTACTTTAGTCTTGGCTGTCGCGTCAGGTTTGAGTTTAGGAAAAGAGGGTCCCTTGGTACATGTTGCCTGCTGCTGTGGGAATATTTTTTCCTACCTCTTTCCAAAGTACAGCACAAATGAAGCTAAAAAAAGAGAGGTGAGTTATTGTAGAAGTATTTCTAGAATGTGTTGAATATCCATGCATTTACAGCGACATGTTCAAAAAAATGATACTTGTTCTCTTGGACAGTGTTGAAGTTTGGATTATCAGTGTTACTTAGTGTGTGAAGAACAATGTATTACTCCTAGCATTCTCCAAGGTGAATTGTTTCCATGTTGGAGTAAGTCTGTGTTTCTCCCACCTCAAAGACCATTTGATTTTAATTAAATTCTTGCTGTTTTTGGGCCTACATTTTGGTAATTGATGAGTGTCTTCAGTTGTGAGGACTTTTGAACCCATGAACAAAGTATTTCTGGAGAAGGGTTGGTGACAACAGTGTTTCTGCTGTATTTCAGTTGTGGTTGTTAGTGAGAGTGTGGTGGGCTACCCTTGGTGGCCACCAAGCCACTCTCTGACCCCTCCTCAGCAAGACAGCAGGAGAAAATAAGATGAAAAACTTGTAGGCCAAGATAAGGACAGGAAGATCAGCCGCCAGTTACCATCACAGGCAAAACCGACTAGGCTTGAGGGAGATGGCTTTATTGCCAAGTAATAACAGAAGAGGACAATGAGGAAAACAAAACTAAATACACCTTGCCCCCACTCTCTCATCTTCCCAAGCTCTACTTCACTCCTGACACTTCTATCCCAAAGCGGCAAAAGGGGATGGGGAGTGGGGGCTGCGGTCAGTTTGTAACTCTTTGTCTCTGCCTCTCCCTCCTCCTCGTGCTCTTCCCCTGCTCCAGCGTGGGGTCCCACCAACAGGAGAACCCCTTCAGCCGGGGTGCTGTCTGTGGAGTGCAGTCCATCGGGATCGGACTGCTGCGGCGTGGGCTCTCCACAGGCTGCAGCGTCCTTCAGGGCACATCCACCTGCTCTGAAGTGGGGTCCCTTCCATGGGCTGCAGGTGGAGATCTGCTCTGCCACTGTCCTCTGTGGGCTGCAGGGGCACAGCCTGCCTCACCATGGTCTGCTCCAGGGGCTGCAGGGGAATCTCTGTGCCGGTGCCTGAGTACCTCCTTCCTCTCCTTCCTCATCAGCCTTGGTGCCTGCAGAGCTGTTTGTCTCACATTTTTCTCGCTGTCTCTCTCACAGCTGCTGCGCAGTGTTTTTTACCATTTCTTAAGTATCTTACCACAGTGGCACCACCAGCGTCGCTGACGGGCTTGCCTTTGGGCAGCAACGGGTCCATTTTGGAGCCGGCTGGCACTGGCTCTGTTGGAGGTAGGGGCAGCCTCTGGTGTCTTCTCACAAAATCCACCCCTGAAGCCCCCCTGCCACCAAAACATTGTCAGGTAAACCCAACAGACAGAGACATGCTAATGAAAGCACGTATAGTCATAGAGAGTAGCAAGATTTAACATTAATTCAATAAAATTTTCGTATTGTAAAATCAAAAAGAGTGTCATCCCAGTTGTGCTTTCAGTACTCGGGCTCAGCTTCTGTACTGTTAGAAAGAGGCTGCAGAAGATGGGAAATTTGGGTTCATTTCCTATTGCAAACCTGTGTATGCTTAAATCATTTAACTTACCTGTGGTTTAGCTGCTTATCTCAGAATAATGTAATAATTCTTTGAGTTTCTGTGTGTGTTCTTCCACAGGTGTGTAAGGGCTACTACCTGCGGGTCAGTGTTCTTGCAAGGAATTGGTTCAATATTGTTACAATTAGCATGCACTTTAACCATCTTTTTTATATTATCAAACATAATTCATCCGTGATGCTATAGGACCAGCAGCTGCTTCAGTTCCTTTTAGTCTGTCCCTTAATCTCCGTACACCTCAGATGTTTTTGCAAGTTTTTGCTTGAGGACTACTGAGCACGGATCTCCAGGGCTCATACAAAGGCTGTGTAGTCTGTCAGTGATTTTTGTCCTTTGAATAATTGGTGGACTTCTCCACCACACACATCTAGCACAGAGAAAGATCACTACAATTTCTTGAAAATGAGATACCAGCAGTTTCACACTGAAGCGTAGACTCCTTTGGGTGCTTTCTTGGGAGCCTTTGAGCAGCGCCTTTGGCCTTGTTGTGACTAGTACCTGGTCGGTGGCTGCTGTGGCCACTGGCCACATCTTATGAGCATTCTGACACACTTACGTGATGCTTTTCTGTTAGCAAGTCTGTGTGTCCTTGGTAGAAACATAGAAGAAACTGATAATTGTAGTGAGATTCCGTTCTTCGTGTTTAAAGCATATCACAGACTGAAAAAAAACCCCTCACCATTGTTCTTTTCCAGGTGTTGTCAGCTGCTTCAGCAGCAGGAGTATCGGTAGCCTTTGGTGCCCCAATTGGTGGAGTCCTTTTCAGTCTAGAGGAGGTATGTCAAGAGATGGCACTGAAGGATAGATATTATAAAAAAAAAAAAAAAATCTAGCATGAATAATCTCAGACTCCTTTAAGCTGTGGAGTCTTTCCTATGAAGGAAATTATTTTTTTCTTTTCTTTGGATGAATGTCACCTTTGCTTTATTCTCAGTTATATTTTTTCTGGAGAAGGGCTGAGTCAGTTGATAATTATGGTTTATGTACGGACAGAGATACAACAGTTTTTCACTCTAGGAGTGTATTCTAAAAAAAAAAAAGTATCAGGCTCTTTTTTCATTTTGAAAGAGACTCTAGAAATCTATTTGACAATTTTGTGAAACAAGTCTCTAAACATGACTTTTCTTAAAGTTTCAGACACTAAACACAATTGAATACATTAATTATTAAAAAGGCAGATACGCTATAAAACTGACCTCCAAGGCAACCAAACTCTCTTCTCCAAGAAATTTTTGTATTAAATTAGTTTTCATTAGTTGTTTTCAAAATACATAAGAATGTTATTTAAATCATTAATGTTTTTGAAGAAAACTAAAAATCTAAAAATCTCTGAATTGACAAAAGGAAGCAAAATATTCTCTCATGTCTAATTTTGCTGTATCAGTAGGGGATTTTGAGGAATTCCTTTGTTGCCAAAAAAATTCCAGGAAGGCTCAGAAGAAAACTCTCCTGAAATTTGATTCGGGCTATGTGGGGCTTAAGTATGAAATTGTATGTTCTGTTTTCAGGATGGTTTTTTTGTTTATGTTTTAACCATACTTCAGAATAACAACACAGCTGCCACAAACCTTGCAGTGTAGGTTGAATGGAGATGAAACAGTATTGGCAGGAAATCTGAGAGAGCAGCTAGTACACAGTCTGGTTCTTATGAATGCTAGAAAGAGATACTTAGAGAAGCTTTTAAACATAAATTACTATGTATTAGTTCCTAACAGTCTTAAAACAGCAGTGGTTTCAGTACTGATGTAGTATGGACTTTAAAACTGATCTAAGTACGAATTGCTGTAGAGCTTCTTAAAAATGTAGTGTGTGCTGGAGTGCCAGTGCTCCAAGTGATGGGAATAATGCTGATAATGCAAGGGTACTTTTTCTCGCATATACCATGTGAGCAGCAGCACTGTAACACGTGCATAAACCAGTCTTTCCAGTATTTTTAATTGAATCGCTAATAATTCTCATCTGTTGCCTTTTACAGGTCAGTTACTATTTCCCACTGAAGACTTTATGGAGATCATTTTTTGCTGCTTTAGTAGCTGCATTTGTTTTAAGGTCCATCAATCCTTTTGGTAATAGCCGCCTAGTTCTTTTTTATGTGGAATATCACACTCCTTGGTACCTTTTTGAACTGCTTCCTTTTATTCTTCTGGGAGTATTTGGTGGGCTCTGGGGAGCATTTTTCATCCGAGCAAACATTGCGTGGTGTCGTCGACGCAAATCTACAAAATTTGGGAAGTACCCTGTGCTGGAGGTTATTATTGTTGCAGCAATAACAGCTGTCATTGCATTTCCTAATCCATATACAAGGCTAAACACCAGTGAGCTTATTAAAGAGCTCTTCACAGACTGTGGGCCGTTAGAATCCTCCTCCCTCTGCGACTACAGAAATGATATGAATGCAAGCAAAATAGTAGATGATATTCCTGACCGTCCAGCAGGCACTGGAGTCTATTCAGCTATATGGCAGTTGTGTTTAGCACTCATATTTAAAATAATCATGACAGTCTTCACCTTTGGTATCAAGGTAAGTGTGAATGCAGTGGGTGCATCATCTGCTGTGATTATTTCGTTACTGCCTTTCTCATTTTCCATCTCTCAGAGCTAGCAGTTTTGTTGATAAGAGTTTTTTTCATGTGTAGTTCCTTCAAAAAAAAAGTTTTTTTACTGTTGATTAATAAGCAAGTCTTGTAGAAAACAACATTAAGTTAAATTCAATTCAGCTGAATAGAAACACGTGCTAAGTTTAGCAGGCAACGGTAACTGTGTGGATGGATGGCTGTTTGTATGGGCCTGATTCAGCAATAAGAATGATTCTGACATTTCCAAGAGCTGGGTTTGACTGAGTTCAGACGTGACCACTCATGTTCCCCAGTGCTGTTACATGGAAGAAGAAAAGACTGTACCTCTAGAACAACTTGTAGGTTTATTTCTTTAATCCCCTCTCTGCATTTATCCCATAAATGTAATTACTGCAGACTGTCAAAGGGAGCCAATGATGATTTCTTCCCTGAAATTTCCAGTATTGCATGTCACGACTGGAGAGCAGGCTTTGTTCATGTAACTGTAACGGGAATTTCTTCTCCATTACAAAGCAGCATCATTTTTGTCTTTCCTGGTCATTTTGTAAACCTGTTTTGGAGCTCTCTTCAGCTTCTCTCCAACCTGTGGCTGTTTTCTGAATGACTGACAACTGTCAGGCCTTCATAATTTTCTGTCTTGCCAGGCTGTCTTCATAGTTCTTTGCAACTGCATCATTATCAAATGTGTCTTCACACAAACGTATTGTAGAATGTTCACTAAGCAGGATTTGTGTTCAAGCTGGCTTTAAATTTTCAGTCTACATTGCTGTCCCATGTAACTGCATGCATAAGAAAACACTTCTTTACCTTGAGGGTGGTTGAATGCTGGAATAGGTTGTCCAGAGAACTTGTGGAGTCTCCATTGTTGGAGATACTTGAAACCTGGCTGGATGCAATCCTGGGCAACCCGCTGTAGTTGAGCCTGCTTGAGCAGAGGCATTGCACGAGACGATCTGGAGTGGTCACGTCCAACCTCAACCATTCTGGCATTCTGTAATTGATAGAACGAGATCATGTTGTGTTTCTCACGTGCTGATATTTTAGAAGATGTTGCCGTCTGTTATTTGAAGTTAATTTCTGTATACTGGTTGATGGATAAGAGAAATCTGTGGCGTGTATTTTAAATGCTAGTCTTCATTTCAGACATTATTCGATAACATGACCACTCCAATCTGTTGTATTCACTTACTGTATTTCACTGATACCTGGGGCCCAGCCCTTCTAAGCATTACACATCCGACCGTTCATGTGTTCCTGTGCATCTGGCGCTTTCTCATGGGTTTGTCACCGCAGGATCGCACTGTGTGTGTTAGATTCACTAGATTACAGAAGGGTAGAGCTTATGGTTCATTTGGTTTTAGTTCATTCTCTCATAACTTCAGCATCTGCAATGTGGTGGAAATATTTTTGTGAAGTTGTAAGAATATATTTATCACTTTGCCAACAGGCAAGGAGTCATGCTGCTGTTGTTGATGGGACTGTGCTATGTACATTTCTCTGTCGCTTTGTAGGCCAGGTTGGACGGGGCTCTGAGCAGCCTGCTCTAGTTGAAGATGGTCCCTGCTCACTGCAGGGGGGTTGGGCTGGGTGTGACCTCTAAAGGTCCCTTCCAACCCAAAGCATTCTATGATAGGGCTGGTGAGAATGTCAGCCAGTATCTGCAGATCTGGAGAATGGGATGTCACTTTAATGTTACATTTATTTGCATTTGAAGCCTTAATTCTATGAAAGCAGGAGAAAATTCAAAATTATAAAAAAAAAAAAAAGACGACAGCTTTGTGATTTAAGTCATGATTCAGAATGCCCTGGGGTGCCCAGGCCCGTTCCTGGAGCTGTAGCCATGTGCAGACACAGGAGCTGTTCTCCTGTGCGGTGAGCAAAGCGGCCAAGCTGCTGCTGGTGGGGCACAGCGGTTCTTGCTGCTCTGGCTGCCCTGAGCAAGGATCACCAGGAAGTTGATCTGGCAGCGGTTTGTTTCGGTTTTTTGGTTTTTTTTTTTTCTCTTTCAGGCTTTTGTACTGATACCCATAAATGTAAAATTTCCACTTACCAGAGTGATTGTTATTAAACTAAAGTAGATCCTTGTTGTTTTGAGAAGACAGGAAAGCTAAGATAAAGAGGCTCCTAAATAACGCTACTTAGACAAACTTGACCGGCTGTTTTGGGGGGGAAAGCAAAGCTCTAAGATAGAGAGACTCCTAAATAATGTTATTTGGACAGCTCAGCCTTGGGAGGGCTGATGCACCAAGCTGCAGAGATAAAGAAGCACCAAGAGGGCAACAAGACTGGAGCAAAACAACCTGGAAGGACGCGGTATACGTGATCTTAGATGACACTGTACTGCTTATTATCAGTAGGCTCGTTACTGTGTCTAAACACTGATGATCAGCATTTGGGGTGGGATTACAGTTTTGCCTCAGACCCTGAGCAATGTGCAACTGCACTGACAAAGAAGTGGAAAGTTGCACCCATATCTCAGTTCCTTGCTAGTTTCAATGATGATTCGTGTGCCACAGAATAAATCTTTTCCTCTGTAGTATGACTTGAATTAGGCTGGCATGCACTGGAGAAGAAAGCTGAGATGAGGTAGAACCTGATTTTTTTCCCTTGCTCCTTCTCAGTGAAGGTTCCTTGCAACTTTGTGACTTGTGATTCAGAGGCTTATGCAAACAAATGCAGCTGTAAAATCGTAATTACAGTTACACTTGTAGCCATTATCCACATGTGAGGGAAAGAAGAGAAGGAGCCAGATGCATAAAAACGTTATGTTAACAAAGGCCCAGAAACAATTTGGATATAATTTCCCTGTGGAGGCTGAATTCCTGTGGCATACTGCTGTGGCAGACTAGAATCTTAGGCAGTTTCAGAGATTTATTCAATTACTTTTATATCTGCCTTTTTTTTTTTCCGGGACACTGTTGAACTGTTCACTCAAGAGCAGTTCACTCAAGAACACTGTACACTCAAGAATTCCACTCAAGAAAAAGCTTGGGTTTTAACAATTAGGAAGAGGTTTAGATGTGTTCTGTAGGTAATTGTGGGAAATGACAGTGGTATAAATGCACAATTTGGATATTACACTGACATGCTAGCATTGGAGAGTTACCTCTGTCAACACTGAAATACTAGGTAATGCAGGATGGGAATGGAGGATTAGTAAAGTTCTTCCCCAAAACCTGTGATGCTGGCTTTCAAACACAGAGTTTGCTGTGTTTGTTTGTCCTTGGTTTGTCTGTTAGAAATCATCTTTGCAACCATAAATATTGGCAATATAATAACAATAGATTCTGAAATACAGTTCTGCCCCAGCTGTTGGATTCCATGGCAAAATGTATAGTTTGGAATTGCACGATACTTAAATTTCACAGCTGTACAGTGGTAAAAAAATAAATTGTGTCCTGTTACACCAGGAGTGCAATTTTTTAATGAAGTTATTTTGACAAGATGGCTTTAGGTGCATGTAGACAAAAAGCAAAAATTTTACTACTTCTTTGTAGTCAGATCTGTACCTCAGTCACAGTATAAAATATTTTGATACCAGCAGCTGCTGTGAGGAGAAGCAGACGGCATTTCCAATTTAATGAGACATTTAGACACCGCCATGTTTTTTGGAAAGAAGATTAGCTTCCTCAGGAGGAGAAAAGATAAACCACAGCAGTTTCTCAGACGAGCCCTCACTCCTTACGAAGCTGCTGAAAAAGCAAGACTTGCAATAATATTTTAGTGAGCCCTCTTGATGTGACAAGGCTGTGTGGCCTTTTCAGTTTTTAGTTAATAACAGAAAAACAATTCAAAATTACAGTAGGATTTTTTTTTTTATGGTAATGTGTTACCTGCTTTTTGCAATGGGAGTTATACTGCCTTTTTCTCTCTCGGTGTATTTAGCATTCTGTATACACTACTTTGGATGTGAAACTGCAATATAGTAAGCAAAGTTTCTTTTAAAAATCACCTATTTAATTTGCTGTCTAATTCATAGCCTTTTGGGAAGGCAGTCCTATGTGCAAAGCTTGTTTAGTAAGTGAATGTTGACTCAGAGGAACATGAAGTAATAAGGGAGATGGGAAAATAGTAAGGAAAACTTCAGTACTGGTAGTGCAGCTCAGGTTGGAGACACATATGGTAAGAATCGTGTTGGCGCTAGTGCGTGGTCCTGTATTGGTGACAGATTTGCTCTTGAATACAGTAAAATATAAACAAACGTGCTCATAAAATTGATTCAGCTGACCAGGTTGATCAGAGGTATCAGTAGCATTGTGTTAAGTTTTACTAACCTTGCAAGGTCAATTGACATGGTTTTAACCTGACAATTTTGCATTTGCGTGTCTTTTGGCACAAAAAAACCCCAACCCACTTGTAAAACGATGCATCAGGTATGTTCCCATGAGCGTGACAGCAGCTCCTCTGGTTTTGTTGCAGGTTCCATCTGGGTTGTTCATACCTAGTATGGCAATCGGAGCAATAGCAGGAAGGATTGTAGGAATTGCAGTGGAGCAGCTGGCCTACTACCATCATGACTGGTTCATTTTCAAGGAGTGGTGTGAAGTTGGAGCTGACTGTATTACTCCTGGCCTTTACGCCATGGTCGGTGCTGCTGCGTGCTTAGGTAAATAAAATACAACAAAGTAAATAAGTATCTGATTTCCTGTATGTTGCCAAAATAATAATTAAAAAATGAAAGGAGATATAAGTGCATGCCGTTTTGGAACACCTTTTTATATAGACTTCTCTCTCTTCAGAATAATACACTCGCATCTCTACACAGGACCGTCAGTTCCTTGTGCTCCGAGGAATAATATGAAATTTGAATTGATGAGAAACAGAAGAATTTAAATAGTAGTGCTTGCTTTCTCTTTTTGGTATCAAGAGGTGTCATTACTACATCAGTCAGAAAAATGAGTTTCATGAAATGTATTTCGTAGGGGATTTGCAGAGTCAAGTACTGTTGAAATTATTACAAGGAGGTGATGTGATCAGCTGCCACATCTACAGGAATTGCAGAAAATACTCTTGAAATTCATAATCCAAACAAAAGTTACAGAAGTGTCTAATGATTTGAGGAGTCCAGCTTGAGGTATTTTTAACAAGCCTGATTTACAAACTCATGGGAAGCTGAGCACCTAAACTAGGAGAGGTTTTTTGAAGGTCTTGTCTTGGCCTAGGTTATAACTTCATTGCCTTAGAAATTAAAATTTATTAGTACAGATTCTGCAAAAAAAAGTCGACCTTTTCCTTAAGGAAGAGTGCATTTGAGCGACCAAATAAACCAGTGTTACAAATTTAGGTTTTGGAGAGATTGTTTTGTCTTTTAGTAGATCAACTTGAACTTTTGAATGCATTGAAAGGAAGATCATATTCTTTTACTGAATGAAGATGTGGCATCAGAAACCTTGGCAGAAAAAATACCTTGCATACTAGCAAAAGAGGAATAAAATGCCTGTCTTCTCCCGTTTTCCGAGAGAGAGATTTCTTTTCAGCAGCTCAGAGTTCTCTTTAGCTTTTATGGTTCAGTAACAGCATTAAATTCCTAATCCTTTGGACAACATAGCAGTTGAATTGCTGCCTCTGACTTCTCTGCGTTAGTCCCATTCTTTTTCCAGATTCTTCCTGGATTGCCTTGCATTTCTCAGTATTTTTAACCTAGGTATGGTAAGGAGAAATACATAGTTTTATTCTTAGTTTACGTGAAAGAACTGTACATATTTTTCAAATCCCTTTGTTCCCTGATTTTCTAGGCATTTTTCCTAAAGCTTGCTTTTACTTCTAAAAGTTTTGTGTTAATTTTTCCTGTGTGCTTCTGTTTGCACTACACAGAATGATGTCTGTGGGATGACCTTCAATGGCAAAGTTACGTTTGTAGTTCTCAACAGGAAGGCAGGAAATTCTAAATTCATTATTACCCGACACTAGCATGTTACTGGGCACCGTTTTTCTTGCAGGTGGTGTGACAAGGATGACTGTGTCCCTGGTGGTTATTGTCTTTGAGCTAACAGGAGGGCTGGAATATATTGTGCCCCTCATGGCTGCAGTCATGACCAGTAAGTGGGTCGGAGATGCCTTTGGTAGGGAAGGCATCTACGAGGCACACATCCGACTGAACGGATACCCTTTCTTGGACGCAAAGGAGGAATTCACTCACACAACACTGGCTGCTGATGTTATGAGACCTCGAAGAAGCGATCCACCTTTAGCGGTTCTGACGCAGGATAATATGACAGTCGAAGACATAGAAAACTTGATCAATGAAACCAGCTATAATGGCTTTCCTGTAATTATGTCAAAAGAATCCCAGAGACTAGTGGGCTTTGCTCTAAGAAGAGATTTAACTATTGCAATAGGTAATTATCTTCCAGTATTGCATGATTATATATGCTAATTTAAATGCTATCATAGCTTAAACCAGAATTTACTCTCTGTGTTTCTAGACTTGCACAAGCTGTCTGTTCATTTACTGAAGTATATGATTAACTTCACTAGTAGGCTCTGAAATGGAGAAAATGCCAATCTCGTTGTCGTAAAAACAAGAGTCGTCATACTGAAGTAGGCCAAAATGTCATCTAGTCTGGTATTTGTGTTTATTTTGAGGCTTTTGCTAGTATCTCTTCTCCTCACATGATGCTACGTTAACGTTCTTCTTCAAAATCAAGTAATTCTCATTTTAGAACAGCAGGATTCTGTGAGAATTACCGTCCAAGTCATTTTTAAATTTAAATGTGTATCATACTTCTCTCTGAGAGTATGTTATTTACTGGTGTTATAACAACTAAGACTGTGTTACAAAGATGTAAGTGAAATATTAATTTTTTTAGGTTTCTGTTTTTCAGTTTGTTTGTGTAATGGGAAATTTGGCCCTGGGCACATAAGCATGCAAGCCCCTTTTGGTCCCTCTTTCTCTGGGCGAGTATTAGAACTTGTGGGATACTTGTGACAATGCTTTGTGCACTGACCAGAAAAATTCTGTGGATTTTGAGAATACTATCAGAACCAAAGGAAAAAAATCATTCTTATGTAACAAAATGTTACTAAACTGTAACATTTGGCGGATGCAACCAAGGATGGAAGTTGCATCTTAAATTACTTTTTTTTTTCCCCGTAATTCATAAGATTGTACATTGACAAGTATCTCTTTAACAAAGGCACTTGAGAAAGTCCTGGAACTTTTAAAAAAATGTTTTGTGAACACAACACTGTTTTCTTCAGTAAAACTTTCACGTGTGGTCTTCATACTGTGCATGCTATGGTATTACACTATGTAGGATGTATAGGAATGTCCAAAGCTTGGAAATTATTATTGACATCATACTGGTTTAAGTTTGCATTTATTTAAGAGTATATGGGGGAAGAGCAGAACATTCTTCTGATAATACACTTTCACAGGTAAGACTCGTTTCAGCTGCTGAGAGTGCACAGTGCAAGTTGCTTAGTCTTGGATTTTGGCTGCCTTAATAGAGTTGTCGTGTGAAATAGTTCAGGGTACAGGGAGGAGGAGTGCTGATGTCACCAAGGTGATGGAGACACGAAAAGGAAGAGGATCCATTTCACATAGTGCTAAATAAATTCATTATGAACAAGAATGCAGCGTTTTCAGAGTGATCAGAAATGAGTTCTTCGATTTCAAACCAAGAATAATTACAGCCACTGGAATCATGACAGGGGAGCTGTCAATTGCGATTGGCGTTCCCCTTGACAGTTTTTTCAGCAGCTGACCGTGTGCTTCCTGTCTGTCAGTTTTCAAGTCTTTCCACCTCTTTATAGTAAATAAAAGTTATTTACTGGAGTGAGAAAGGTAGTAGCCAAAGAACAGCTAAAGCTGTATTGTAGATGGCGTTTGTGATTTCTGCACCAGTACTTTGGGATAAAGCAGTGGCTATGGAAACACGTCCAGATAGCGCATGTGTCAGAATATCAGCATCTGGAGAACAGCATCAGTGTCTGGTAGTGTCAATTGATCTGTCTGTTTGCACTAGATTATCCTACTCCAAGAATGTAAATTCTTCCTTCTCTGCTGTTCCCCCGCCCCCTCTTTTTCTTAAAGAAAGTGCTAGAAAGAAGCAGGAAGGGATTGTTGGCAGTTCCAGGGTCTGTTTTGCCCAGCACACCCCATCGCTTCCAGCGGAAAGCCCTCGACCTTTGAAGCTTAGAAGCATACTTGATATGAGCCCTTTCACCGTGACAGACCACACACCAATGGAAATAGTGGTGGATATTTTCCGGAAGCTGGGCCTGAGGCAGTGCCTTGTAACACACAATGGGTGAGTAAAGTGGCAGCAGTGCTGTTCATTTCTGTAGATACAGGGATTTTCACTTCCAGGATCAGAGTATTTGAACCAGGATGTATTCCAGGATCGTGGTATTGGAACCCCTAAGTTTGGTACTGCAGCTGAGGGCCCTAAAGTGTTCGTTAAGATGGTGCTGTGCTGTGGCACCTCTCTTAAATTCTTACTCTTCCCTTGTATTCCAAGTAATCAGACAGGTGATTTCAGTCATTTTAAGATGTTCTTTTTAAAAAAAACTAGCTCTCATTCAGCAAGTTTTGTGTGTGCAACTTGTATGTGGAGGAGACACAACTTGTCTCGCAGAAACTTAGTCTTGGGTGGTGCACAGTCTGTGGCCTGGATTTCCTCATTCTTATATGAGTTCTGGCAACGTGCAATGTGTCAGCTATTGAACATCAACAAATACCTGGGTTCATGAAAAGTAAGGGAGAAAATGATCCAGTCAGTATCTCCTCTTCTGGAGATTAGCGATGGCAATTACCACCGAGCTCTTGTTTTCAGAATACTAACAACTAAATAACTGCTATTAGTGCTGGAACTTCAGTCTGCAACCTTTGTTTCTACACTTCAAAGTATTTCAAGAAAGTAATTGTAAGATTTAGAATGTTTTTAAATGAGACTAGAAGAAGCTGTCATGTGATTACCCACCAAACAAATCAGCCCTAGGCATGGAAATATAAATGCTCGTTATAATTGCCTCTTACCTAAACTGCTTTTTTTTTTACATGATCTTTTTCTGCATAGCTGTTCCTTTAACATCCTGCTTTCCTGTATCTCTTGCGTTAAACACTTGGCACACAACATTGCAGCTCCTGCCCTAGTATCTTGCTTTCTCTTTAGCATGTCTTCTAAGGCATCTGGGAAGTGAAACATTGTCTGCTAGTCCAGGTTATTTAAGATCAATGTCCATGGGACAAAACCCAAGAAGGCTGAAATATGGCTGGGACTTACTTCGTTTTGCTGTGGGCAAAAGGACTGCTGCTCTAAGTGGCAAATACTTAAATATTGCACTGGTTTTCAAGTTTATTTTTTCAGATGTATTTTAAAACAAATTTATTTTAAATGTTCTGCTTTTTTTTCTTCAATGCATCCCTGTACTGAATGGCGAGCAGATGTTTTCAGAAGCATAAATGACTTTAAAAACCTTTCTCTGATGGGGAAAGGACGTCATGATCTGACACTTATCGAAGTCAGTGCAGGCACGCAATTCTTGTTTTGGGGAGGGAAATTTGACTTGATAAAATGGCAATGAATATTATTTACTGTAAGTTTTTTTTGTTTTGTTTTGTTTCTGTTGCGGTTGAGTGCTCAAACACTGACATTGATGTTAAAATTGACTAAAGAAAGCTTAACTGTGTAAAGCTATGTCAAACTGTACTGTAAATTTTTAGCTATTTTTTGATAAAGTAACAGCAAGTATGGATGGCTTTAATAAATCGCTGTTTTCAGACATTCATATTTGTTGTCCTACTTCAGTTTACAAACCCATGATATTCCGAGCACGCTGTCCATTACAAGAAGATCAGATAGTACTAGTGGTATTTAGCCATGGCATATAGCTGTGTGGACATTAAGGACTAATCTATATTTTGGCATATTTCCTGCAAATTGAATATACCCACGTAAAGACATGCATCAATTTCTGGGTTCCAGTCCAGACTGGAATAGGAACTGTGCAGAAATTGGTGCTGATGACAAATACAGAGATACATAAAGACTGAGCCTCACTCTTCCTAATTTGTACCAGAATATCCATTCCAGGGAGTTGCTCTTGATTTATGCTGTCGTGAAGGAGAAGGTTGGCTGAATTTGTCTGTTTCTAGGGTCACCAGATAACCCTGCTCTGTAGCACAGCCTCAAACCTCAGTTACGACGGCTTTACACAGTTATTACTTTGTTCATCTACTGCGACTTGTTAAAATGTGAACAACGATCTGTATGCATGAGGGGGAATAACTATTAAACCAAGGAAATAAAGTAGACTCTAGTTTCAGTGCCTCTAAAACCTGAAGAGATGAGAATCTGGGGAGAAGGGATGAAGTATGCTTCCCTCATGTGTGCTTAATATGAGAAACCTGCTGCTCTGGGGTGGCTGAAGATCCAGTTGTGTTCAGCATTTTGGGAGAAAAAGAAAAAAGGCAATGTCTGGGAGAGGGTACTGACTTGGAAATCATTTTTCATTTAATTACCTCATTAGCTTTCCTGCAGCCCTCTTTTTTTTTTCTTTTAGTTTTGCTCTAATCCTTTTTCATTATGATTAGAACTTTTTTTAATTTGATTTCACACACAGTTATTAGCATAACATGATCTGTTTCAGGATTGTCTTGGGGATCATCACAAAGAAGAACATATTAGAGCATCTCGAGCAACTAAAGCAGCACGTCGAACCCTTGGTGATTAGATATATCAGATCTCATAATTAGACACATGAGAAGTCAGGAAGCATGAAACTTGTGAACTGTTCAGGGCTTCTATGACATCGGCTGAACAATGAAATCATCTCACGCTAAAATTTGTATTAAACCATAAAACAATACGTGCAAAATCCTTTTGTAGAAATGAAGGTGTTAATATGGACATACTGTTAGTCACAACATTGAAGGAAAGTAAGCAACAGACTTCCTGATGGTTTTGTTCCTCATATTACGTAGATCCATCTAGTTGGTCTGCTGATTTCCCCAGGTGGGAAAACACGCAGCTAGGAATACTTTGTCCCCCTCCTAATACAAATTAAGATTTTCATATATGTCAGTTTCTTTTTCTGATCCTGGACAGCTTTAAATAGCTGTTAAATAGCAAAGTACGTACCACATCTTTTGAGAAGCAAAGCCAAGCATGTTTTTAATGTATCGCAGCATTAGACCTTCCCTGAAATCCTCCTTTATCAACATAATTTCTCTTAATTTTAGATATGTGATTTTATGTAAATGCTGTGACTCTGCTGCTGTTACCTACAGCAGTTGATGTTCTCCTTATAAAAGACTCGGTGATACCCTAAGCCACCAAGTGGCATGCTACTGTGTTGACTGTTGACTTCAGAATCTAGGTGCTGTTTTAATCATGATGTTGTGAACTAACCTTAGATAGGAGATAGACTTCGTCTTAATTTGGACATGGGTTGCTAGTTAACGTCTCCACTAAATTTACCCACCAAGTTTAGCTGCTTATGTGCAAAACATGCTAATTATGTTCTCATTTTATGCTAATACTTCACAAGTATTTCATGCCTCCTTTAATAAGACAAAACAAAATGTACTAACCAGAATAACAAGTGCGGCAGCTCATTCGTTCTGCTCTTTGCTTCTCCTGTGATATTATCCTTTTGGACAGTCTCACTCTTTTTGGTATTTTGCAGAGTTATCATTTTAAAATCCACAAAGACCCTGTCATAAGAGCACAGTATCTAAATTGGAAGACGAAAATTTTATTATTCACACTTTATTTTCTAAAGCTGTGAACTCCAAAAACCAGTTACCTGTTTTTAATTTTACAAAAGTTTCATGGCCAATACAGTGTGCTCCTATGAATATATTCAGCCTGAACCAGTGTGTCAGACTGGAAAGATCCTTATGATTAATAACGGAGGGAAGGGAGTTCGATTTGCTCTGAGGATTTTGGGCCATCAAGCGGTACGTCACTTCTGATGGCTAGGCTGGAACATGCTTCCCTGATGAAACGGGATCAATATCACTTCTTTTTCATACCTCTTTTTTCTTCGTCCCTCTTTGTTACTTTTTTGTTGGCATACGCTAATCAAAATTTCATTTTTGTAGAAACAAAAAGTTAAATAAAAATTGTCACGGGCTTTACCTGTATTACTTGTATGTCATTAAAATGGACTACAGCTGTCAGAGACCATCTGATATGGTGTCTCAGCATTGCTGTCTTTTAACAAAGTGGTGGTTCCTCAGTATTTTGATTAATAAAATGTTTTTGTTTAAATAAGAAAATGAGGCTGTTTACTTTTGCTCTATTCCTGTCAACAAAAAGGACTTGGCTACAGATTTGTTCTGCTTTGTCATCTTCCTGCTTGGATTAATATCGATCTTCCGTTTGTCCTTTCCAGGCGCCTCCTTGGCATTATAACAAAAAAAGATATCCTCCGTCATATGGCCCAGACGGCAAACCAAGACCCCGCCTCAATCATGTTCAACTGAAACCCATAGCTGAGGAGAGAGAGGAGACGGAAGAGGAGGTTCATTTGTTGAATAGCACAACACTTTAGTCGGGGGGATACTTCTAAAATCAGAGACGAGAGCTGGCTTTTTGCGTAACAGTGCTGCTGGCAGTCGGGAGTTGGTCTGGGGGAGTACGTGGTGAGGAGGAAGGCTGACGGGCGCTTGGGAAGGGAGAGCTGCTGTCCTGCACTGGATGCGTCCCGAGACGTCAGGTCTGCCATGATAGTGCAGTGGGCGAGGCGGCACAGTTCTCCAGCCCCAGCCGGGTGCTTCAGCAGTGGAGAGGTGTGTCGTGAGTCCCCGTTTCTGGAGGGATCGTTCCGAACTGAGCCATCTTACGGAGACTGAAAGGTCTTGCCCTTTTTACCATTGAAAACTGTTGTGTTCACTCATGAAACGTATAATTATTACACGTCACCTTTCTACATTCCAGAAGAGCTTTATTTCTCTCTCTCCTGAGCCGTAACAAAGCCTCTTTAAAATTGGTGTGCCCTTTTGAAGCAGTTGTTTCTCATATTGAGATGTACTGTGAGTTACTGAGGTTTGATCACAAGAAGGGAGGTTTTTCTTGTGCCATTAAGCGTGTGAGTTTGTACATCATGAAATGCGTGGGGCAGTACAGATCCGCTGCGACAAAACCAGATTGAGCAGGTAATAACCTTGCAGGAACCACGCGAGACCTCTTCCAGCCCATGTGCTGTCATGATACGAGAAAAACTAAAGCCAGACGCAACTCGCGTTTCAAAGAGAAATACTGTTTTTGCTGCAGAAAGCATCAATAATGTGACCTGGTCTTATGCAATTTTTGTATTATTGAAAACACTACGATATATACCGATGTTGTGCAGTATAAGGAAAAATACTGCCATTCTGCTAGTTAAGAGCTGGAACAATTCTGTATACGTGTATCTGGTAAAAATTGCATGCTACAACACTGGAGATCTTTTTTCCCCCACTGTAAAATTTGAGAAGGGTCATTTTTATTTTTTCTTCTCCACAACAGACGTTCCACTGCTGACATGGTAGGAAGAAATGTAACTCATAACTTGCACTAAATGTATATTATTTTTCTTGAAGTTTTGCCATTCTTTATTTATATTTGTATGGATTAAAAATTCTATTAAATATGAATCAGTTAATATCTCACATAACTAATTACCTTTTTAATGTGATTTTATAGAATAATTCATAATCCTCTGCAAGTCATGGAGGATTAGCAAATGTTTACAGCTAGATGAAAGGTTTAAACAAAATGGTTTCTTTATGATCCAGCTTGCATGTGGGATCATTTTCAAATGTAACTTTCACTGCCATTACCTTGAGATTTCCTTTTTCCTTTACTAGCAGATAACTGGAACAGTAATACTAAAATTTTATTTTAAAAAACTGCAGGGTTTTAAAAATAATAGGAAGAAAGCAACTATAATTATTAGATTGCTTTTGACTATTTTTTTTCCCCCTAAGTATATAGAGGTGCAAATGATAAGTAGCTACAGAAGATGAGCAGCAGGGCAGAATCGAATCCAGTACTTGAAACTTTGGCAGGACTTAAAAATTCAGCAGCAACACACATGGTAGCAGGTGAACCGACAGATCCCTACCGTCTTTACTTTCTTCTTTCCAGTCACTAGATTAATTTGTTTCATACTCATTTTATCAAACCAGCACCACCACAAACAAATGCAGAGGAGAAAAGGCAATATGCTGCAAGCCTCAAGTTGGGAGGAAAAAAATTTAAGACATCTGGCTGACAAAAATCATGCTTTATAACACAGGGTTACATAAAATTTCCTTGTTTCAACAATTGTGCCCACAAGATTGCAAAAATGTAAATGGTAAAAGTCTAAAGTAATAATTGTAGGTATCTCTTAAGGCATTCATCACAGTTACCTCAGACGTCTTTATTCACAAAGTACTCAGTATGATTTTATCTTAGGTACACTAACATTCTGAAACAAAATCTGGTAGTTCTGGCAGGCTCCAAAATGATGCCTGTGCTTCAGTGCTCTGCTGAATTTTTAGTGATTTTTCAAGGTACAAGACTGCTATCTGCATCTCATCATCTGTCTTGCAGCAACTGGAAGCAGCAGAAAGCAAAAGATGCTAGTGGGCTCAGGGGGATCAGCCCCTGTATTAAAAATGAGTTGGAACTGAAACAGGGCCTCGGGCTGTGTTAACACAGGAGTGTTGCAGCAACTCGCTGTGTTCTTCCACACGGAGTCCATGCTAGCAGTTCACAGTTTGTTCTGTTGCACTGTGGTAAGCCTGAAGAGGCTTTACAGAAGAAACTTCACAAACAGCAGGATTTGGCCCATTTATAGAAGGCAGCTCTGGAAGCTGGCTGTGATACAGATTTCTGTTGTCACATTTTTTTTCTACAGTGGGAGAATACAAATGCACTCCACGTATAAAAATTGCTTTAAATCGGTTTGAAGCCTCTGCCCTTTCTGATGTTCCCATAAAACACTGCAGTGTGTATGGTATTAACTTGTACCTAATTTTGCAGACTACTGTCTGAATTAAAGTACAGTTCACACCCCTGCTGTGTTTTGTAATTCCAGCGTGGATCCCAAGTGCTGCATATAAATTGTGCATCTCTGTCTGCTCTTCCTACCTGCTAAGCTTTCCCCATTGCAATTTGAAACGTCCTCTTGTAAACATGCATTAGAGGTTCTGATAATGAAGTATGCGTGCCTGTGCTGTGCAACAACAGTTTTCTAACGTGAAACTTCCAGCGCCTTACTCAAGTTACTAATCTGAAAAAAAATGTGGTAGATGGGAGGGGGAAAAGTGTCAGCGTTTTTTTTTCTTTTTTGTTTTTTAACCATTCAGTTACTGGTTCATGAAGAATGCATTCTTTGTTAATCTGTGATGTTGCCTAGACCTGTATTTAATATTGATCTTAATGTTTTTATTTATAATAGTGTGGTAGAGCTGCATATCATTACAGTAAAAATTCTGATTACTGTGATGATTTAATCAAACATTAAAAACTTCTGTATGACCATTTATTGTTCTGTTATGTTTTCTCATTATTTCTGTAAACAGTACTTGTGTCGATGGTTTGTATTTATTTTCCCTGAAAAAACTAACAGCTAGGAATTTTACATACAAAACTAGTACGCAGGTAACAAAGAAAAGGACAGATGGTAGGAGGAGATGCAGTCCTTGCATTGCGTAGTATTTGGCTACAAAGCAGTAGCCAAATCAGCCCACAGAGATCAGTATGAGGGTTTGGGATTTTTTTCCTCAAAATAGACATTTTCAAAATTGTTTTAATTATGTAATTATAGAATAGTTGGCTTCTTGATTTAAGAGTTAATAGTGGATGGTGCTTTTACTGTTTAAAAGCCATGATTACGTAGTTTCTACACACATTTTTAGTATCTCTGGTTTAAAAAAAAGGTAAAGTCAGCCATCTGTTGATGATGTACATTAATGAGGTGCAGCACTTCAGTATCGTTTCAGTGGGTATAGGTTTTCCTTCTCAATGAGAGGTTAATAGGTAAGACTAGAAAATCCATACTAAGGTCCCTGTTTTTGCAGATTTAAGTTTCATATTTAGATTATAATGCAGAAGGTGAATACTTTTTCGTTACATACTTCATTCACGGGGTGTTAAAATTAAAGTCTCTTCTGCTTGGAGCCTAAGCTGTAAGGGGGAACGAGACTGAATTTTCAGGAAGTACCTCTTTTTTATATATAGAACATAAAATTCTGGGCCCAGGAAAAAGTCCCTTTGTGCTTGTACTTACGTTTGGATAAATGGAGCCTTTATATGGTGGTGGAAAGCGGTGGAGCTGTCAAACGGAAAACCTCAAGACACACTTCGGAAGCACTGCGACTTACATTGGGACTTTGCTTATGCTGAAAGGGACGTCTGGAAGCATTAACTGTTTGCAGAAACGCAGGGACGACTTGAGCTGTGAGGATGTTGCCAGTGGCCCGTCCCTGGCGATGGCGCGAAGGTCACGGGGCAGTGGCCGGCCTGCTGAGGAGGAGCAGGGGCGGCTGCCGCTGGGTCCCATTGCAGGCAGTTGCCTCACACTCCAAGCCAGACAGTTAATAAGCGTGATTGATTATTAACAACATGGAGCAGTGGACCAATGAACTTGAAAGCAATTTGCATCTTGTGTAAAATTGCTTTAGTTCTATTTTTAGACGTGCAGATTAGCGAGAACAGGGCGACTTCGTCTGACTAATACAGCAGCAGAATTTCTAGTTTTACCTTGTAATGTCAGCTGCTGCGTTCTTGGTCCTGTCCGTGCCCCGCTAACGGAGCCCACTGAGGCGGAGCGGGAGCAGAGGCAGTGCCGACGGTCACGCAGCCGGGCGAGCGGCGGTGACCCGTTACCTGCGCGGTGCGGGACGCAGCCCAGGAGCGGCAGACGCCGGTACGAACCGCCCAGGGCGAGGAAACGGAGGCCGGCGGGTGTAAGATGGCAGCGGCTTGCGGTGGAGCCGCGCCAGGCAAGGCCCTGTCGGGAAGGGCCCAGACCAGCCCGCGCTCCCCAGTGCCGCGCTGCGGCTCCCGGCTGAGGAGTGGAGCGGAGCGCGCCCCCCTCCCGCCTGCGCCCGGCCTGGCGGAGGGATCCG
>Ga0065711_1031231_pt1 | contig 30215 bp, 21 predicted proteins | sample Hoacrofraction12_FD_59098 | JGI IMG/M metagenome (GOLD analysis project Ga0065711, IMG submission 59098) | Hoatzin crop microbial communities from Cojedes, Venezuela - Epithelial fraction 12 v2 (version 2) | ecosystem: Host-associated > Birds > Digestive system > Esophagus > Crop | place...
GGTGCGGCCGGTGGCGGGGAGCGGCTGGGGCGGCCGCCATGCCAGGCAAGGCGGGCGACAGGCGCCGGCAGGTAAGGGCCCGACCCGAGCGGGCACCGTGGCAGGGCGGGGCCGCGCTTCCGAGTGACGGCGCCGTGATGACGTCGCTATCGGCGCCGTGACGTCGCCGCCACCCCGCGAATGGCGTCACCGCAGCGCCTCGTGCAGCGGGAAGTGGCCGTTCGCGCGAGGGAAGGCCGCCGTGTCGCCCCGCTCTGGCTCTGCCGCCCTCAGCTCCTGCCCTGGTGTGACGTCAGGGCCACCGTGACGTCACCGTCCCCGCAGCCACCGCACGTGACGTCACCACGCGCATCCCAGCTCATTCCCCGCAGCGCTGGGTGAGACGCCGCGCTGCTGCAGTGCCACCCCGTCCCCGCACGGAGGCACGCCACGCCCTGCCGCCGGCGCCCGGCGCTCTGTCACTGTGCGGGTGCCACCCCGAGAGGCTGCGGAGGCCTCCGACGCCGCTGTCACGCCGTTTTGTCACTGTTGCAGCACGTGACGCTTCCTCCCCAGGGCAAGTTTTCATGCACTTTAGGTGTCCCCAGGCCACCAGAGAATCTTCCAGGGACGCTGAGCAGACAGGCTGAAACCCCGGGTTTTAAATCGCTTTAGAGAATTCTTTTGATTATACGCAGCGGTGACTTCTGTCACTTTCCTTTTGTTTCGCTGTTCCACCTTCTCTCCGTTCAGACGATGGAGTGAGGTCATCTGCCAGCCTCCGTGGCAGGGTTACTCCTCTGGGAGCAGCAGCGCGGGAGGATGTCCCTGTGAGACCTCACTGCCTGCCTTCCCGCTCTGCCTGGGCACGCTTGCCTGCGTCCCCTCGCGGGGTGCAGGGCTCAGTCAGATTCGTTCCTGGATTTGGTTTGATTTAAAAGCAGAAGACGACCTGGCTGATAAAACCCCTTTCACAGAAGGTTTAGGTCAATCCCAACATACGTGATCTTTGGAGTCGGCAGAAGAGGGTGAGCATAGGTGAACTGAGAACAAGCAGCCTGCTTCCTCAGTCCGGCACACACGGCGGAAAGCCATAACTGGTCAAGGAAAGCAGAAAGAAAAGAAGAGGGACCAACATGGTGGTACAGAGCTGTGAGGTGATAGCTGAGATCCCCAGGCAATCCCCAGTGGTCTGTGGGGGGATCGCGACAGCAGGAGCTCCTTCAACGATGGAACAGCAACCCTTGCTGATCATCTGATCTCCATCTCGTTACCCAAGGGTGTTTCATCTTGTGTGTGGTTTATCCATGCCACAGATGTACAGACACTGTACAGACCTATGCGACTTCTGAAACCTGAGCTAATAAACCCCACTAAGTCTGAGCTGATTTTGCAGAGCCTGATCACATCTCCCTGCTCCTGCTAATGAGGGTTGGAACCCGAAATCCAAAAGTACTGAAATGGGTCCTCATGGCCCCTGAGGTCTCCAGGAGCCATCAGGGTGTTTCTGCACACGTCGTAGGAGGGCTTGTGAGCTTTAGAGTAGGCAAGAGTAAGAGAGAGGATCACTGTGACTTTCCTGATCTTCTACTAAGAAGTACTAGTAATCATCAAGTCACAAAGGGCTTTATGAAGCTTGCAAAGGGTACAAACTCAGAACCAAAAACCACCTCCAGTCCTAGATAATGAAGATGTTTATGCTAAAATTGTAAAACCCATTAATAAGAATAATGATAGAAACTAAATCTGGGATGAAAAGCTTACTCTGAATTTCAATTTCTTTCATTATTAGAATTTCCACATAAATGTTTTTAATAATTTTCAGTAGCTATTATCTCAAATATTCTGAAACCGAGAGGCTTTCATTCACATGTTATTTGAAGAACTTAATTAATGTGCCATAAATGCGTTCATTTTATTTTAAAGCTCTTGAAACATCATAAACTGTTTAAACTCCTAGGATTTTTGGCTTTTCACATAACTTTCATTACAATAACTTAAAAGACAGTAGTTTTAACTTGTCCTGTATTGCCTTTCCTACATTTGCCTTGAGCTTGTTAAATCTGATTGCTGTTTTGTGTCCTTTTATTTGCTAGAATATTCTTGCAGTGGACTAATTGTGTGATCGACTAGCTGGTTCTGGACTCCTGAGGCTTTTGCTTCATTTTCTCTGACTCAAAATATAGCCCACATCTCAGCGGCTTTGGGAGTCCGGGGAGGGGACTGCTGTGTGTTTGCACTACTCACCGCCCGATGAGGGCCTCGTGGTTGGTATTTACTGAGCCCTGATGGCCACTATGAAGTTAATTGGCAAGTTGAGGTCTAGATCCCAGTTCTTGACAAGAAAATCCCCTTTTAAAACAAGTGAGTGAGCTCCTGCACTTCTCCCCCGTATGCATTCCTCCTCTCGGCCTGTGTTTGTAGTGAGGCTGGAAACAAGCCTGCTGATTGCTGGGAGGCTGTTTTTTCTTCTGAGCGTCATTTCCCTTGGCTTTCCATCCTTGTCTCTTTCATTGCTAATTCTCCTCTAGCACTATGCTCTTTTCACCTGCCCCTGTGCTTTTCATTCCTCTGTTTCCTATGTATTGCTTTGTTCTGCTCTGCCTCCTAGGTTTTTCATTGCTGCCTGCTTTCCCTTTGAAAATTTTCTTCCCGAGATTGTTCTTAAACCTGATATAGTTACCTGAACACTGTTAGGTCCTTCCTTTTTACTGCATATCCCTTCCATCCCCCCCTCCACTTTCATGTCTGTGTGTTCTTCAAGTGCTTTGTGATCAATTCTTTTTTTCTTGTTCTTTCCCTTACAGGTGGTGGTTGCTTGGCCTCCTTCGGTGCCTTTCTTGTATCTGCCTTCTCCTCTGATATCAGTTTCTTTCTTTATTTCACTCTTTTTTGCTTCATCCATGTGACTTCAGCTTCCAGTTCAATCTCCAGCCACCTGATGTCTTTTTTCTTGCTCTTTGAAAGAAATCTCCCGTATTCCTGGGTGAAAATATGTCAAAAGTCTGGTTGACCATCAGAGATGAAGGCTGTGGCCTTCCAGATGAGTTGTTTAACTTGATCTGAGTCTTAATTAGAAACATCTTTAGGCTCTTGTATGTTTGTGTACATAAATAAAAAATGTATTTCAATGTTCAAAGTCTTAACAATTGGGTATGCCTGGATCTTTGTGTTCCCGATGCAGCTTTGTAAATAATAATATGTATGCTCTGCCAACATATGCCAACATCCCTGCATCAGATTGAAGGGAATGGAAGAATTACATTCTCACATCCCTGAAAATGAGTTCTGGAGTGTGACAAGTAGAATACTCAGAAGCGTAGTATGTTTTAAAAACACTGACCTGTGTGGCGTGTGCATGGAAATGCAGAAAGTTGTTGATAGGGCGGGGAGCAGCACCCCGTTAGCCTGATGTCAGTCCTGTGCATGGTCCTGGGTGATGACAGAAAGTGGCCAACAATTTTGAAGTTGTTATTTTAAACATGGTTGTCAGGTATGCTGTTGGAGGTGTTGATTCCAGATTTCTGTGTCTTTGCTTTGTGGCGCAAGGAAAAGCCTTGTGCGAACAGTGGGGAGCACCCTGTGCTGCTGTGTACATCTGTGGCTGAACCCAACCCAAGGAGAAGCAAGATTTATTTATGGTTTCTTAACTGTCGTTGCCTACACTTCTTTGCATTTATAGTGTGCAAAAGCAGGCTGACTGGACTTATCACTTAGGGTCAACCCCACCGTCAACAGCAGGTCACTTACGCAGTGTTAAGAAAGCCTCTAAATTTGGACAGCAAGTCATTTCTTGTTACACCTGACTTGTCGTCTTGCACCCACTGACATGTAAGCAGCTTCTTTGCGGTTCAGCAAGTTGTCAAAGAGGAACAGACCCCCTCCCCAAACACGGTCAACAATCAGACACACTTTACTTTTTTGCCAGCAGAGGCTTTTAAGGTGCTTACTGGGTCTTAAGCATGCATTAAACCATCCATGGAATATAAAATAAACACTTGGTTTAGTGTCTCCCAGAAAACAGATTATAAAATGTGTTGACAAATAGCTCTTAAATTGGTCTCCCTTGTGTGTGTAGATGGATGTCTGCTGCAGGGCAGGCTAGAAGTCACTTTGCTTCCTTTGGCTTCATTTCCATTCTGTGCTTCTCCACTCCTTGTGCTGAGTGGTGGTTCACTACGGAGACAGCTGATATTCAAAACAAGAATAAAAGGGTAGCAGGAAACTATTAAATGGTTTTACAGAAATGTCAAGCTTAGCCCTTGTAAGAACTCTCCCTCTTCCCCTTAGAATCCTACACGCAGCTGTGTTCTCTTTTTCTCTTCAGATTACATGTTAACCTCTGTGCTGTGCTCCAGAGGAAGCGGTAATGATAATGTCTGTGCTCAGGAAGATGAAGTAAACTTAGCAGGAGTGTTCTGTGATTGCTCAGCCTTGTAGTCTCATTGTTGTATGGTGACAGCTAGCATGGGGAGCAGAAAGGCTGCAGGGATGTCTCTTTAATGACCTTAAGAAAATATAGTCTGGGTTTGTTGTTGGCCTGATGAGCATTTCATTAATATGTAATCTATTTTCAGCCCTTGGACAGCTTGCTTAATATGAACTGACAGTTCAGCTTTGCATAGTAATCAACCTGCATCATCGCTGCCTCTGAGTTTTCTGGTATTTGAGGCTAAAACTGCAAATCCAGATCTGCTCAGCCCATCTTGTGCTTTAAGCATAGGGATAAATTTCACTTTTGTTCTGGGCTTGTGTGGCAAGTTTTTGGTAGTGGGGAGTTACAGGGGTGGCTTCACTTTACTTCACATAAGTCTGATAGAGCCAATGCTGGCTGGCTCCAAGATGGACCCACCACTGGCCAAGGCTGAGCCCATCAGTGATGGCGGTAGCGCCTCTGGGATGACATAGTTAAGAAGGAAAAAAAAACCTGCAGCAGCCAGATGACAGGAGTGAGATGATGTGAGAAACAGCCCTGCAGACACCAAGGCCAATGCAGAAGGAGGGGGAGGAGATGCTCCAGGTGCCAGAGTAGAGGTTCCCCTGCAGCGGTGGAGCAGACACTGGTGAGTCAGGCTGCCCCTGCAGCCCATGGAGGTCCATAGTGGAGCAGATCTCCACCTGCAGCCCATGGAGGGCCCCACGCTGGAGCAGGGGGATGCCCGAAGGAGGCTGTTGACGCCGTGGGGAGCCCATGCTGGAGCAGGCTCCTGGCAGGACCTGCAGACCTGTGGAGAGAGGAGCCCACGCTGGAGCAGGTTTGCTGGCAGGGCTTGTGACCCCGTGGGGGACCCACACTGGAGCAGTCTGTTCCTGAAGGACTCCACCCCGTGGGAGGGACCCACACTGGGGCAGTTTATGAAGAGCTGCAGCCCGTGGGAAGGACTCATGTTGGAGTAGCTCATGGAGAACTGTCTCCTGTGGGGGGGGACCCCACACTGGAGCAGGGGCAGAGAGTGAGAAGGAAGAAGCGGCAGAGACGACATGTGATGAACTGACCACAATCCCCATTCCCTGTCCCCCAGCGCTGCTCGGGGGGAGGAGGTACAAACTTTATGTGAGTAAAGTTAAGCCCAGGAAGAAGAGAGGGGTGGAAGGAAGGTATTTTTAAGATTTGGTTTTATTCCTTATTATCCTGCTCTGAATTTGATTGGTGATAAATTAAACAAATTTTCCCAAGTCAAGTCTGTTTTGCCCGTGACTGTAATTGGTGAGGGATGTCTCCCTGTCCTTACCTTGACTCACAAGCCTTTTGTCATATTTTTTCTCCCCTGTCCAGCTGAAGAGTGAGAGGGATACAGCAGCTTTTGTGGGCACCTGGAGTCCAGCCAGACTAAACCAGGACAACTTTACTCAAGGAGTTGTTGTATAGAGGTGTGTCTGGATCCTCACCTTGCAGTGACTAGTAGCAACAGATAGTCTGGAAGGGGCAATTTAATCTGACAGTATGGGAGAAGGATGTACCACCCCGCAAAGCCTATAGTGAGGAACGTCATGTTGGATGGCAGGACAGCACATGTGGTAGCATCATTGCATCTTCTACTTGATTAGTCAGTGCAGGTCTTGAATCTGAACATGAGGAGTGGGCACATTTTTTACTGAAGGATTTCTGTGGTCACAAATTCAGGATTTAACCTGGTTCTTAAATGAACACTTACTCTTGAGAGTAAATCACTACTTCTTAGGACACCAAGATGATTTACTTAGCATCAGCATTGCCACTGACAAGTTGGAGGTTTTCTGCAGCAGAGGATGAAGTAGTTGAAAAGTTTGGCTGTCGAAAATAGCTGTTAAAAGAACCAGACATGATTGTTCCAGGACTTGGAAAAAACTTCAGAGCTTTTGCTATTCAGTCAAGAAGGCAGGTACTGATAGTCCTGTCTATGTTGTATAAATTCAGTTAATGAATCTCAGATCAGCAATTAGTGGTTGTCATATCGCCAACAAAAAGACAGAATAATAATGACTGTGGATAGAGTAAGCAAAAGGACAAGATTTGAATGGATGGTTGCGTATGACTCCTAGCTAGCCAGGGAGAAAGACAGAGAAATTGTCTGAGCAGCCAGGGATCAGGTTAGGAAAGCTAAAGCCCTGTCAGAATTAAATCTGGCCAGGGACATCAAGGGCAACAAGACAAGCTTCTATAGTTATGTTGGTGATAAAAGGAAGACTAGGGAAAATGTGGGCCCTCTACAGAAGGAAATGAGAGACCTGGCTACCTGGGCTATGGAGAAGGCTGAGGTACTCAGTGACTTTTATGACTCAGTCTTCACAGGCAAGTGCTCCAGCCACACTGTCCAGGTGGCAGACAGGGAAGGCAGGGACTGGGAGAAGGAAGAACCACCACTGTAGGAGGGTGGTTCCACCTAGGGAACCTGCAGGTGCACAAGTCCATGAGACCTGATGAAATGCATCCACGGGTCCTGAGGGAACTGCTGGATGAAGTCGCTAAGCCACTCTCCATCGTATTTGAGAAGATGTGGTGGTCCGGTGAAGTTCCCACTTACTGGAAAACAGGAAACATAACCCCCATTTTCAAATAGGGAAAAAAGGAAGACCTGGGGAAATACAGGCAGTCAGTCCTGCCTCTGTGCCTGACAAGATCATGGAGCAGATCCTCCTGGAAACTGTGCAAAGGCACACAGAAAATAAGGAGGTGATTGGTAACAGCAACATGGCTTCACTAAGGGCAAATCAAGTCTGAATTAATTTGGTGGCCTTCTACCACTGGTTTACAGTGTTGGTTGGTAAGGGAAGAGCAACTGACGTGATCTACCTGGACTTGTGCAAAGCGTTTGATGCTGTCCTACACCACATCCTTGTCTCTGAATTAGAGAGATGTGGATTTGACAGATGGACCGCTCGGTGGATAAGGAGTTGGCTGGATGGTCACACTCAAAGAGTTGCAGTCAATGGCTCAATGGCCAAGTGGAGATCAGTGATGACTGGCATTCCTCAGGGGTCTGTACTGGGACTGGCGCTGTTGAACATCTTTGTTGGTGGCATGGACAGTGGGATTGAGTGCACTCTCAGCAAGTTTGCTGATGACACCAAGCTGTGTGGTACAGTTGACACACTGGAAGGAAGGGATGCCATCCAAAGAGACCTGGACAGGCTTGTGAGATGGGCCTGTATGAACCTCATGAAGTTCAAGAAGACCAAGTGCAACATCCTACACATGGGTCGGGACAATCTCAAGCACAAATACAGTCTGGGCGGACAATGGGTTGAGAGCAGCCCTGAGGAGAAGCACTTGGTGTTGTTGGTGGATGAAAAGCAGGACATGGCCTGGCAGTGTGCACTTACAGCCCAGAAGGCTAACCATATCTTGGGCTGCATTGAAAGCAGCATGGCCAGCAGGTCGAGGCAGGGGATTCTGCCCCTCTGCCCCACTCTGGTGAGAACCCACTTGGAGTCCTGCATCCAGCTCTAAAGCCCTCAGCACAGGACAGACATGGAGCTGTTGGAGCGGGGGCAGAGGAGGCCACAAAAATGATCCAAGGGCTGGAACACCTCTGCTGTGAGGAAAGGCTGAGAGAGTTGGGGCTGTTCAGCCTGGAGAAGAGAAGGCTGCAGGGAGACCTTATAGCAGCCTTCCAGTACCTGAAGGGGCCTACAAGAGAGCTGGAGAGGGACTTTTTACACAGGCATGCAGTGATAGGACAAGGGGTGATGGCTTTAAGCTGAAAGAGGGTAGATTCAAATTAGATACTGGGAAGAATTTCTTCACCATGAGGGTGGTGAGGCCCTGGCCCAGGCTGCCCAGAGAAACTGTGGCTGCCCCCTCCCTGGCAGTGTTCAAGGCCAGTTTGGATGGAGCTCTGAGCAACCTGGTCTGGTGGAAGATGTCCCTGCTCATGGCAGGGGGGTTGGAACTAGATGATCTTTAAGGTACCTTCCAACCCAACCCGTTCTATGATTCTATATTTTTATGATTCTGTGACTTCCTTTCCTCATTTCAAGCCAAGCTGCAAGTGCACGACTAAGGTGTTGAGGGTAAAACTTCCACCGGACATTGCATCTCTTTAGTTCTTGCCATCCCATTACGTATTTCTGGGATGCAGAAATAGGATAGCTCTTTGTAAATGCCAGCCTGGTAGTGCTTTTTGCATTTACAGCTATGTCCTTTGGAAAGTGGCCAGTAGTTTCTTTTTATTTTAATTTTCCTGTTTTATAACTAATACAATAAAATATCTGGAGGAATTTCATTTGGAGACAGCCCAAACATCCTACCTAAAAATACAATTAGAAATGTTTGTTGGATAAGTCAGCAACTGGAAAACTTCCTGCTGAAGGACTTGATTTTGCATTTATTTGCATCTCCTGATGGCTTGTCTGCGTTAGAGGGAGCTGTGGCAAGGGAAAGGAAAATTAAATGGCATTTAAAGCACCGTTTCTCAGCTGTTTCCTCTCTTCATCTGTATTATCCTTTTGGATTACTCTATCTTTGCAGTATTCAATAGTCAATTTTTCTTGTAGCACAGTCAATGTCTGGCCCAGCGAGGTATCTCTAGGTGCTGCTATCGTAAACACATCCTGGAAGAAAGGTCCAGAAAAGAACAGTCATTTGAGTTTTATATATCTTTAATTGAAGTATTATGACTGTTACGGGCTTCTAATGTCTTTTCACTGTGGGAACTACGATAATCTGTTCATTTATTTAAAGTAAGGTGGTCATCGGAGTAAAACATGTTTAGCATGCATAAATTCTCACTCTGCTGTTTTTTGCTGTAGCAGTGGAGCATCTCCCAGGGTGGTCAGAGTTATGATGGTGACCTGGAGGTGAGAAACTCCTTATAACTCTTTAATGCCTCCTACCCATTCCTTAGTTCCCTAGCAACAATGTCTCTTTGTTCCTAATATAAATTCCTCATAATTATTCACACTCCTCTTCTTGTTAATTGTTATGAATATTATTAAAGGCACGGATAGTAGCATCATTTATTAGGAAGATTTAGGAAGCCTGTTGATTCTTTCCGTAGCAAGACCGTCTTCAGTTTATATAGAATTTGCTAAAATACAACAGTTTAGATTGACATGTTCTTTGCTGGGTGTCTGTCTTAGTCAATATGTTAAAAATAAAAAAGACTAGATGCTGAACAACATAAACCAAAACACTAGCAGAAACTTACTGTCTGAGCTCTGTCCATGCTTGTAAGCCTGGGAGAGCTTAAGAGAGGCAGGGAACCTACAAAAAACAAAGTGTGTCATTATGGAATTAAGCTGTGTATCGTAATGTATGTGCTCAATGGGATGAATTGAAGGTTGCCCCAGCAACCTTCATTCTTGCATTTTCTAAGTTCTGAATGCTTTTCTTTGAGATGCTAATAATAGTCTGTGAACTTATATTTTTTTTGTAGCTAATCATGTAACAGCAAAAATGTGCTTGCAAATTAGAGATGTGTATGAAGGCCAGTGGTTGTTGTGAGCATCTTTCTAGTGGATCATTATGTTGATTCACAGTTATAGTTTATTTTTCATTTGTATTGCGGATCCATTTGTGGCCTCTTCCCTGTTGTACAAACGCTGTGTGATGTGAAAGAAAGAAATAACTGTCAGAGCAAAAGGATTACATCTTAAACAATGGTTTATGGATAGCACATTGATGCAGTAAGAAGAAGAATGAGGAAGCCATGGCCATCATTCTGAGCCATGGTGGCAGGAGACCAACTACATGAGTGCTATTGAGGAATCTTTACCGCTAATATGGCAGGGAGGAGTTTTAAGGAAAGGTATGAAGGACAGTGTGCTGGCTTTGGTAAGATTTACAGGGAGCAGGAACTTGCAAAAGAAATGACAAAAAGGGCAAAAGACAGGTACACCAATAAAAAGGAGTGTCAGGACTACCTTTTTCAGCAAGTGTCACAGCAATAGACTTTGTGCTATTATCTGAATTGGGGGGCGATGTAAAAGATTTTGTATTCTTGGCTGACCCATGTTTGCTACCCACCTTGATTCTTGTAATAGTTTTAAACAGATCTGCTGGTTTTGATGAGTGTTGCCTAGTGCTAATATTGCCAAAATCACAGAATCACAGAATGGTAGGGATTTAAAGGGACTTCTGGAGATCATCTAGTCCAACCCCCCTGCCAAAGCAGGCTCACCTAGAGCAGGCTGCACAGGATGGCGTCCAGGCGGCTTTTGAATATCTCCAGAGAAGCACACTCCACAACCTCTCTGTTCCAGTGCTCTGTCACCGTCAAAGTAAAGAAGTTCTTCTTATCCTTCAGTTTGTGCCCGTTGCCCCTTGTCATGTCACTGGGCACCACTGAAAGGAGTTTGGCTCTGTCCTTTTGACACCCGCCATTAAGATATTTATAAAGATCTCATCTCATCTCATGTATTCATGTTTGTGTCACCTTCCAGCTGTATTCCAACAGTTTCAGCTTCCTTGGGATGAGCCTTCCTTCACCTCAGGCACTTCACTAGCATAGGCTGCTGTAGCACATCCCCACAGGAATAATGCTTGCATCCTGAAGGCTACCTTCTGCTTTTTGTACTGTCTTTTGTAGAGTATTGAGTCAAGTAGAGTTGCAGTCTTTGCCTTCACTGGCCAGAGTCCAGGATATCCAACAAATAAGATACTCAGCTTTTGTTGTTTTTGAGGTATGTCGCTGTGCTGTTAGGGATGCTTTGTCTAGGCAGGAGACGAGAGTTTTGCTGAACGACCCTGGAAGGAGCTAAGGACGCCTTCCTAGACCCTACTACCACCTGCCAGACAAACCTGCACTCATCTGCTTCAAGCATGGCTGTCATGTTCTTTGTGAAGCACGTATTGATGACACCAAGCTGAGTGGTGCGGTTGACATGCCTGAGGGATGGGCCATCCAGAGGCACCCAGGCAAGCCTGAGAAGTGGTTCTGTAAGAACCCCATGAAGTTCACCAAGGCCAAGTGTATGAAGGCCCTGCACATGGGTCAGGGCAACCCCAAGCACAAATAAAGGCTTGTTGGAGAATGGATTGAGAGCAGCCCTGAGAAGGACTTGGTGGTGTTGGTTGATGCAGCAGTGTGTGCTTGCAGCCCAGAAAGCCAACCGTATCCTGGGCTGCCTCAAAAGCAGCGTGACCAGCAGGTCAAGGGAGGGGATTCTGCTCCTCTGGTCTGCTCTGGTGAGAGCCCACCTAGAGTCCTGCATCCAGCTCTAGAGCCCTCAGCACAGGACTGACATGGAGTTGTTGGAGCAGGCCCAGAGGAGGCCACAAAAATGATCCAGGCACTGGAGCACCTCTCCTGTGAGGAAAGGCTGAGAGAGTTGGGGCTGTTCAGCCTGGAGAAGAGAAGGCTGCAGGGAGCTTTATTGTGGCCTTCCAGTACTTAAAGAGGGCTTATAAGAAAGATGGGGACAGGCTTTTTGGCTGGGCTTGTGGCGATAGGGCAAGGGATCATGGTTTTAAACTAAACCAGGGTAGATTTAGACTGGATATAAAGAAGAAATTTTTTACAATGAGGATGGGGAAAAACTTGAACTGGTTGCCCAGATGACGTGGTCGATGCCCCATCCCTGGAAACATTCAAGGTCAGGTTGGATGAGGGGACTCTGAACAACCTGATCTAGTTGAAGATGGCCAGGCTCACTGCAGGGGATTTAGACTGGATGGCCATTAAAGGTCCCTTCTAACACAAACTATTTTATAATTGTATGACTCCATGATATTGAAGAAAGCCCAGGGCCTACACAGGTCAACACGTGCTCTGGGGGCAGCTGGAGTTTTTTTAGTTCAAAATATGAGAGATAATAAGTGCAATTTTGTAAGTGTCCTGCCAGTCATGTTCTTGCTCCCTGCCATGGGGAGCTACTTCGCTTAGCCCCAAAGCAATCTGCCATGGTCAGGGAGCAGGGTCTGGCAGTAAAGCAGGAATGAGACAAATGGGGAAGGGCGGTAAATCCCAACTGATGCAGTGAGACCCCTCCCTTGAACACCCTCTCCCAGTCATACACAACTGGATGTGGTACTCTCAGCCACCCTGTGATAAGGGGTGAAAACATGCATGGGATCAAAGTTAAGACTTTCAGAGCCTAGTTCATTGTTTTTAAATAGACTGTAAACTTTGTTACACTCAAAATCTTGTTTATTGGCAAAGAGGAGACACACCTTTTATATATATATATATATGTAAAATCAAGAATTTAATGTTAGTGTGACTGAAATTTCAGTCTAAACATTGTCATCTATCCAGATCTAATTATTACAGTAAAAATGAAGGACTTCTGTACAAAAAAATCATTTATAATAATAATAATGCAGTTGAAATTGTTGCATACAAGCTTCCTAGTTTCTACCTCTTTTCTGGTGTTGTGTTCACCCTTCTTCTGCTCCTCTTGTTCGAAAGGCTGATGGTTTCATTTTGCTGTCATTGGTGGTGTTGGTATGGATGTTATGGCAAGTTGTCAGCATCTGGGGTCCTTTGGGAAGGATAAGATGTCCATGTTGATGGTTTCTTCCTCACTCTAGGATCCACTTGGAGTTTCTTTTTCATGTCAGCTAACACGCTTTCACACCTTTCTCTTTCTTCATTGGTCTAATGTTCCACAGTGCACCTGTTGTTAATGTATATGATACTTTTTAAGTGTGTGAGAGACTATTACTTTGTTTTCTTTGTTACCTCTAAACCCAGCTTTGTCCAGTTCCCGTGTCTGGGTGTCTGAATTTCTCGAACGTGCCACTTGTTTACAGCTGTGGGGTCTCCGATGTCAATTTTGTGGCTTGTCTCTTATCATCCCCTGTACCACATTCTGGGTCTCCTCAGAGTCTTTCTATCATAGCAGGACTGTGCTGTATCATTAAGTTACAGTCATAAAACCATGACAGTACCATATAAAGACAAAAAAAATAAAGCAAATTATCCATAGGTCCCTGGCTGATTAGAAAAATTCCACGTGCTCTACCCTCCAAACCCTTTATGATGTGGGGGGCAGGGCAGGGTTTGTGCTGCTTCCTTCCAGTGCCATCTAACTCTAGCTATTCTTCGGTGTCACTTTCGGATTTTAATACAGTTGCAGACGTTTATTCACAGGTGGCTCTCTGGATTATGTTAATTGAAATGTGTGCAACTGCTAAAATCAATTACCCTCAGATTGCCTTGTCAATGCCTTTGCTGCTGGGTAAATGCTTTTATAGACTCATTTACGAAGGGTAATAGTGAGTAGGCTTTGTATCATGTTTTAAATTAAGAGTTTGATTTTGATTTGGATCTGAATAAAATTCTGCTCTGAAACTGTGTTTTAAATTTTGTTGCTTAAATCACATCTAATTCACATGTAGCATGGTCCTTGTAGGGTAGGATGTTTGCTGCCCATTGACAAGCAATCACATGTGGGAGACAGGCCAGCTGTGTAACCCAGTGGTCTCAGTACTAGTTGTGATGCTGGGGCTCCTAGGCTTGCTGCTCTGCTTTGCTACCAGCCCATTGTGGGATTGTAAAGGAAATGTCATAGCTCTTTATTTTCTCCACTTGAGTCATAACAATTTGTATTTCAAAGTGAGGCACATTTTCTAAGCGTAGAAATGTATCAGTCTGCTCATTTTTCATTGCTTTTAATATGTATCTTCTGGAATAAAAATAATCCCTGGTGCCTTGTTAGTAACAGCAGTCTTACGTGTCTTAGCTTGTACAAAGGGAAACAACATGGAAAGTCGCAGCTTCACATCTCTGCTACAGTTTGTTCTTCTCTGAAACTATTCCTTTTCTGAATTCTTATTAACAAGTCTTAACAAGTGATTGGGCTTTAGAAACAAGATGCGGGGATCCTGGGTCAAAGTCATTATGGCTTCTTAATTGTTTCATACATAGGAAGCAGGTGGTAGAAGTGAATATTTAATTTTCATAATGAAGGGGAATCATGAGTCTAGGAATCTCTGTAGAGACTCATGCGCCTTAAGTTGTTCATAATAGAGATGGAAAAGGGGATGAACAACAGATAATGTGATAAAGCTGGGCTTTCCTGTAGAAGAGTTAAGAAAACCACATGAAAGCAGCAAGTGGCAGACTTAAAAAGCAAGCAGCAGTTCTTTGCATTAGCATGTAGTTGTACCATGGAAGTCCTTAATGTGGAAGTTGTGCATGCTAAAAATGCGTGTAAATTCCAAAATGACTGAATAAATTTGTGGACAAAGAGATCCACCAACACAAAATAAAAAGGATAGCATTTCTGATTCAAGACCCTATGGGAACCTGAGAAGGCACCCTGGAGAAAACTTCATAGACGTCTGCTTTTGAATACTGTTGGAGAGAGATTCTTGGCTAGGTTGACCTTTGATCTGAGTTGAAAGGTGCACTCTAATGTTCTTCTAAAGAAAATCAATAAACCCATGGGAGCTTTCTCCCGGTCCCTTCATTTTCCTTCCCTCTTCTCCAGTATCCCCTTCTTTCCTGTCACAAAGTCAAACACTTTTTCCAGTAACTCATCTGCTTTCCCATCCATCCCATCCAATGTTATCTGGGATGCATCCTGAAATTGATCTCGCCAAGGTGTCGTATGTTGTCTCCTTTGCTTGATTTATCAGCTCTCTCTCCGTCTGCCGTCTGGGTTCTTGGTCCTGTCTTTTCCTCAGCATATTCTCAAAAGGTTCCTCTTAATTTCCTCTCCCACTTTCTGTAAAGTTTTTGTAAAGCTTTGTCAGTGGTGCCCTTTTGTTATTCCTTAACCTCTGTGTAATCTCCCTTAGAACTAACCTATAAACAGCTATTTCATTGCTTTCCTTAAAGCCTGTCATAAAATTTTTTCTGTTCTGTTATGTGCTTGGGGATGCTGGCGGTGGTTAACTTCCCAGCTGCTCATCAGTGTTTTCCATGTTTTTTCAGCACGTGTGGCTTTGTAGGTGTGGATCTGCTGTCTTCAGGCTCACTGTAACATGCAAACATTTGGGGCAAGAGTGGCTTTTCTGTGTGTTTGAGTAAGGCACTAGAACCCCGTGTGTGTGACTTTTGGGTGTATCACAGATAGGCAATACGAGGAAACAGCCTAGTGTTTCTTTATGCTGATAAACTGCTGTCTTTTATTATGAAAGTGACTGCCTTTCATTCAAATGATTTATAGACAAAGTACTGATATATTTGGCTTTTGAAGCATAGCATTGGAGCAAACATTAATCAGCATTAATAAGCAAGCATTAATAAGATTTTATAAGATTAATAAGATTTTATTCTGCTTTAGTTAAATTAAGAAAAAAGGTGCTTTGAAGATTTGCATTGGGTATGTTCTCATTTCAGGGCCAAAGTGGACCTGCAGGAGGAAAGGCAGGGCCACCAAGGCCTGCTAAAGCTGTATCTAAAAAACGGGTAAGATCCACAAATCCATGAGGGTTAAAAAATGTTTTTTTCTTTTTTATCTGTGAGATGCAAACTAGATTCAGTCTGAACAGTGGCTTTTTTTGTGGAATTGGTAGCATTCCAACTGATTTAGCATTAACGAGTTGCTCTGGATTTTCACGGAGAAGGGAATTACCCTAGCAAGTTGGAATAAAAATGGCAGTTAAAATAAAGGCACAATTTAGGTAAAATGCAATACAAAAAGTTTAAAATAAAATGTCTGGTATGCAAAGTCCAAAATACAAGCTGACATAGACTGTGAGAAAACTGCCTGCTTGGTTTATAAAATTCAAAACGTAGCCCATATTCACTTACTTAACATAGAAATACGAGCATTAGAGAAAATATCAGTAACTTTTTGACTGTAAGCTTCATGATTTTTACTGTTGGGCAAATAAATGCTTAGAATACCCTTATATGATCTATTTTCTTCTTGTTAACTCCATTGGCATGAATGGAAGAAGGGCAGTTTACATGCCTTGAAACAGGCGTGGTGATAAACAGCTTTTCACTTCCTTAGGGGAAATCACAGTCTTGTTAAATGTTCCTCTTTTGACCCTTTAGAAATGAAAAGTTATTTACTTTTAAACGAAAAACATAAATAAAGATGTTAAACCCACAAGACTGTTTATCTGCTACACTAGGGAAAACAGCCACTGAACTAACTGGCATTGAATTGTGTATGATAAATGTCCTACAAGCAGGTGTTCTTGTGGTGAGCATTAAATGACAAACAACTGTTCTGCCATCATAGTCTCTGGTGTATCAGAGTGCCTGACCATCCTTACCAGTTTGTGTCATTTCACCTCCCACGGGGAAAAAAAATGCTGCAGCCTGGGTGCCTGACGTGTGCAGAATTCTCTGCTACTTTCAACCACTGCACGTTTTTACGCAGCGCAGTGCTTGTTACCTTTGTGGTGCTCTGCAGATAGCAAGGCTTTGCTGCGCCCAGTCTCTGTACCTGCAACCAGCCTTCACTTACACGCTGGGCTCATGGGGAGCTCTGTATGGCTATAAAGTTTAGCAGACCTGAGAGAACTGTATTCAAAAGAATGATTGATTTATTTTAGATCAACCCATTATATATTTCAAACTGAGGGAGAAATTTTGCCTCGAGCCGTTAAACACTTTAATCAGCAACTTTGTGTTCTGGCAGTTTATCTGTAATGACAATTAGTTGAAACTCATCCCTGCATTGATTCATTTTCCTCTTAATGATATCATATCATGACATCAACCCAAGCCCAGCCGAAGGAGAGCAGCAGTCTGTGTTGGGACAATGCAGACCTGCTGGCCTTTGCAAGCAAGAGGTTAACATTCCTCCAGCAGCCACATCCCTGCAGCTTTGTATCTTGAACTAATTTCTAAGTGCAGCTGGTACAATAGCACTTGAGAAGTAATTGCAGGTCCTTGACTTGTGCCCTTGGGTAGTCCTAAAATATGGCTCATTTGAGTGTTATATGGTCAAAAGAAACAGAATTGCCAGCTTTTAAACTGAAATCAAAGTGGGGTTACTTGGGTTTTGCTATTGGAGTTCCTCCAGTTTTGTTACAGGCCGGGAATTATCTGCAGACAGCAGCTCCTCCAACCCACTGAACTCTTGCTGGCAATTGTAGCCATTCAACAATCTTCAGGTTTGGGTCTGCCATTTGGGGTTCTCTGCTCTGCTCAAAGTAGAGATGGGTGGGGGAAATGCTGTTTGTTCCTCCTTGCTTCGTGCCTGGAGAAGCGCTCCTTTAGGAGGGAGCAAAACAGTCACAGTCTTGGTGCGCTAATGGGCTTGTCATTCCTGTGCTAGGATGAGGACCTCTCCACTGAAGCGGGAGAAGGCGTAGATGAATGGACGGCAGCAAAGACTCTAGTCAAACCCCCCGATCAACTGGAGCTGACTGAAGCTGTGAGTAAATCAGTGCCTGCATTTGTTTTGAGATGTGTATGAAACTCCATAAGCCAAAGCCTACCTCTTACCTGTTTGTCTTGAAGGGATTTCTGCGAGAGTAAAACTCCAGTGCTTGCTAAAGTACAGTGTCTGCAGCTGAAATGGCCTTCAGCAGGAAAACAGGGGGACTGTGCTTTGAAACACAGTGCTGGGCTGAAGACAATGTAACTGCATGGAGCAGATCCAAGAGGGGAGTGGGACCGGGGCTTGCCTCAGATAAGCAGGACCCTGAACCCAAACCTGAGCTTTTCAGGTGTCTTTGTGTGATACACAGGACGGGGAGATATCCTGGAGTTTTATGGCCATTTCTTCTTGGCTTAGCTCAGTAGAATTGCAGTCGGTCACCCTTACAACTGCAGTTGTCTCTCTCTTCTCACTGCCTTGTAAAACTCTAGTATTCCTCCTTGTCCTCCAAGTAGCTCTCAAAGGGAAGTTATACGTACTTTGCCCCACTTAGGCAGTGAGAACAGTTAACTTGTTGGCAGTGATCGATACTGCAAGCACTGCTACTGAGCTTATTGTTTACTCTGTTTTCAGACAGTGTACGCTTCATGGCACAGGTTGTGTTTCTTGCCCTATAGAATGAAGCTGGCATTTTTCAAGTGCTACCATAGCTTAGATAAGAATTAACATACCAGATTAAGAATTCAACTAAGCCCATTGAAATACTGTGGCAGGAAGCAGGATGACTGTTCCGGATTCCATTCTGATCTATCTTGGCTCCAAGCATTGTTCTTATGGAGCATCAGCTGCACATGAAGTGTCTGCAGTGAACTGAACATCGTAGAGCTGAGCATAAACCCAACGATTTTTGTATGCTGTACATAGTATTAATAGTGGAGTATTTATCATATTATTTTGTTTCATTTCCAAAGGAATTAAAAGAGGAATTTACACGCATCCTGACAGCTAATAATCCACATGCGCCCCAGAATATTGTCAGATACAGCTTTAAAGTAAGTGTGGCATGACCTGTAAAACCAGGATGAGATTTTTTGCAATTAACTGGTTTTGTGTTTTCATTTGATTTATAACCAGGTAAATTTCCTTTTAATGTGGCTTCATCTTGTTACATATTTACTGCAAATGGTTCCTAAAGGGTTTTTGCAGAGAGTAAAAGCCTAAGAGCATTGACGTATTTGTTCAGAAGTAGGATATAACAATTATTCAATGACATCTGGCAGCAAACATGGTTAGTGCAGCTAATCTCAGGTTGTAACTTTTTCCATTCTGTGGTGGTTAGAGGACAAAAGGCAATGCTTTGCTCAGTCTGTAAGACAGTTATGCCTCAGTATCCTCACATTGAGATTCAGTTGTCTGAGTTACAGGAAAGCTCAGAAATGTGCTTTGTGAAGTCACTGACAGGAGCTCTATTCATGATGAGTAGGAGTGAACAGGGGAGGGTGCATCAAAGACTGCCAGGAAACATCCAAGAGTCACGCCTTCACATTTGTGTGTGCAGAGCATATACTGCATTACTCTGGAGCAGCCCCCTCCAGCTAGCATGTGCGGCTAGCAACACAGGCTGCTGCAGGGAGAGAGTGGAATGATGGCTTTGCCTCCCACTACTCCCTTGGAAGGGTTACACCCCCTCACAAAAAGGGCACAGGGACACTTTCTCCAGCTCTGGCATTGGATTATCCTCAACCTTAGGCAGGGAACAGACAACCAGGGGAAATATTCTTGAGCCTGCCTCGTCTCTGTGCTACTGTAACTAATTTGATCAACCATTACATGGTATCACCAGAGAAAGGAAATCAACCTTGTGGAAGCAAATAAGGTCTCTTTCTCTTCTGTTTGGAGTTGATGTTTTCCATAGTTATGGGGTAGAAACAGGTGATGAATGTTCTGTATCTTCAGATCCTCCACAGTAACTGAAGTGGCTCGATGCTGTGCTGTGACTGGTACAGAAAGCAGTCATATTTTGAAGAAGAAACTATTGAAGCTTCTGTGCTCTGCAGTGGCTTCTGATTGCTTTTAGGTGCAGCTCACAATTTTAATACACAGTTTGAGCCTAGGTGCGTACCTGTGCTGTACAGTGGTCCACAAGTAAGGGCCAACCAAGCTAGCATCAGATAGCTTATAACGTAGGCATGGTGCAAAGAGCCTGTACTGCCTCCATATCAGAGCTGCTATCTATGTATGGTGCTGCTCTTGCGTAGGTAAACAACTAATTCAGGGATCTCAGCACAACAGGTCATGAGAGTCTCTTAGTGAGTGCTGTATGGTAGATGTCCACTAGAACCACAGTTAAACTCACTTGCTGTGATGGTGGTGGAGAACTAGAGGTTTCATGGTCTTGCTTCTTTTCATTGTATTTTTTTTTAATAGTTCTTGGTCTCCTGAGATATAAATACCTGCTGGAAGAAATTCAGTGTAAATATGCCAATAACAAACATATATTTATCAGTATGGATCTTCTTAGCTTTAGCAATTCAGGCTACATGGTATTTCTGGTTTAAAATTTTTTTTTCCATGCTGATTTTATTGTTTTTTTCCTCTTTGTAGGAACGAGCATACAAGCCAATAAACTATGTGGATCAAATGGCCATTCACTTCTCTTTGAATGGAAACATGATACTCAAAGATTCAGATGAAGGCAGACGGCAGAGTATCAGATCAAGCACTACAGCAGGTAAGTTTTTTATCTGAAACCACAATAATTTTCAGCTAGGCACTGGTACCACTTGTTCAACATGGGGGAATAATCATGCTTCATCATCATAGAATTGAACAGCTCCTATTTTGGCTTCCATCCTTCCTGGGAAACAAAACCAGAAAACACAATCAGCCAGATGTTTGCCACAGCATAGAAAACCTTGCATGCTTCTTGAGCCATGTGAACACTAACACTGAAATTTTCGGAGTTATTTAGTGTCTTTTAAACATCTTCCACTACCCTTAGTTGGACATACATGTCTAAACTCCTTAGCCTGCTTTGAAAGTTTCAGCCATGATTTAAAGGATTAAAGCAGAAGTGTTTGGAGGCTGGGTGATCATTCAGGAAACTATCATATACTTGACCAAGTCTCACACTTACCAGGGCATCTACTTCTGTACAATGTGAGATACAAGATATTAAGCTAGTTGGACTTTTGATCTGAGCTGCTATCACCATTCTTAGGTTTTCAGTCAAAAAGACACATAAATCAGAGGCTGAAAAGCTCTGTTGTTAGTAAAGAGTTCTAGGTTTGAATTTTCAGCAGGGAAAGATGTACTGCCTAGTGATTTTCTCATATTTCTGTTGTTTGTGAAAGAAGAAATTGTGTCACAAACAGTGTTCTTTCAAGGTAGTAACTGTCAGGCACGATGATAACACTGGATAAGCTCCTGAGAATAGTTGTTACCTGCAGCTTCTGAGGGTCAGTGCCTATTTTATTTTACACTTAACAAAATGTGCATGATGATTTGAAGTAGCACAAAGTGCTGACTAGGATCTTCAATGCCATGAAACCATGGATTGTAGTTGTTGGCAGTACTTTTTGTAGATTCCAAACCAGGTAGTTTCAAGCAGTTGAATGATAGCATGACTACACTCTCAAGGCTGTGGTTGGAATGTAGACATCCATCATTCTCTAACAAGACTAGTGTATTCTTTTTTTATCCATATAAACAAGAACAAACCATGTTATAACTCTGATGTGCCTTCAAAACATTCTTCATGGTTGTACATAATTGCAGCCATTTGTGGAGGGCAGAAAGGTCCAGAGCTGAATGAATACCCAGAAACAGAGCTACTCAGATCAGAAGTGGATTTCAGAAGTTTGATATGAGTCAAAATTGGATTTTTGTTTCAGTCCAGCCAGGATTACTGCAGTTTCATTCTAGTAATAACATGGTCTCCTTTTGTGGCTTTGAGCAAAAAATCACCCTCCAAAATGGGGATTAGTTACTATGTTGTCTAATGAGATAGCATTAGAAAAGGATGCATCTGTATATTAATGCTTCAGAATATAGAAGGATCTGCAGAATATGGGATAATAATGTCCTATTATACTGGTCTTATTCAGTTATCCTTTCTACCATCAGAGAAGGCTCCTGTTGATATTTCTGCAGTCACATCTGAAGAGGGAGAGATTAAAGATGAAGAAAGCACAGGAGATATTCAGGTGATTCTCCATAGTCAGCTGAGAGCTGTCCATTTGATTTTTAATATAAGATTTGAAATTTCTTTATCATAAGATGGGCTTGTGAGAAGCTTCTATGATTGATGCTTTTGTGCCTGAGATGTCTCTGCTGTAGGTGAGATCCTGCAGATTCTGCAGAGCAATTGGGGTCCTCCTGCCATTTTTTTGGTTTGGAGAAGCTGTGTAGGGGGATGACAGGTCCCTGTACACCAGGTCTGTCTTTATCCAGATATGATCTGGATACCTGTGTGAACCTCATGAGGGCCTGTGCAAGCTTCATGAAGTTCAGGAAGTCCAAGTGCAAGGTCCTACACATGGGTCAGGGCAATCCCAAGCACAGATAAAGGCTGGGTGGAGAATCAATTGAGAGCAGCCCTAAGGAGAAGGATTTGGGGGTGCTGGCTGATGAGAATTCAACATGACCCAGCAGTGTGCACTTGCAGCCCAGAAAAGCAGCGTGGCCAGCAGGTTCCCCCTCTGCTCCACTCTGGTGAGAGCCCACCTGGAGTCCTGCGTCCAGCTCTGGAGCCCTCAGCACAAGACAGACAGGGAGCTGTGGGAGCGGGGCCAGAGGAGGCCACAAAAATGATCAGCGGGCTGGAGCACCTCTCCTGTGAGGAAAGGTTGAGAGAGTTGGGGCTGTTCAGCCTGGAGAAGAGAAGGCTCTGGGGAGACCTTATAGCAGGCTTCAAGTACCTGAAGGGGCCTACAATAAAGCTGGGGAGGGACTTTTTACAAAGGTATGTAGTGATGGGACAAGGGGTAATGGCTTCAAGGAGAAAGAGGGTAGGTTTACATAGAGTAAATTCTTCACTGTGAGGGTGGTGAGGCCCTGGCCCAGGCTGCCCAGAGAAGCTGTGGCTGCCCCCTCGTTGGTAGTGTTCAAGGCCAGTTTGGATGGAGCTCTGAGTAACCTGGTCTAGGGGAATATGTCCCTGCTCATGGCAGGGGGGTTGGAACCAGATGATCTTTGGTTGGAACTATATTGTCTAGAAGGTCGCTTCCAACAGAAACCATTCTGTGATTCGATGATTCTATGATTTTAAGATTATATCGAGATACAATGTAATTTTCTGAGATCTGGAATGTTCCTGGACAGCATATCCATTCCTGAAAGAGAATTTGGTGAAACAGAAAATGTGGAGAGGTGAAAGCGGCAGGCATAACTAGATTAAATAAGCAGTGGCCTGGTCTAATGGCAGTTGCCTGATCAGGAAAGGAGTGTGCTTGAAGAAGTTTGTTCTTATCCATACAGTGTCAGGCCCTGGAATCAAGTTCTGACTAGTTTCAGATAAAGCTCACTGTCTAGCAAGGAAGTGAAAACACAAGGCAGTGGAACTGTCACACAGTTTCCTGGTCCCTGAGTCCATTTTATCTAAGGCAGTCATTCTATATTATCTCACTCATGTCAGACTTTGTTTTAAGGTAACTTCAGTTCCCGGTTTTCCATATTCCTATTTAGATACCATTCCAGAATCTCCTTGCTTTTATTGCTTGAAGTCTCCTAATTTCTATCTTAAATACTGAGTATTCGATTACAGTCTCCTTCACTATTCAGCAGAAATACAGTAGTGTAAGAAGAAGGGTTTGTGAAGAAGAAGGAGATGTCTGGTGCTTTCAGGGTGTTCACTGCTTTATTTTCTTGCAGGCTGCAGGAGAGGAAGAGGCAGAGGAGTCAGGAACAGCAGAAGTAGCTGAGGCAGCAGAGGCAGAAGAGCCTCCTCCCCCAAGAGTGAGGGAGCAGAAGCTTGCAAACCGGTTCAACTTCATTGAAAGAGCTTCAAGAACGCTGAACAACCCTATGCGGGTATGCTGCCATTTCCTTCAGTGGCTTGGAGGATCTCTCCTTTGGGAGGAAATCTTTTTGTGTCATATCCTGTGATCTCTGCAGATACTATTAGGAGAAAAAAATGTGGTTTAATATGGTAAAACATTTAGGGTAATGAAAACGGTGACAGAAAAATTCTTGCCTCATGGACTCTTGGAAGGCCTACTGGAAGTTTTAGTGCTACTGTAAATCCTTAAACCTCTACTTGGATATGACATTTGTCATGTCTATTTTCTCACCTGAAAAAGTATAAAGCAATAGTTAGGGTAGTAGCTGGGGACTTGGAATCCATGAATTCAATTTCCTTTTGCCACAGAGTCTCTTTCTGGCCTTGTAGATCAATTCTTTCCCGTGGACCAGGGATGTAAATGCCCCTATATTAAAGGAATAAAGGTACTTACGCTTGTGTTAAGCACAGGTATTACAATAACAGACCCATGTAAGTATGACAAATCTTTACTGCTGCTACATGGTACATCTCCCTCCCACTCTGTGTGTGCACTTTGCAATCAGTACACACCCAAGACCTTATGTTCCTTCCCTGAATCTTTTTGGTGAGCTTGCAGCCATTACCAGTGAGTGTGTCTTCACAGGGCCTCCTGACCAAGCAGTACTGGCAATGTTGGCCCCTAGTTGAGTGCTCAAAAAGAAGCTTTCTGAAACAGAGATACAAGTTTCAGAGAGAAAATTCTCTTGTTTTCCTTGCTGCTTTGGAATCAGAGCATATAGAGCTCCCCCAGAGAGCCTGCCTGCCTTCTTGCAGCTGTTACACCTAAAGTGAAATACCTTTACGCCTGATAGGCTTGGAGAGATCTGAGAGTTACTGTGTTGCTGCAGTGACTGTCTCCCAGAAGGAATATAATTTCTGCCCACAGGAAGAAACAGAGGCTCTCAGGAGAGTTTATCCAACAGTGCGGTGCTTACTGCAAGCTCTGAGCTAAGATTCTGCATCTTTCAAAAATCCCTGTGGAGGCCATGGAATTTCTTATTTCTCTGTCCCCAGATCTCCGTATTCTCTTCCCATTGGTTTTACTGGGAGTTGCTTGTGTACCTCTGTGTGATTCTGCCTTTGAAAGCAGAATATAGACCTTAAATAGTTGTGGAGTACTGCTGTGTGCTGTACAGGGTGTGCAGTTTCCACCTTTGAGACTGCTTCATTTCAGAGGTCAGTGAAATGCTACAGGCAGCTTCTTAAAAATGTCCTGACACAACAGGTTTTTGAAAGAAAATGCTGTTCATGAAATGAAAGTTTCAGAGAAATATATTCATTTATTTCAGAATACTGATGTACGGGTGATAAAAATATTATTTCAGCAGCATCAAATGAACTGTTTAGAGGTTATAATTCTGTTCAACTCTTTTGCTTTGACTTCTGTACCCAAGTGGTTTTTTAACATATAGGTCAAAACTGTTCGAATTTGGTAGACTATCATAGCTGGTACCATAACTGGTAGTAGAACGTTTAAATGGTAGAGGCAAAACAATCCATTTCAACTCCTGCAATATGAATTAAATATTTTAAGGATGCTGGAAAAAAATCAGGGGGTCTTGTGAACCTTCTTTTGGTCCAAAAGAAAATCTATTTGTAGTTACATGATCACCGATAACATTTGTGCAGTACTCTGGGAGTCACTTGGATGTTGACTTAATCTTAGGTCAATATTATTCCAACTATCTGCTATGAGAAGGTTGTTTCCACAGCTGGACTATGTCACTGCAAAGAGTTTAATGTTTATGCTTTTTGTTTGTTCAGGAAAGAGCATGTCAATCGGAGCCTACACCTTGTAAAAATTTCTCAGCCACTGCTAATCAGGTATATCCTTTTTAAATGTAAAGGTTTTTTTTAAAGTGTATTTAGGAAACAGATATGAGAAAGGAAAACCAGATTGCTATGTTTGCGTCCCTTGCAGTGAAATGAACTCCTATAGTGTGGCTTTGATCTCTGGTTTAAATCTGAGGGCAGACTAGTGTGGCCCTCTTTTCTGCCTTAATGGGTGAACTTGCTAATGGTTTATATTTCCTAAGGTCAAGTGTCTCTGTTTAGCTGATTTTAGCTGTTCTACAGCTTGCCAGTTACCCATGCCACTCTGCTTTAGAGAGTCTTTAATGAGTGGAAATGGGAAAACCAGTCTGAGCACGGTTCTGGACTCAGCAAGCAGTGGGCTGCAGCTGAGCTCTGCAGGAACAGGGACGCAACTGCAGCTGCCTCTTGTGCAGGCTCTGACTCCTCCGGGGACCCGGCTGTCTTTGGGGTGAGGACTATCCTGTTGCTGAAGATCTTCCATCACTTGTGTAGTGGGTGAGCTGGTTATTTAGGAGGAGCTGTGATCCAGCTTTCAATACCTGGTCAGCTGCAGGACACCTCCGGCAGCCGACCCCATCAGAGGCAGGTTCAATGAGGTCTCACAGTGCAGGAACAAAGCAATGAAAAATCGCTTAGGACAGGTCTGCATGCCAGCTCCACTTTGAGCACTGTTTAGAGAGTGGAGACCTCTGAAGATTTTATATGGATGGGAATTTACAGGGGTTCATGGAGGTTTGGAGAGTGTTGGTAAGAATTTGATATATGCAACTTTGTGTTTTTTACTTTGTCTAAGTTTAGCTGTATGCGAAAGCAGATTTCTAAATCCTGAAGCTGAACCCAATGAGAACTACAGCATAAGGAATATGGAAGGCCCAGTTTAAGCCTGTTGCAATAGACTTAGCTCTGTTTTATGTAGCGGGAATGTGTGTGTTTATTCATGATGAAGAATTGTTCCACAATCTCCATGTCTTAAAAATGTAAAAAAAATTCTTTTGCATGACATTTCACACATGAAATATTCTATAGCTTTCATTGGAAAGGGCATACAGCCATTTCTGCTGATTAATTCTCACAGATATTTACAAAATGTATTTGTTTGTCACTGATGCAAATATTGTTTCTAACCAGTGTATGGAACTGGTATTGAAAATACTGTTTCGTTATCAGTGTACCACAGGAACACCCAGAAGAAAGTATAAGGTAATGGCACCAACTTAAAAAATCCTGTTACAGGAAAGTGATAGGAAGGGGAGTCAAGGTGCCTCTGTCCAGCTGAAAACTGTAGCCCAGTCTATTCCTGAACTTGAAATCACAGAGTAATTGGCCTGAGATCTTCCCTCACTCTGACTGGACTTTCATTTTTTCTGACAATGAGAGGAACTGAGCGTTAGAACAGAGCTATTTAAGATAATCAGGCTGTTGCTAAAATTTTGCATGAAATGCTTGAAAGCTATGAGGAAGAGTTTTCCCTTGTTTTCTTTTTATTCTGTTAAAAATTTGAGTGTTTTTTTTAATTTTAACATAAGCTTTTTTTTGCCTTAATTCTTTTTCTTTCCTGTTCTTCCTTATGGTCATAATTTCCTCTTCCAAAGTTTTCTGTTCTGCTCCTTCTCCTAGTCTTCTCATCACATCATCTTGGTCCTTTCCTTTCTGTTTGGAACATCTTTCCACCTCATTTCCACTTGCAAATTTACAACACAATGCATTTTTTTGGCTAGAGGTTTCTGCTACCTTTCTTTATTCCAATATTCTACTCTATATTTTGTGTTTGAATCATACTTCCTTTCCTAAGCTCGTGTGTCAGAATTAGGCTGCCTTTTGTTTTGTTCTGAAAGTAATGTACCTGCTTCAGATACAGTACTAGCACTCCAATACTAGTGATTAACTCTTAAGTAGAAAAATTACTTTTAATTCTACTCAAGTAAGACATTCCTGGCATGTGGCAAAGCAGAAGATGTAAAACTGCTCTCAGTTTCCGCTTGATCATATGCTGCAGAGTGGGAGTCCAAGATTTAAATTGTGCTAAGCAGCTATAATTTAATTTTCCAACACCACATGAGAAATGTCACAAAGCAGATGTTTAATGCATGTTTCTTATTAAACACTGGTAAATTAGCCAAACAGAAATTCCTACAAAAAGGATATGGAGTCAAAGCACCAAGAAGAGTGCTGGGGGAAGGAAATTGTTAAGAATGCAATATTGTGTTCTTAAAGAGTAAGCCCCATCAGGCTTTAAAAATCCTGGGCTTCAATGTGTCACTTTTGGTGCAACAAGCCAGCTGTCTTCAGCTAGTTCCAGCGGCAGTGTTAGTGTTGTGAGGGCTGTCATATTTTTGTGATGGTAGAGATGGTTGTTTTCTGGAGTATAATCTGGTCCTGATAAATCCTGCCTCTGTCTGTCTCTCAGTGGGTGATATATGATGCCTATGTGGAGGAGCTTCAGAAAATGGAAAGGTCAAAAGAGAAAGAAAAAACAAAAGCTCAGATGGCAAAGAGAGAAGAGGAGAAGAAGAAGGGAAGAAAGTTAACCTCTCTGGAGTCACAGGTACATTTCAGAATGCTGGAAGAAGCCTGCTCAGAGGGGTGGTGGATGCATCCATAATGCCAATCAGGTGAAATTTAGCAAGTCATCCTGGCTGTGTAGCTAGTTGTCTCTGTTGGCCAGTAACAACCCTAACAAATGAAAAAAAAAAAAGTTTTTGCTAGGAAGTGTACTTCCAGAACAGGATTTCCATTTTGCTATGCTTTTTTTAAGGGAATACAAACAGTGTGAAGCCATTATCTTGTCTTCAAACCCTATTTCCAAGTGAGATTTATGGCTTTCTTTTTTTCGTGTTATCGTGTTTGTGTCTCACTTTTTATTAGTGTGTGAGGGATAAAAGAATGAAATAACTAGAAACACTGTGACTTTTCAAAGAATTCTAAGTGATGAGCAGGTTTTAGGTACATCTTCCAATCTGAAAGGCAAGGAAATTCAGGATTCTTTCAAAATGTTATTAAAGCATTGTATTGAAACACATTTAACTACTTTGTATTATTTTAATGATAAATTTTCTAGTTATATATGTATAAATGGTATATAATGTGTATTTTACATAAAAGTTAATAATAGTTAATTGAAATATAAGTCTACGTACTTAGCATTAAATAAGGATTCTGGGAGGCTTGGCATAATTTGCCGGGGGCTCTTTGATGCATTGTTTATTCATTTGTTTGGGAAGTGACAGTGTTTGAACTCTCTCCAGTGTCTGAAGTGCTATTCCACGGTCAGTAATTGCACAGCATGGTGATACCTCAGTCATGGTGATGTGATCATCCCAAGAGGAGGTCAGCCTCTCTGAGTCCTGTGGAGTAGCAGAGTGAATGGCAAGGGCTGCTGAACTGGAGTAGCCTCCATTAATTAGTCTGGCTTCTCAGAGCAGCAGGTATCATAACTCCTGCCAAGCTCTGAGCTGTTGCTGTGATCTTGCTGTGAGGGTGATACTGACTCCTACTCCAGGCTGCTCTGTCGGGAGTAGCCTAGGAGTGTCTTGCAGGGGTGCCATGGTCCATGCCCCTAAAGAGACAATATCTCCATCTTAAAAATGTGATCCCACTTCAAGCACTGAGAATACATTACAGCAACCCTGAAAGGTTTTATTCATATTCCAGAATGTTTGCAGGGGGTTCAGCAAGTTTCTGTCAGGGTTCATCCGAGTTTGTTCTGTACAGAATTGTGAGTGGTTCTGTCACTCTTCAGTGTAAGTTAAACCATTTAGAAGGCAAACTGAAATAATGAGTGGAGCAAAATGTACTGAGAGCTATAATACAGAAACATGGAAGTGAATTTTTGTCCTCTCCCTAGAATAGGTGTAGATAGAGCAACATAACTAAGATACATCTGTGTAATACAAGCTGGCTTCTGAAACTGGCTTTAGCACTTTCATACCATACGGCTGATTCAACTGTAGAGGATTTGGCTGGTTTAGCTACCCCAGCAGCACTGTGCCATCAAAAACCTTGTAGTATAAACAGACCAGGAATGTGTTCTGACAGGCTTCTTCCTGTGAACTGTGCAACTGAAATTCACAGTCCTTTCAAAAACTGGTAAACCTTTCCCAGACTACATTTTGGAGAATTAAGCCTGAAGTCAACAGTACAATTATGGGCTTAAAGGATGGACTGCTAAACACTGATAATGAAAATGAAATAAAAATTCTACAATGAAACCATATTGTAAAAACCCTGCTGCATGCTCCACTGACAACAGTGGGAAGTTGAAGTCCAGGCACCCGTGATCCCTCCCTTTGTATCACTCGTAACACTTTCCAGAAGGCTTGCAGGGAAGCCAGAAAGTCAATACACTGAAAAAGTGAAGGCTGCTTTATGCAGACCCAGTGTCCCAAATTGCAACCCTCTGTGAGGCTGGTGGGCCAGCTTGAAGTGTATGAAAAACCTGCTGCATTTTGCAGTCATTAACTGCAAAAATGCAACCTGGAGCAATCCAAGGCTAAAATCAGACTTACAACAGGCATTACATCTGGTTGTGTGTAGGTCTATGGAAATTAAAGGTTGATAGCGTTAGATTCTGTACTTCTGGTCTCAAGTCAGCAAAACGAGAAATGGGGTTTGTGGTTGCATACTTTGGACCACAGCTGGTAGTTGAAACAGGGCTTTTCCAGCTAAACACTTTCTGAGAACGTACTGTCTTTGGTCATTGCAGGGAAGAAGGGAAGGGGAGGGGAGGGGA